>Ga0164315_10004912_pt1 | contig 10419 bp, 9 predicted proteins | sample GuaBasSedimGuay6_FD_113737 | JGI IMG/M metagenome (GOLD analysis project Ga0164315, IMG submission 113737) | Subseafloor sediment microbial communities from Guaymas Basin, Gulf of California, Mexico - Guay6, Core 4569-2, 0-3 cm | ecosystem: Environmental > Aquatic > Marine > Hydrothermal vents >...
ACAAAATACCAATAAATAATAAAGAGATTACAGTAATAGCAAACATTAATGCTAAAACTATTAAAACTAGTCTTTCTAATTTTTAAAAAAAATTATCTGATTTCATCATATCATAACAGATAAAGAGATTAAAGAAATAAAAACAAACAATAACCGCATGTTACTTTTTTATCATCTGTTTTTCTTGTTACAACTGCACTTTTAATCATTTTTTCGCACCTTTCCACTTTTCAGCATCTTTTAAAATTTCTTGTTTTATGTCTGACATAATTTTGTAGTTTATAAAAAATCTTCGTCACAAGGTTCTATTTCATCTTATGAATTTTCACCTAGAAAAAACCAAGAAATTAAATTATATATTTTCATATGCAAAGATAAGGATAATTTAACAAAAACAAAAACAAAAGCAGGAAATTTTCCTGCTTTCGAATTCAACTTAAAACATCAATCATTAAAACTAATCTTTAACTAATTCAAAATCTGTTCTTCTGTTTTTCGCTTTTCCGCTTGCTGTGTTGTTATTAGCAACTGGTTTATCAGGTCCATTTCCTTTAACAATAATTCTCTTTGGATTAATACCACTTTCAATTAGATAATCTTTTACACTATTTGCACGTTTCATTGAGATTGTTTTATTCAGATCGTAACCACCAGTATTATCAGTGTTTCCTTCGATACGAATTGGTTTCTCAATTGATTTTGCGAAAGGCATAAATTCTCTATCGATTATACTCTTATCTTCGTTATCTAAATTCCATTTACCAGTTTCAAACGTGATACTAACTTGCTTAGTTGTTAGAGCAGGTGCATCTTTTGCAGTTTCTATAAGGTCGTCAGCATATGTTACGGCTTTTGAAGCTGCATGGATTCCGTCTGTCGGAAGATCGATTTCACTTAGAATTGAAATGTCTTTAATCATTCTCCATGAAATTGCATCTGAGAATTCAACAGGATAATGTTCGGCATAAATATCAGCCATGTTTCCATAAACCTCAGCCCCTGTTACTCCATGATAATCACGATTCATTCCCATTAGATTTAGCGCATCACCAAATGTAATAAAATGTAATTTTTCTAATACAACATCTACTTCTTGGAATTGTAATCCTGTTGCTAGTAAGGAGCGGACTTCTTTTTGTACGCCAATATCTGAATTTATTTTCGCATTCCCAATGTACCACCCTGTTACAAGTGCTTGTAATTGTAGTTTCTTTTCAATTATAGTTTCTTTCTTAGCTAAGAAACAATCTTGAATTAGTAAAGGCATATCTTTAGAACCTGCAAGTTTATGTACCCCTTTTACTGATGCAATCAATTCTGCATCTGCCGGAGCCCACACAACAGCAGCTTTAACTTCTCCTGCTCGTAAAGCATCACCACAATCAAAAGGATTTGCAAACGGTACTAATATAATATCATCTAATGTCATACCTGCGGCTTTTAGCAACCATATTAACAATGATTCACTTGGAAAAAATTCAGCACACGCTACTTTTTGTCCTTTTAAATCCATGATAGATTCAATTTCTCTGGTTGCTAGAATTACATCAGCGTCCCATGAAAGTGAAGCTGGCATAATCATTCGTACATTCTCAAAACCTGCTCCTTTTTGAAATAAAGTGGGCATCATATCGACAGTAGTTGCTAATACATCCACTTCTCCATTTAAAAATGAGCCTACTAATGAAGCATAATCGTCATTAATTATAACGCTTACATCTAAGTCAAAGTCTTTCTTATATTTTGACTCTTTGTTCGGAGTAAAACCGTTATTGTACCAAATAACCCCTGCATAAGGATAAGATACGATACCAACTGTTAATTCTCCTTCGACTTCACCAAGAGCCGTTGCGGGTTTCTCTGTTGAGAAAAGTTTTCCTTCTTTCAAATCTTCAAAATCTGAACTTTCTTTAATACTTGAACCGAACATGAACCATGCTCCTACAATTAATCCCAATAGAATTACGAAAAGTCCAATTTTTGATACTGTTGTTAATCCTGCCATAATGTTGTTTTTAAATTTAAATTATTTAATTAATGTTTCACTTATTGATGCTATATATAGCGTTTTTATAAAAAGTTTATTTTATTTTTTATTTAATACTCAATAGAGTTAATCCTGCAACAAAATAAACTTTTTGTTGATTAGGATTGGTAATTAATGTTGCATAAATTGGTAATCCAAATTTTTCTGTAATCGGAATTGTTACATCGTATCTTGCACCAAAATTTACTATTGCTGCATTTTCACTATACTGATATGTATATTGGTTATTATAGAATCCTGTTTTCGGTGTAAAACCTGCAAATAATCGTATCGTATTTTTCCAATTATAGGTTATATCAATATAAGTTGAATATGCTTGTTCAAAAAATTCTTCACTATAACATTCAGGATTATAATATCCTTTCTTATCATTACCATAAATAATAACTGAAGCATCAACTGTGAGGGTCTTATAAGGTATACCTGATACATCAGTTTTTGCACCAAAATATAATAACACATCTGCGACTAAATAATGACCAGTTGTATTTTTACCATAATCGAAATATTTTTTCGAATTCACGTCAATTGAATCAACACTTAAATATAAATTCTGAAAATAAAAGTCAGTTAGTCGAACACCAATAAACGGTATTGGTCGATATTCTGCAAACACATCAAATTCATTCCAGTTATTACCGCCAACACCATCATAAGATAAGCTTGTGGAACCCAAAAACCCAACATCAAACTTAGGAGTTGTGTATAACAACGCTGGTTGAAGATTTGGCATATCACTTAAATTTTGACCTCTCCAAATAAACCGAGTTACATAATCAGTTTGAAACACAATAAAATTTGTTTTTTCTGTTTCTACAACTGAGTCACTTTGCGTAAACACTGTCGGAATCGACAACAGAATTACAATCATTACTAAAAATAATTTTTTCATTTTTTGTTTTTTTAATTTATAAAAATTTAATTATTTGCAAAGATAACATTTTTTTTAAATGCAAGGAAATATCGAAAACATTTCTGGATTATATTTAAACAACCCAGAAATGTTTTCGATATTTTTAATCAAACAATCCCGAATATTCTGTTTTCACGGGTTGTTTCACTTTATTAGCATCACTCAGGTCACCAACACTAATTTTATTGTTATTTGAATTGAGAAGTCTATCAGGCGAAATCTCCATATCACCCATCATAATTTCATAACCTTGATTTTCAAATTTTTCAAGTTCCATTAATGCTTCTTCTTCATACATCCCATTCTGCATATCAACAGTGTCTATGAAGCTTGTTGATGTCTCGATGAAACGTTGCATTCTACCAACTCTATCAGAAATATCTTCTTCAAGAAATTCTAATGATTGTTCAAAGATTGCTCTCTTATCAGGATCACCTTGAATAATCATCATTGCCGAATCCATTGCACTTGAAGCTTGTTTGATAGCTCTATATTCTTTCTCTTTCAATTCAACTTCTTGCTCAAGCCATTCAATTGAATATCCAGTTACTTCATACATTTTCGCTAAAACTTTGTAAAGCTTGTTCATCTTGTTAAGAAGGTCGGTTAAAGTTCTGTTAGAATCTTTTACGTGACTATATCTTCTTGATTTTACAATTAGAACTCCCTTATTACCAGTCTTTTTAGCTTGTCCCATCATATTGAAAGATTTCTTGATGTCTTTTGCATTATCTTCAATATTTCTCTTTAACAGTTCAATTTGACCACGTAATTTTTCAAGATTAAGATTAATCTTTTCGTGTTGTTTTTTCAGATCATCTACATAAGATTTGATGATTGAAATAGGATCGATTTTAACAATAACCGATGTTAATTTCCTCATAAAAATTTGAAACCCGTACCACATAATGGTTCTAAATTTCTTATTCATAAGAACAAAAACTAAAGCTAAAAAAACTGCTCCTAAAGCTACTGTTGTTATTAAATTACTCAACAGAATAATGATGAATGGTAATGCTTTTAACAGCAACCAACCACCACCAACTATTAAGCCTAAAATAAAGAGAAGTCCAGTTTTACCTTCTGGTCGTTTGAAGAAACCTTTTCTCTTCATATCTCCTCCTAATTTTGCCATGTTACCCATACTTGCGTCCATAATTTGATGTTTTTAAGTTAAAATTTATTATTTTGTTACTTCTTCTGATACAACAAGATGTTTTTCGATTTTGGCACTATCACCAGTTAATTGAGTTGTTAATTTCTCAACAGTAATATTAAAATTCGCATCAGTTACCATAAGCTTTGTTTTAGCTTGTTGTAAATCAATAGAAACTGTATTTTCATACTCATTGAGTCCCGTGATCTCTGCTTCAATTTCCTCAATTTGAGTTTTCAATGCTACTCTTTTGTCAACAATTTCTTGAAGTTCTACTTCTTTTTTACCGACTTGTTGTTCAACAGCACCTTGTAATCCAACTTTAAATTTTTCTTTTTCACCACTAACAACATCAATATAATGTGTTAATGATTTTAACAATGATTCGACATTTAAATTTAAACTATCGAAAGTTGCTTTGTAAAGTTTAGCTTCGTCTGGAATGTAAACTGCTAATTTTTTGAGTGAAGATTTAAACTCTAAATAATCGTCACCTGGTAAATCTTTTTCAATAATTGCTGCTTGTAATTGACTATAAATAGCCTTATCAAAAACACCAACAATATTACCTTCGGTTGCTTGTTTTACGATAGCAGGACTAAACATTAGATCACTATCATTTGAATTATCAGGTTCTACATTTGGAACGACACCTTCAGCTTCTTGTTGATGTATAACTTCCGCTTCTGCTTCATCTGGTTTCACGAAGATACTTCCTAAATTATCAAAAAAACTTTTTTTTCCCATGATTTCTTTTTAATTGTTATTAATGATTGTTTTAAAATTTCGATTTGTAGTAGCTTTTATAACAAAAAATTAAAAAGTTTAATTTATTTTCATTTTTTAATAATTTGTTTTTTTTGGTGCTATTGAGATTGTTCATATATCAGCAAAATATTTAAAAGTTTAATAAACAAATGTAAAACAAATAAATATATATCAAAAACTATAAAATGAAATAAAATGAAAATAAACAGAGTATGGGCGATGCCGAATAAAAATACATTCGATATTAAACCAATAAACGAATTAATAATACGATGGTCTGATGAAACAAAAATAAGTATTGATCCTTTTGCAAACAAAAACACAATTGCAAAAATAACGAACGATTTAGATACACAGTATAATACTGATTTTCATCTAGATGCCTTAGAATTTTTAAAAACATTTGACGATGATTCGGTTGATATGATATTATATGACCCACCATACAGTCCAAGACAAGTGAGTGAAAGTTATAAAAAACTCGGAATGTCTGTAAATATGCAAACAACACAAGCAAGTTTCTGGGGAAATATGAAAAAAGAAATATCTCGCATAACCAAAAAAGGTGGTAATGTAATAAGTTTTGCTTGGAATAGTGGAGGTATCGGTAAAACAAACGGCTTTAAACAAGAAGAAATACTACTAGTTCCACACGGCGGAAACCACAACGACACTATTTGTGTTGTAGAAACAAAAATGTAGATTATATAAAAGAAAATTTATGATTAAAATAAATGAAACATATAATGAAAATTGTCTTGATACAACAGCAAAAATGGAAGACAATTTAATTGATATGATAATCACATCTCCACCTTACGGAACATTAAGAAAATATAATGGTTTTTCTTTTGATTTTAAAAATATAGCAAAAGAACTTTACAGGGTAACAAAAGAAGGCGGAGTGGTTGTTTGGATTGTTGCTGATAAATGTATTAACGGTGGGGAATCTATGGACTCCTTTAAACAAGCCCTGTTTTTTGGGGAATGTGGCTTTAGGCTTTATGACACTATGATATGGAATAAACCAAGCCCGCAAGTTCCAACAGAAGGTAGATATTACGACACTTTTGAATATATGTTTGTTTTCAGTAAAGGGAAACCAAAAACATTAAATTTATTAAAAGATAGAAAAAACAAAACCGCAGGAAAGGTATCAAATAAAGAAAGCCGAAGTTGCAGAGAAGATAGAAAAATCCTAAAGGAGAAAAGAATTGTAGCTGAGTATTCAAGAAGATTTAATGTTTGGGATATATCGAGAGGAATAAACAAGACTAAACATCCTGCTGTTTTTCCTGAAAAATTAGCTAATGATCACATAATAAGTTGGAGTAATGAAGGTGATTTAATTTATGATCCCTTCATGGGTAGTGGAACAGTTGCTAAAATGAGTATTTTACTCAATAGAAATTGGATAGGTAGTGAAATATCTTCTGAATACTGTAATATTATTAAAAAACGAGTTAAACAAACCTCAGAAGAAAAGAGAAAAGAGAAAAATTTTGTACAATAAATTTTGAAAAAATGTTAAAAATAGGTGAAATTATTAAATGTATAAAGACACAATAGGTTTATTAATGGATTATCTTACGAAATTGATGATATTGTTCCATTTGACGAAGAAAATAATTTAATAATGATAAAATCATATACAACTCTCAGTAGTGTTTACGTTTTTTCTCATAAAAACATAAAGATTATGAAACTTTTAAAGATTATTTTATTTCCAAAAAACATTTATTGAATAACAAACTTAAGAAATTAAAGCATACTACCACCTAAAAAATCACCTTTAATCCAAACTCCACCTCTAAATTCACCATCATAGAACGCACCATTATTCCATATACCATTATACCACACACCGTTATACCATTTAGGACATGTGTTGTGATATACTTTAATAGCCATTGTATATAAACTACCTGTAATATCAGTAATACCTGAATATTCTTGCCAAGATTGTGCTTGATACGTTAAATTAATGTTATCAACATTTTCTGATGTCCATGTATAACCAGTTATCCAATCAGTGTCAATGTCACCATAATAAATAGTTTCTTTATTATCAGAATTCTGATAAGAATAAGGATATGTTGATGGGATATCAATTGAAGAGTGCCCTCCAAGATTATCAAAATGTATTGAATAATCTATTAAGCCACCCTTATAATAATCATAATATGCTTTTCGCTCTGATTTAACTCTGAAAGCATTTACCGTTGTCCCTGATGGTAAATTAAAATCAAAATCTGAAAAAGTTAAAGAATTAGATAAAGTAAACCCAGTATACCCACTTAAAACTTCTAATTCAGAATATTCGGCTGTGTTTCCTTTTAAATTACTCGTATTTAACCAATCACTATAATTTACATCACCTAATTGAAATATTGAATTTGGATAAATCCAATCAGTACTAAATGTAGACCAAACACCCTCATACCAGTTACCATAAAACCATTCTCCATCAATGAATGTACCACCATACCAATCACCACTTTTAAATTGTCCATTTTCCCAATGAGTTACATTATGATTTAGAGAAATAATTGGCTTTAATTTTGAATCTAAATTAAGCCCTGAATGAAATTCTCCTTTTTCAAAAATACCATTTTTCCAAACCGATGTTCTTTTACCCTTATTAGACAACCCAAATCGACTCAAAACATCGGTATTTAGCTGAGTGAAATATCCATCATACCATGTACCAAAATTAAAATCACCACCGTACCAATTACCATTAAGCCATTCAAAACCGTTAAAATCGCCTGAGTAAAAATCACCATATAACCAAAACGAATTTGTAAATGTTCCAGATTTAAATTGACCTTTATACCAAGCGGAATCATAAATTAAGCCGTTGTAAAAAATACCATTCATCCACACAGTTTCTGATTCTAAATATCCTGTCACAGAAGACCATTCTCTATCATTGTTCAAACCAAACGTTCCTTCATGAAAATGCCCATTTTCCCATGTACCTGTTTTAAAATGTGATTCGGTATTATTAACACCTAAAACTATAAGCGAATCATGTTTTAGATTTATTTTATCAATAATATACGAATGCCATATTCCTTTTTCCCATGTACCTGATTCCCAAACACCTGAATACCATGTACCATCTTTCCAAGTACCACAACACCATGTACCTGAGTACCATACAAGACCATAATCATCTTCACCAATAATAGCATTATTAATTTTAGCATTAAAGACCCACCAATATTTAGTTTTAAGTCTTTCTAAACTCATGCCATCAACAAATGTTATTCCCGAAAATACAGAATCTAAAGCTTCTAAATTAATTTGTACCATTAGTCAATATATTTATTTATTTAATTTATCTAATATAAACTCTGATAATAATTCTGTTATTTTATATTTACCATTTAATTCACTGTTTATTCCTTTCCACCAATATACCATATCTTGAATACCATCTTTATAGTGATCTGCAAAATATTCACCAGATTCATTCCATTCGAAATTACCTAACATCATTTTACCGAACCCTTCAATTTCAAAATAAACTTCTCCATATTGACCATCTTCTTGTTTTAATTCTACATTAGAATCTGATTTTATAATTATTTCAGCAACCTTATCTTTTTCTGTAAATTCGACAGGATTTGGGAGAATGTTGTTATAGTTTTCAAATAATTTTAAATATTTCATATTATTGTAAATGTTTTTAAATCAGAATCACTCAATCCTGATAGATTTGTCACATTAATTTTAATAACTCCGCTTGATAACGGATATGTTAATGAGACATCACTCACATCAGTTAAATAAATATCTGTGTGAGAAAGTGTTTCGTATGTATCTGTAATAGAGGATATTACTTCAGAACTAAATCCTGTTGCAGATTGCGTATATCCTGATAAAATATCATATGTCGCACCTGTATATGCTGTATTATAAACTATATCAGGATAACCTTCTTCTCTGACAAGAGATGTTAATCCAGATGTAGTTAAGTTATCTGATGAATCAGAAGCACTAAATAATATATCGTAATCACCAACCTCAGTAATCATTGTTATACCAGATGTTAAACCTGATGAAATTTCAACAAAAACTGATGTAAATGGAATATTTCCATCAACGTTATCGATAACCGAAGTTAAGTAATTATTTCTTAACCAATCTTGTGTTAATACTGGTGTTCCAGCATTTAAGATTGGTATTACATTTTCATTGAAAGTTATAACTGGACCTTGATCATCAACCTTTAAATCAACTTCGACATACGCTAAATTATTAGCTAAATCTTTAACTGAAAATGTAATTGTATAATCCCCGTCTGCTATTATAGCTGCCAACGGCACTAAACTTCCATCCAATCTAATAACAACTTCAACGTTATCAATGTCTATTTCACCATCTCTAAGATCACTATCATCATCATAATCCCAAACTGATTCAACCCAATATTCTTTTAAATCTTCATGTGTTATTGATGTTGCACCAGATAAAGTCATACCTGTTGATGTTGCACCTGTATGTAGTGTTATTATTGGTGCAGCAGTGTCTATTCCTGGCAAATCAACATCCATAAATCTCAAAGATTGGGTTATTGAACCAACCTGTCCTTCTTGCGCCCAGTTCATTCGTGATAAGGCTTGATAAGAATGAAATTCGCTTACAAAATCTAAGACTATATTATCCGTAGCTGTAAATAATGACAGTTTTGTAGCTTCTGTCTTTTCTATATTTGTTATTTTTGAATATTTTATAATCGATTGATATTCTCCTGCATCATCTAATATAATTAATTCTGTCGAACCTGTAGACCAAGTTCCACCAGTAGTATAAGAATAAATTTGGTCAGTTATAATAGAATTCCAATATAAATTAGAAAATGTTGAATAAGTTGTTGTATCAATTGCTGTTGCGGCTGTTTCATAATCAGCTACCATTATTTCAACAAAAACTGTATTTTCAGTAGTATTTTTTAAATAAATTTGAGGAATTTTATGATCTGAATTTCCAGTCAAAATCATAATCTCTCCTATATGTCTCACAGTTGATGGTGCATCTGTAAACCAATACTCTATATAATTATCTGTTTCGTCACAACATTGTGGATTATCCGCAGCATAAGTTACTTTTATCATTACAAATGTAACATTATTTCCTAAAAATCCATACATTATAGGTGCTTCAACATCTTTCGTTAATTCCATTTTTGATGTGAAAAAAGAATCGTAAGGTATTTCAAGTCCTGCCATGTTGACTTTACCCATTATGTTAGGACCTTCTGTTGCAATAAAACTACATTCGTAAGGTTTAATGACTTTTGAAGTTGCTCCTAATAATGTGCTTGGTGTTATTTTAGCCATTGGATGTTTTTTATTTTCTTTTATATATTAAATTTATGTGTTGGGAATATTTAATATATAAAAGAAAATAAATTCAAACAATTTAATGTATTCATTTGAAATATTTTTAGAAAAAAAGATAAATAAATTAGACAAAGATTTAATTTATGATAAATATTATAAAGATATTGATTATCAAGATTTTATA
>Ga0164315_10004913_pt1 | contig 10418 bp, 11 predicted proteins | sample GuaBasSedimGuay6_FD_113737 | JGI IMG/M metagenome (GOLD analysis project Ga0164315, IMG submission 113737) | Subseafloor sediment microbial communities from Guaymas Basin, Gulf of California, Mexico - Guay6, Core 4569-2, 0-3 cm | ecosystem: Environmental > Aquatic > Marine > Hydrothermal vents...
AGAAGTCTTCTGGCATTCTCCTCATCACCAAGCTCAAGGCTCATCTCTATAAGGGCGATCAAAATAAGCTCATTTTCAGGTTCTATTCCTCTGCATGTGCGGAAATAGACACTCCATCCTCTTATACTTTCTATTAAGTCTCCGATTCTTTCAACTGTTCCTCGTCTCGTGCCTGTTTGAGATAGCTCATGCAGTCTTCGGCTGATGACGCCAATGGCTTTCTTGCTCGGTCCTCTGCCTTTAAGATCAATGTAATAGCCCAGGAAGACAAAACCCTTCCCGGCGTGAACAAGTCTTGTCTTCTTCTCATTCAAATTGAGTTTCAATGACCCCAAAGTGGCAGTGACCTCAGTCAGAGCCTTAGCAACCATCTCCTGAGACTCTTCCAGCACAACGAAGTCATCAGCGTACCTGATGAGATGATAGCCCTTCGCCGCCATCTCCAGATCAAAGCGGTGTAAGAAGATATTTGCCAGAAGCGGCGAGATTGCACTGCCCTGAGATATGCCCAGATACTCTTCGCGAAGACTCATAGCCTCAAAGATGCTGGCGTTTAGAAACTTCCGGATCAGTTTCAAAACCTCTGTATCGGATATTCTTTCAGAAACAAAGCTTATTAGCAGATCATGGTCGATTGAGTCGAAGAATGCCTCGATATCCCCATCGAGAACCCACTCAAAGCCATCATTAAGCAAACCTTCTATTCTGTCGATAGCATCCAGAGATGATCGCCCAGGACGATATGCGAAGCTGCAATCCAGAAAATCTTCCTCAAAGATTGGGGATAGGACTGAGAGCAGGGATTGCTGTACCACCCTATCCCTGACAGCAGCGATCCCGATTGCGCGTTTGGATCCATCATCCTTATCCATATAGAATCGCAATACTGGGAGGGGTTTGTAATCCCCGCTTCCGAGCTGATCCTGCAGGGTCGTTAGATTCTCATCGAGGCTACTCTCGAAATCCTCTATCGTTACGCGATCAACCCCGGGACTGCCTCCGTTTCCTCTGACTTTAGTCCACGCTGACCTGATGTTCTGCTGGTTGCATACCTTCTTCCAGAGCGCCTGATCATCTGTCATTGTAGTATCTCGCCCTCTCCTGGCAGCTGTTTTCTTCGCCGGATAATACACTATCGTCTCCGGTATTTTTCACGCGATATAACCTTCACTGGTCTTGTTAGGTATACTTGTGCTTGGGCGATCTATTCTTATGTATTTCGTATGGTTCTGCTGCGAGGTTTCAATCCCCTGTTAATCGGGTCTGGTATTTGCACTTTGTGTGTTCCGCACAGTTTCAATCCTTGTTTCATTGGATATACTCTGTATGTCAACGGGCGGTCACAACACCACTTAAAATCAAACAACATAAATAGGGGGTATAATATTATATGACACCAAAAGCAGAATCGTCAATACTCAAAGGAGTGATTAAACAGGCAAAAAGTATATTAGTCGTACCATTAGTAGCAGGGTCTATGTGTTCAACAACTTTATTATCAAATGGTCAATATATCCTTGCAATTAAGTGCACATTGGCTTCTGGTGTATCGACAATAATTCTTGTTACAACCGTTTATGTTGTAGATCGGATTTTGGACATAAAATCGTAAATTCGACGCTGAATTTATTCGTAGACCATTCCGGACTTCTCTTATAAGCAGACACCATCATTTATACGGAAAGAATATCCGGTTATGTATAAGAATTTGCGCATGTTTCAATCCCCTATAGAGCGGGTCTGTTCTTTACACATACGATTATTTATTTTTACCATGAATGTATTGAAAATGCCGGACACACAACCACAACCATTATGCAGCACAAGCGAAAAAACAAGGTGTTGCATCAAGTTATCCCAACCGTTGAGCGAATATGAATCCCGATCAAATCAAACAGTATGTCCGGATGCTTGTGCTGGATGGTAAATATTCAATCGAATGGCAGCACATCAAGCAGCATGGGCATCATGTAGAAGAGTATGAGATCAAGACTGTATTGTTGCATGGTAGGCATGTACCTGATCGAGACCACCCCAATCGTTATAATGCATTCGGTACAATAACACCAAATAAGAAGATACTGGTGGTATACACACTTGTAGAGCGGCCGGATGGAATGATTGTAGTTGTAATAACAGCATTTGAGGACTGAACCATGAACGAAAAATATCCGATATGCATCCCGGGCACACCGGTGAGCGTATCGCAGATGACCGATGATGATATCCGAGAAGGGTTGATGGCAGCGGGTGCTGTGATCATGGAAGGTTGTGAATGCGGTGGACGTTTCGAGCGTGTTGATGACATCGTGGTCGATACGGTTGTGGATAGCAGGCATGTCATTATCAGGCATCTGCATGGACTCAGGTGTTCGAGGTGCGGGGTGGAGGCGTTGAGTCCCGAATCGATGCGCACGGTCGAAAGTCGGATGCGTGAGGAACGGTCGAGTGTTAGATTCAAACGTCTGACACAAGCGGCTCGTGAATCAGGGATACCTGTTTGAGTGTTTGGGCTGATCGGTCGGGTTATAAGCCGTCAGTTAATGGTTGCAATCCCATAGTCCCTATCGAGCAGGTCTGATCGCATACACTAAAGAGAGATGGCCGGCCAAGGACATGTACAAGTCTACCAAGACCGACCGGTTGCTAAACGACTATTGACAGCCAAAAATTGCCCTAACGCGTAAACGCAGTGAACATAATCATCCTCTAGTACGATCATTGTCAAGTTCTTCTCCAAGTGATCTGATTTGCATTTTTTTCTTCGACTTTGGTTCGCTTGAAATATCAATAATAATTCTATCCGATTTGTTTTCCGAAGAAGATAGAGCTTTAATATTTACATCCTTCTTCCTGTTGGCAAAAACCCTCCTGAGGTTCTCACTTATGAATAAAGCCTTGTCATCAATACTCTTCTTGAAAAATTGCCGCATGTTATTGTGTAATTCTGTGTCTTCATAACCTTTCTTAAATGATTCGACAATGGTTTTATTAAGCACGAAATAAGAAATACCAGCAACAACACCAATGATTTCTATAGAACCATGTCTATCGCCTGTTAGTATCAGCCTATCATGGCGGTAGCGCCGCAACCGCTCTAAACAAGCATCACGTACTACCGCAGGTACGTCTAACTCAATGGAAGCGAACTCAATATCCTGTCGATCAGAAGCATACAAGGAAGTTTCAAGAGTATCCAAAGCTTGAAGCAATGCTTTTGAATTAATATTACCATCCTCGTGCAAATGTACATGGATCTCTATGTCGGACGGGTATAGACTCATTGTTCAACTCCTTTTATACCATTGCCAAATATCATTCTTCTCACCTAACGACCTGCGGATAAGATTCAGAGATCAAGGTTTCAATCCCCTATTAAGCGGGTCTGGTCTTCACACATGGACGAATGTTTTAGTTTTTGTTCTTGCTACATTATATGGTTTCAATCCCCTATTAAGCGGGTCTGGTCTTCACACCTGAGATTAATGAGGGAATTGAGAAGATGGGAAAGAGGAATGTTTCAATCCCCTATTAAGCGGGTCTGGTCTTCACACTATCCCGTGGTTCTCGGACAACGCAGAAGCTGAATTTCGTTTCAATCCCCTATTAAGCGGGTCTGGTCTTCACACCCCAAAGAGCTAAAAGGAGCGCTTGACGGAAATGAAATGTTTCAATCCCCTATTAAGCGGGTCTGGTCTTCACACCACAGTACTCGGGAGTGATTAGGGATAGCGACGCTAAGTTTCAATCCCCTATTAAGCGGGTCTGGTCTTCACACCAGGATCCGATGATATGGACATCCGAAGAAAAGTCTAATCGTTTCAATCCCCTATTAAGCGGGTCTGGTCTTCACACACCATTGGTTTTCGGCACATTTCCCGAAATTGGAAGTCCGATTTCCAACGGTTATTCTTCATTTAATCACAGGATACACCTGCATAATATTGGTAGATTTGACCACATATAAGCTTTGCGATAATCATCCATAATCAATAAATTATATCCATACTCGCCATAATACAAAATCACAAATAACAGCTATTTTCGCAATTAAGCCATTCTCTGCACTGCGTAGCTCTGCGATAATCGACCTCACATTTGTACCCGAATTTCCATGATATAAGAAGCAAAAATAACAAGTATTTTCACTATTCACCCCTTCTCCACACTGCATATATTTGCGATAACCCCAAATGTTTCCATCCCCTGTCGCGACTATCGCAAATATGGATTAAATAGAAACATCTTCATTCGAGAGAATATCTTATTCAAAAAATATTCCGCATCACCCCAACCCCCCTGCTGTCAAATCACTTCCCCACCTGACTTATGCCCCATACCAACGACTGCGATTCCGGAGGCTTCGCCCCACACACAGCCAGAGACCTCTCAATCATCGCAATATCTCACCCCCCGGTAGCTGTTCCATCGTCAGATCCAACCCGATCCTTCCGGATGCTTCCATTATGAACCCCTCCAGACTATCCGCCACCAGATGGTAATCCTCTTCACCCATCGGGATCAGACCATGCGCGCCGATGGATGAGTTCCGCCGGGTCAGGGCATCTACGATCCTCACATCCCACTCCTTAAACGTTCGCCCTATCGGATCTTCCAGCTTTGATAGAAGCTCATAATCATTCCGCAGTCCAAGAATCAGTTTATCACCCCTGAGGTGTTCTTTATACTCGTCCCTGAGATCCTTTGGGAGTTGATTTAATCTCAGATCGCCAGTATGATAGCCATACTCCTTCTCCAACCTGATCTGGGCAAAAAGTTCTGTTGCGCGGTACAATCGGGAGATGGCATCATCATAATGCTTCTGAACCGCCCTTCGCTCTGCATTCTTAAGTAAGTCCGGGACCCGTTCATAACCGGTAGCTCTGATCATTCCAAGAATCTTCTTTGCGTGGATGATGTAAGGTGCAAATCTTCCGCCATACGGCTCAAGCAACTCCAGTGCCGCCTCATGACGGAATCTATCCCACTGGTCGAAAGCTTCGCAGATCACCCTTGTCTCAATCAACCGATCCCGCAGCGATCCTTCTACTGGTCGGTGAAGCATCTCCGAGATGGAACCGGCAACGAACGCATAATAGTGGTTCTCCAGCGGCTCTCCGAACGATTCCAACCGGTTCTGATAGAAGATGCTCCACTTATCTATGACCACTGGCACGTCCCCTGACCGTACATGGATCAGATCCCGCCTTGGACCGACATTCAAAGAGAGATCCCACTGCTCCGTCATAACACCCACCAGCGCCATTGCTGCTGACATCGTCTTGGTACCGCCGGTGTAGTTAGCGATTATCTGAGCGTCTCCATGCCTTGCTTTTATTTGTTCTGCCAGTTCGAGCAACCTCTGATAACATGCGTTCAGATCATCCGGGTTATCGACGGCGACGATCTCATAATGTTCTTTCGCAAGTCCGGCTTGAAATACGATCGATTTTCCTTTAGGGTCACCTATATAGTGGATATGTCCACATTCCGGACACTTGGCTCTTCTTTTATCACCACAGGGGTCTCCCGGACTATCTACAGTCTTTTCACTGCCCTTGTGTCCTGAAGAGCAGAAGAAGTAGACGAAGTCCGGGTTATGTTCCTTTATCGCGTTTACAATCGGGTCAGCGGAACCGCCGACCGAGACCAGTAGTATTCTGTTCATCATTTGATTCTCCTACAATCTCATACTTTCTGCAACCCCTCTTCAGAGCTATGGCTGCAAAGTTTCAATTCCTTATGAGTGGGTCCGGGATTTTACACCATAATTATCGAAGATATTTTTATAATCTCTTCGGATGCTCGTTACAATCATCAACGATGATTTCGATTTCTCGGAATCGGCATATTTATCTGTCGGTCTCTGTAATCTACTTCCTTCTCCTCTTGGTTCTTTTTTTCTTCACTCCTCCGGATCGCATCTTAAATTCCACTTCTCGAATGCCTGATCTACACCACTCCATATATTCAAGGTAGTGTTTTCGCCCCTCCTCCACGTCACGAGAAGGTTCCACCTGCAGGGACTTATCAAAATGCTCGAGCGCTGTTTTAAGGGTGGAAAGCGCCTTTTTATAGTTAGAAAGTGCATCAACCCGGTCACCGACCGCATCATCCGCCCATGCAAGATAATACGGGTGGAATGCCCCATCCAGATATACGTGACTGAGTGTGTGGTGGTATGCAGCAAGGTCGCCATATTCTCTGGCGATCTCTGCTGCCTCCATTCTGATCGAACTGGATGCAAGTGAGCACTCCGCAGCTTTTTTCAGACAGTTCACCCTTTTACGCCCTGATAATGAGATTGCAGCATCGAAAAACTTGCTCGCAAAGACAGTACATCTGTTCGCCTCTGAATTCCTCAGATTTCCTGTATGAATTGCCTTCAGCATCTCTATTTCCTCCTGCTCCACCACCTGCTGCCAGAGTGAAATCGCCTTGTCATATAGCTTGATTGCTCTGTCGCTGTTTTCTGTTACAGATGCCTTATCTTTATACTTTGTCGCCTGTCTTATCTTTCGTATCCATAATATTTGTTTCCAGAGGTTCATTTTTACCATCTCGACGGAAGTACAAAGATCCTTGACTATACTATGTAATATTGACTACATGTATCAGGCGAATGGTGCCGGTTTTTATTTTTCAGATGCTTTAAGATCATACCACCGCACGCTATCGATCTGCTGTTTAGTGCAAAAACCTGGGCATCATTCCTTAAATTTCTTACTGACATCTGTTATGGTCATTCCAACTACTTTTTCATCTCGAAGTCGAAGGAATACACCGTCTTCCAGGATATCCGTACCTGTTGCCCTTTGGGGTCGCTCTAAACTTACGTACAAAACATCTGCTTCGTAATCAAAGTCAAACCATAGATGTTTTGCCCCTATTTTCATTATGTGCGGTACTGCCTCAAATATTTCCTTTACTGCTGCGATTGCTGCCATAGTATCCTCCTTGTCAGGAGATTCCGGAATTTTGTAGTGAAGAAAGCAGTGGTGGTAAACCATTGTTCTGTTCTTTTGCTTCCCTGTAGATTACAAGAATAGCCGTTCTTTCAGAGGTGAGATTCACTACCGCGAGTTCTTCACAATCTCCTTCGAATGCCCATCCGGGGTTGGCAACTGTTTCCAGGGCGTTAAAGTAATAGCCAGCCATAGCATCATGATCTCTACGACCGGATCCCATCTCTCGTCGGTCAACCTGACCGGAGTACTATTTACAGAGTATGTGGTATATGCCACATCTCACTTTCCCACGATTTCATACTTTCCCAACCCATAAACCGTTCCTTTGCCGATATGGAGATATTCGCCAAGCTTCAGGAATGGCAGGAACTCGGTTAACTCGCCTTCAAAGGTTATTTCACCCAGAAACCCGCCCATCTTTAATTTTTTATCTTGCCGCTGTGAGTAGCGTTCCCAATCATGCCACCATAGATTGGAGTGGGTGGTAGTGACCTGCTCTTTTGCTCTGTTGATGAGTCCCTTATAGTCCAGATCCTATTTCTCATCGCAATGAACCTCTGCAAGCCATGATGATCTTCTCAATAGATTCCTTATTAACACCTCAAAATTCAGGTCTTTGGTGAGCTTTCCTTTGTATTTTATTCTTGTGGGGGTGAGAAAGCGAAGGGTGATCTGGTGATGATTGAGTTGTGATGCAATGTTTTGTATGTCGGTACGGTCTATCACCTGCGGGCTGTCTTTGATGTGTGAGTTGCCATCGTAAATGAGTGTCTCTTTCCCGCAGCCGATGTTTGTCACACTCTCGATTTGGTATTTTCCCCTGTCTTTTCCTATTCCGATTCTCCCAAGCTCCTCGAACGCGAAGATGAAGTATGGGGCATAATTGATCGCCTGACCGATAAGGAGGAGGTGGAGATCCAAATTGTCATCTCTGCTGTAATGTCGCTTCTCATCAAGAGGTGGTTCGATGATGAACGGGTGGGGGAGATGTGTGTCTTCGGACGTTTCATTCACCGCCTGTCGGGGCGTCGTCTCAAAGATGTATGTGTAGACACACCCCTTCCCAAGCGGGCATTTCGCGCATGTTTCGCCCCGGTTTACACACATAACTCGCCTGAGCGCATGACCAAAACCGCCGCGGAAGGTGGAGCCTTTGTAGGGCGGGAGGGAGAGGTTGCTTGTTGGGCGGATGGTTAATTTGTATTTAGCGAGTTTCATGGGGGTGTTGTTTTCCTTCGTATCCTGCCATCTCTACGGAATTAGGTATTACTGTTCCGGTTGAAAGTTTTCCACTGCTTTGATTACTCGTTTTAAACTTGGTGAATTGCATATAGCTTCCTGTATATCCCAGTACTCTCTGATAAACTGCGTTAAATAACCATTGTAGTCCGGACCGTGGTCTGCTTCGCTCCCTTTTCCTGGAACGATAGCCTCACGTAATTCCCGTTTGTTTGATCGCCTGGCAAGATTGATCAGATATTCTTTGGGATCATCAATTTCGTCAACCTTCACCTGAATCGACGTTCCCTTAATACCAAGAGATCTGGCGAAACGATCACGATCTGCAAGAACCCATGATTCGACTTCCCTCACAGCCACACGAAACAGTAGCTTAGGGTTATGGCGGTGAAACGGCAGCCAAACCTCTATGAGCGTTGGTGCACATTCCCTCCTGTCAAGGTCTGTCAGTACCAGAACAGGCACCGTTTTTGCGGTTCTATTATATTCATTGATATTCTTCTTAATATAACCAAATCCACGTCCACTACGCCATATATAGGTATACTTATCCGGAAGTATCTTTTTGAGAACGGCTTTACTCAAGTCGTCTTCGAATACAACGATGATTGAGGTGCTTGAACTCATTTAAGAAGCCCCGAGATCATGAATGTCCTGCGGCACAGTTTCCGGGAGTAAAACGGCGTCCGCTATGGAGAGCCCACCTTCCAGCAAAGCTCGGATCTCCCGAATCGAGGAAGCCACCCTAACCACAGTCCCGTCAGGACCTGGTGAGAGGAGCAGAACCTCCTCGCCACTAATCCCCTTATCCAATAATAGATCTGCACTGTGTGTGCTGAGTATCACCTGCCCCTTCTGTCGATGCAGTCGATGTATCAACGCTGGCAATTTACTGATGATTTCAATATTCAGCGATAGTTCGGGTTCCTCCAGCAGCAACAGGGAATCTTCGTCCAGCAGAGCCCAGAATAAACCGATCAATCGCAGGGTGCCATCAGAAAACTGGTCTTCGCGCTGTCTAGCTCCTTTTTGTTTCCAGTGTTCATAGATCGCCTCCAGATGCGGGGTGCTTGACTCATCCTTTGTGTCAGTAAGGTGCTTTAATTGTGGAACTGCTATATGCAACGCTTCTTCGATCTTTTTCAATCGCAATTTGCGAGTTTTCTCAGGTGTTTTGGAGACTCTCTCCAGAAAGTTTTGCCCGCAGGGGTCATCAGGAATGCTCGGTCCTGAAAACGCGGCGGGGTAGCGGATGAGCTGCGGAATGAGCTGCAGATACCAGATAGAATTGAAAAATTCTGATATGTCTCTGAAAGGCTGGTTGAGTCCGACCTGTTCAAGGTGTGTCTGGGTCAGGCGTAACTTATCTTTTATGTCATTGTCATCGGGTCGATTGAGTATCTGCTTGTGTTTCTTCCATACCCGCTCATGCGTAAGATACGGATTGTCATAGTCACTCTGTGTAATTCCGATCGCATATCTCCATAGTGTCTCGTTGGTATCAGTCTCTGTGATGGAGACTTCTATCTCGACATTGGGGCTGCCGTGTGATGTGAGGCTGCGTATTTCAGGGACGCCTCCACGGTCGCATATGGCTTTCTGTAGACTGCCTCCGGGTTTTGCGATATCCCACAGAAAGCGAAACACATCGAGGAAGTTTGATTTTCCTGACGCGGTTGGACCGACTATGAAAACACGATTGCGTAGGTTCACATCGGCTGATTGGAAATTACGCCAGTTTTTCAGGGTGATGTGGGAGATTATCATTGTCCTGTTCTGTATCCTATCCTTATGGGGGCAAGAAAGCGAAGGGTGCTCTGATGATGATTCAGTTGTGGCACCTCATGAGTCCTGTTGATCGTCTGCTGGCTGTCTCTGATGTTTGAGTCGCTATCGTGGATGAACGTCTCTTTCTCGCAGCCGAGGCATTACGTCTACACCTCTGCTCCTCCCCATACCAAGTCCCCCAAGCCCCCCAAACGCAAAGATGAAGTAGGGTGTGTAATTGATCGCCTGACCGGTAGGGGGGATGTGGGGGTCTGAATTATCGTCTGTGCTGTAATGTCGCTTCTCATCAAGAGGTGGTTCGATGACGAACGGGTTGGGGCTGCGTGCGTCTTCGGACGTTTCATTCATAGCCTGTTGGAGTGCCATCTCGAAGATGCATGTGTGGACATGTGTCGTTTTGAGCAGGCATTTCGTGCATGTTTC
>Ga0164315_10004914_pt1 | contig 10418 bp, 3 predicted proteins | sample GuaBasSedimGuay6_FD_113737 | JGI IMG/M metagenome (GOLD analysis project Ga0164315, IMG submission 113737) | Subseafloor sediment microbial communities from Guaymas Basin, Gulf of California, Mexico - Guay6, Core 4569-2, 0-3 cm | ecosystem: Environmental > Aquatic > Marine > Hydrothermal vents >...
CAGTGAATACAGAGGTGAATTTGAAGTTAAGAATAAAGGGTTAATGAAAATGTATTTTGTAAATAGTGTAATAGATAAAGCTTTGAAAAAAACGATTAACGATTAAAGAAAGTCAGATAAATATCTAAAATATAGATAATGAAAGGTTTAAATATATTTTTATTCTAAAATTGGCTATTTATATCAGATATTTTATTTATCTTTAGGTAATTCCCCCATAACTATTTTGCTATGCAATGAAGAGTGTTACCACAAAACATCTATCACCGGCATCATGAAATTTAATTCCCCTCATAATCGATCCAAAAGAATTTTCCTTAAACAGAAAATCCAAAATCATTTGTTTGGGGTGTTAGATCTAACAATATCACTCTAAAAATAAATTATTATGGCAATAAGTAATATAATTCCCATCATTAAAAGAGAAATAGACGGCAAATCTGTTGATACATTTATAAATGGAAAAGCGAAAGAATCTATTATAAGTCCGGAACTTCTTTATTTAAATGAATATTATAAATTTATTACCCCATCCAATTTAATTTTTCAAATTACAGAAAATAATAAAGTCCTGATAAAAATTCAATTTGAAGCAGGGAAAAAAGCTTCTACCCTTAATGAATTGGAAATTGATCTTCCTTCTTTGTTTCATTCAACCTCACCTTTACATCCTGTCGTTGCAGAAGGAGCAAAATTTATGGATCTGTATTTCCCGATCGGTAAATTAACTTTGTTAAATGATGATAAATACAAAAGATTATTAATAAGTGCAATGCTCCTATACTCTCCAATTACAAACGTTGGAGTTGTCACATCTTTGGGTGATGATCTTCAAAGGTCCAAGCATGTACGAGAATCATTTCGACTCAATAGCGATGGTAAATGTTTCGCTATCGACGGTAAGGGTATAAATATTGGTGTCATTTCAGACAGTTATAACACTCAAAAATATACGGTTTTTGATCCTGATACTCAAATCAATCAGAATAAACCCAAAGCTGAAATTGATGTTCTAAATGGTGACCTACCCGGAAAAGGTAATCCTAATGACTATAGTAAAGATGTAAAAATAATAAAGGAAAGCATGTTTCAGGCAACTGACGAAGGCAGAGCCATGCTTCAAATCATACATGATGTTGCACCGGGAGCAGAATTATTCTTCCATTGTGCTTCAACACTTGAAGAGTTTAAAAAAGCAATTGAAGATCTTAAGGATGAGAAATGTGGATGTTCCATAATTGTTGATGACCTGACCTTTATTGAAGAATCTTTTTTTGCAGCTAAAAGTGAAGTTTCAAAAGCTATAGAAGGTTTTACAAGTAAGCCCGGTAATTTCTTTTTTAGCGCTGCAGGGAATTTTGGGAATTATGGCCATCAGGGAATTTTCAAAAGTGAACTACAAAAACAAAATACAAATTTTATTACTTCTGATGAAAAAGACAGCGATACTGTTTTTAGAACATATGGTGATAATATAGTATTATTTCAAAAAGTCGAATTTTGTAAAGAAGGAATATATATGATCGTTTTGCAATGGGATGATAGTGATATCAATGAACGGAATTTTCCAGACCTGGATCTTTATCTTGTTGACGATGATGGGAAACTGTTGACTGGAAATAATCGATTTAATACTTCCGGGGACCCCATGGAATATCTGGCTTTTATTGTAAAGAAATCAACATCAGCCAATATTTTAATCACCTGTGCAAATGGTCCGACAAGTAAGAATTTACCATATAGATATATAGTTTTTCGACATAATAATGGATTTTCCTATGATGGTATGGAAAAAAGAAAAACACCAACTGTGAGTGGTCACGCGATGCTTGAACAAACCATAACTGTGGGAGCTGTTAAAAAGAATTGTGGACATGTACCGGAAATTAGAAATTATTCATCCTATGGAGGTAAGCTAACAAACATCCCTCCCACAAATATTGTTATAGATATTGTTGCTCCTGATGGAGAAAATATCAATTTGGCATTGATCGGTAAGGATACAAATAATGACCATTTTCAAAACTTTTATGGAACATCAGCTTCAGCTCCACATGCAGTAGGTGCCTTTGCTTTAATGATGTCTTCTTTAAATATCGCGAATGGTGGAGAATTATTAATAAATAATCAAGGGCTTCAACTAAATGATCTTGTTCTTCAATTATTTAAAGATACCTGTACAAAATTAGGATCGCCTGAAGTTGCAGGTGCCGGATTAATTAATTCTGATAAAGCATTTAATTTATTATTGAATCAATACCAGATACTTGAAAATTCAATTGTTAATAATGATCGAAATCCTTGTGAAAAAATAAATGACAAACCTGTTCTTAAAATTATAGCTCATGACATAAGTTGTGAATATGGTCAATCCTGGAATTTGACGTATACCATAGAAGGAATTCCTGAAAACGAGTTTAACAATTTAGACTTGCCAAACATAAAACTAAATACAACTGCAGTAGAACCATATCCTGATGTAAATAATTACACTATTACTCCCTATTTTGAGAATCAATTGACTCAAGATATAATTGATTTATTACCATACAAAATCAATTTTAAACCGGGGGTTCTAAGTATTACTAAAAAAGATCTGGTTATTAGAGCTAAAGATGACACCTTCGATAAACACAGGCCCATTAATATTGAGTTTGTTTATCAATATAATACAAATGGCATAGCAGATAATGACCACTTTCTTGCCACAATTATGCAAGAACACAGATCTACTTTTTCAGAAACAAATATGCTTGTATTGATCAATGGTTTTATTGATTATGGTTTAAATAGAGATAATTTTATTAGGTCCGATGATGTTTTATATTGGTTGCTGGAAACAGGAAGTTGGATGACTCTTATCAGCAAAAGCACAATTGATGATCTCGATCAAAATTTGTCAAATGGCAATCACATTTTTGAAATTGACTATAATACTTTTTTAGATTATTTGAATTTTTTAAAGTATGAAGGAGATTCGAATCTTTTCAGACCAATGTCTAACAATTACAGGCCTTTGGCTAATAATTACAGACCCTTAGCAAACAATTACAGACCCTTGGCAAACAATTATAGACCTCTGGCAAACAATTACAGACCACTAGCAAACAATTACAGACCTTTGGCAAATACCGGTTCAAATGATGATGATCCGGTTGAAAATCCAATGCATTTGATATTGGATGATGAATTCTTACAAAGTAGTAAAGAAATTAAAGCTTATGAATATCATTCCATTAACCTTATTACAGGGCTAAACCCGGGTGATGATCATTATATATTTCCAGGAGCATTTTTTGCACACATGTCCATTAATTTTAACATTGAATATAGACATGGAAGATACAATATTAAAAGAAAGTCAATAAATAAATGAATTTAAATTTAGTTGTATGAAGTTAAAAATCCAAACTATTTTAGTTTCATTTACTCTATGTGTCATTATTTTCTTATCAGAAAATATAAATGCACAGAAGAAGACTATTGACAGTTTGGTGCAAATTGTACAATTAGAAAATAAAGATACTGTCATGGTATCTATTTTAAATAAGTTAAGCAAAATAACATTGGATGAAGGTAATTTTGAACAATCTGTTGGATATGCTGAGCAGGCCTTAGAACTTGCCGAAGAATTGGATTATAAAAACGGACAGGCCTATGCATTAAAATGGATTGGTTTAACTCATTTTACCCAAGGAAATTATATGCTGGCTTTAGATCTCTGGAAAGAATCATTGGAATCTTTTGAGGCTATTCATGATACAATTGGGATAGCTAATTTAATAGGTAATATTGGAGCTGTTTACCAGAGTGGAGGAAGCTTAGATAATGCCCTGGAGAACTATTTAAGATCTCTAAATCTTGCTGAAAAAATAAATAATTACCATAGAATAGCCACAAATCTACTCAATATTGGAGGAATATATGGAGAATTGAAAGAATTTGACAAAGCCTTAGAGTATTTCAATAAATTAGAGAAGTATTTACCAAGCCTGAACAACCCTCAGATGACTTCCTATTATTTAACTAGTATGGGCGAAACTTACAGATTGAAAAAAGATTATGATAATGCTTTAAAATATTTTAAAGAAGCATTGCAAATAACTGAAAATCAAATGGACCTGGCTTATAATCTAAAAATGCTAGGTAAGATCGAGTTTGAAAAAGGTAATGTTGAACAGGCAATCGATCATTTAAATGCTTCTTATACAAAAGCAAAGACTAATAACCAAAAACAAGATATCCTTGGCGCTTTATTTGAATTAGGTAATATTTACCAGATTAGCGACACTAAGAGGGCTTTAAACTTTTATAGCGAAGCACTGGTTCTTGCAAAAGAGTTGAAAGTAAATTCTGATTTACGGGATATTTATGAAGGAATGTATCATACCTATGCCAATAAAGGTGATTTTAATAATGCATATTTGTACCAAAGTCAATATCTCATTCTAAAGGATTCATTGTTCAACATTGACAAAGATGATAAGATAAGGAGGCTAGTATTTAATTTTGACCTTCAGAAAAAACAGGATGAGATCGAAGTATTGCAAAAAGAGATGGAAATAAGTGATTTGCGAGACAAAAGAAGGAAAATTATGAATTATGCTTCGGCTTCAGCAACTGTTTTAATTTTATTATTGGCATTCAGTTATTATAGGCGATACAGGTTTTCTAAGAAAGCAAATCTTGTTATTGAAGAAGAAAAAAACAGATCGCAAAAATTACTTTTAAATATTCTTCCAAAAAAGACTGCCATAGAATTGATTCATAAAGGGAAAGTAGAGGCTAAAAAATTCAGTTCAGTATCTGTAATGTTTACTGATTTTAAAGATTTTACCCAACATTCACATAATTTATCACCGGTGGAATTGGTTAATAGTGTTGATTTCTATTATTCTAAGTTTGATACCATAATAGAAAAATATGGTTTAGAAAAGATCAAAACAATAGGTGATTCGTATATGTGTGCAGGTGGCTTGCCATTTCCAACGATAGATCATGCAGATAAAATAATTCAGGCTGCATTTGAAATTGTAGAGTTTATGGAAAAATCAAAGAGATCAAAAGATAAAGATATTTCACATTTTGATATTCGTATCGGTATAAATACAGGGCCTGTAGTTGCCGGTGTTGTTGGTACTATAAAATTTGCCTATGATATATGGGGTGATACTGTGAATGTTGCTTCGAGAATGGAATCTATGTCAGTACCGGGAAAGATCAATATTTCAGAAAACACTTGTAAATTGGTTAAATATAAATATGACTGTGAATACAGAGGTGAATTTGAAGTTAAGAATAAGGGACTAATGAAAATGTATTTTGTAAATAATGTAAAAGATAAAGCTTCGATAAAAACGATTGAAGAAAGTCGGGTAAATATATAAAATATGGAAAATGAATGGGTTATAAATTTATTTGGATAAATATTGTTATCCAAATTAAGAATTTATACTTATATTGAAATGATTGCTGTATGTTTTATTATTGCTTTGATTGGAGATTGTTAATGCTAACCACCTAAAACGAATATCATGGTAAAAATTCTTCCAATATTATTACAAGAAACTAATAATAAGATTAATAATTCAAATATATCAAGCCCGGAGTTATATTCTCTGGCAAGAAGCGCGAAAGGATCCATTCCATCTAGTTTAATTTATCAAATAAGAGATAATAACAGTATTCTTATAAAGTTAACATTTAATAAAGGAATTGATAAAGAAGATGGTTTTAATTGGTTCGTTCAAGAATTTAAAATCTCAACTACTATAAAATTGAGGAATATAATCAGTTCAAATTCTATAGATCTGTATTTCCCCATTAGGCAGCTTTTAGCATTGATTACCGATGTCGATCTTAATAAATTTTTTGAATCTGTTAAAAATGTGTATCCGCCAATCAGAAATTCAGGAGTTGTGGGTTCGAATGGTGATATTACGCAAAAGTCAAGTATTGTAAGAAATTCATTTCGATTAAACTTTAATGGTGAATGCTTGCCTGTAAATGGATCAGGAGTTAAAATAGGTGTAATATCCGATAGTTTTAATACACAGATATATACAAGATTCATTAATCCTGACCTTCAAATTAATCCAAATGAGTCTAAAGCTACGATAGATATTCAAAATGGTGATTTGCCTGGGAGTGGTAATCCTAATGGTTATAGCGCAGAGGTTCAGGTAATTAAAGAAAATCAGTTTGGAGCAACAGATGAAGGCAGAGCGATGCTTCAAATAATTCATGATATTGCACCCGGCGCTGAGTTAGCCTTTTACAGTGCATCAACACAAAAAGAATTTAAAAATGCAATTAAAGCTCTTGAAGACCAGGGATGTTCAATAATTGTGGATGATCTAACCTTTATAGAAGAGTCTTTTTTTGTTGCTGAAAGTGAAATTTCAATTGCGATTCAAGATTTCATGAATAAGCGTGGGAATTTATTCTTTACTTCTGCCGGAAATTTTGGTAAGTATGGATATCAAGATGTTTTTAGGAGCTCAAAAAGTAAACCAGATTTGAATTTCCTTGAATTAAACAATAAAGCAAGAGCACATTTATTTAAAGAAGGAAAGGATTATGATATTTTTCAAAAAGTGAAATTTAAAGAAACCGGAATCTATATGTTGGTTGTGCAATGGGAGGAGAGCTTAAGCTTGAAAGAGAAAAAGAACCAATATTCAAATGAGAATTATCCGGATCTCGATATTTATTTAATATATGAGGATAATAGTGTAATTGGAAATAATCATATAAATAAGTTCGATGATAATATGGAATTATTGGGTTTTTATGCAGAAAAAGATGCAACTGCAAAAATTTTAATTGTTAGTGCTAACGGTGAACCAGTTTATGATTTAAATTTTCGTTATATAGTATTTTTAAATAATAATGGATTCCAACTTGAAAATGAAAACCATGGAGATGCAACGGTTAGTGGCCATGCTATGATCAAAGATATAATTACTGTAGGAGCTGCTTCTGATGATTTACAAATGAGAGAATATTCTTCTATAGGGGGTAAACTTAAAAATGGTTATAATATTGAAATAGATTTTGTTGCACCCGATGGAGAAAATACGAATTTGGATTTAATTGGACCAGATACAAACAAAGATCATTTTCAAAACTTTTATGGAACATCTGCGGCAGCACCTCATGCAGCCGGAGCTTTCGCTTTAGTGATGAGCAGTATTAATTATTGTAAATCAAATGGAATAACTATTAATTCTGAAGATATTTTAAAGTGGTTCAAAGAAACTTGTACCAACTTTGATCCTTCAGTAGCCTCTGGAGCTGGATTATTGAATGTTGAAGATGCATTTGAGATATTTTTACATGAGAATCAGATTCCTGATAATGTTATTGCCAATAACATTGATATACCTTGTGAAGTTATAAATGATAAAACTGTAGTTCAAATTATTGCTTGTGATATAAGTTGTGAATATGGTCAATCTTGGAAATTTGAACTCAGAGTTGAGGGAATTCCTTCCGGTCAAACCATTAAATCCTTAGGATTACCTCAAATTAAATTTAAAACAACCGCAATATTACCATATCCAGACGTAAATAATTATGTTATAACGCCCTATTTTGCATGTGATATTAGTGAAGAACTTGCATTAGATTATTATTTTGAGTTTGTTAAGGGCCATCTAAATATAACAAAGAAAGATTTAAAAATATCAGCATCTGTGATTAAATCAATTCCTGGTATGCCAATAGATTTTGAATTGAATTATGAATATGACACAAATGGCATTGCAAATAATAATTTATTTTATTCTACAATAAGCGAAGAACATAAATCTACTTTTCATTCAAATAATGTACATGCAATAATAGAGGGGTTTTTGTTTGAAGATAATGTTTTTCAGCAACTTTTAAATGAGAGTAGTTGGATTGTAAGTGAGAAGTATATTCAGAAGAATGTGATTAAATTTTTAGGAAGTTCTATTATTAAATTAATGTATGATAATATAAAAGAGTATTTGGAATTTCTAAATAGTGAGAGTATAGATAGTTCCTCAAGGTTTTTTTGGCCCTTGGTTAATAAGTATAAACCTTTAGTTAACAAGTACAAACCTTTGGTTAATAAATATAAACCCTTGGTTAATAAGTATAAACCTTTGGTTAACAAGTACAAACCCTTAGTAAATAAATACAAACCACTGGTAAATACAGAAGACGATACAGATTTTGAAAATGAATCTCTAAACAATTCGATGCATTTAATAATTGATGATGAGTTTTTCACAAATACAGATGATAATACCTATAATGAGTATTTTTCCATAAATGTTATATCAGGAACTTTAAAAAATAAAGAGCATTATATATTTCCAGGAGCATTCCTTTCACCTATGGCAATAAATTTTAACATTACATATGGTTCAGAAGAAATAATTGAGAAAAAATAATTGAGAATAAATTTAATAGAGAATGAATACAAAACATAAATCAACTTTATTTCTATTATTCATTTGTGTATTTATATATATATCAGAGCCAATAAATGCACAAAATAATGCAATTGACAGCTTAAAGCAACTTGTGCAAAAGGCAAGCAAAGATACTGCAATGGTATCTACATTAAATGAGCTCAGTAATAAATCATTAAATGAAGGTAATCTTCAAGAATCTATTGAATATGGGGAGAAGGCCTTAGAACTTGCTAATGAATTGGATTTCAAAAAAGGGCGAGCATATGCGTTAAAATGGATTGGTTTAACTCGTTTTAATCAAGGGAATTATATATTGGCTCTAGATCTCTGGAAGGAATCATTGGAATCTTTTGAAGTTATTCAAGATACAATTGGAATGGCCAATATGATAGGAAATATTGGTGCAGTTTACCAGAATGGGGGAAGTTTAGATAAGGCACTTGAAAACTATTTAATATCATTAAATCTTGCCGAAAAAATAAATGATTACAAAAGAATAGCTACAAATCTTCTCAATATAGGTGGGATATATGGAGAACTAAAAGAATTTGACAAAGCCTTAGAGTATTTCAGTAAATTGGAGAGTTACTTACCAAGTCTGAACAACTCACAAATGACTTCCTATTATTTAACCTCTATAGGTGAAACATACAGGTTAAACAAGAATTATGACATTGCCTTAGATTATTTCAAAGAAGCATTGCAAATAACAGAAATTCAAACAGATATGTCTTACATTCTAAAAATGATCGGTACGATAGAATTTGAAAAAGGCAATACTGAAAATGCAATTTCTTATTTGAATCGAGCATACGCAATTGCTAAAGAAAACAACCAAAAACAAGATATTCTTGCATCCCTTTTAGAATTAGGAAATGTTTACCAAAAAAGTGACTCAAATAAAGCATTAAAATTCTATAAGCAAGCTGAAGTTCTTGCAAAAGAATTGGAAGTAAATTCTGATCTTCGCGACATTTATGAAGGTATGTTTCAAACTTATGCCTTTGAAGATAATTTTAGCAAAGCTTTTCAATATCAAAGTCAATATCTCAGTATTAAAGATTCTTTGTATAGCATAGAAATAGAGAATAAAATAAGAGATAGTGTAAATAATCTTCAGTTTGATTTTGATCTGGATAAAAAACAGGATGAGATCGAAGTATTGCAAAAAGAGATGGAAATTAGTGATTTACGAGACAAAAGAAGGAAAATTATGAATTATGCATCGGCTTCAGCAACTGTTTTAATTTTATTATTGGCATTCAGTTATTATAAACGATATAGATTTTCCAAGAAAACAAATCTTGTTATTGAAGAAGAAAAGAACAGGTCACAAAAATTATTATTAAATATTCTTCCCAAAAAAACCGCTATCGAATTGATTCATAAAGGTAAAGTAGAGGCAAAAAAATTTAGTTCTGTAACTGTTATGTTCACCGATTTTAAGGATTTTACACGTTATTCTCATAATTTATCGCCAACCGATTTGGTAAAAAGTGTTGATTTCTATTTTTCAAAATTTGATGCTATTATTGAAAAATATGGCTTAGAAAAGATCAAAACAATTGGCGATTCGTATATGTGTGCAGGAGGCTTACCTTTTCCAACGATAGATCACGCAGATAAAATAATTCTGGCAGCATTTGAAATAGTAGAATTTATGGAAAAATCAAAGAGATCAAAAGATAAACATATTTCACATTTTGATATTCGTATAGGTATCAATTCCGGGCCTGTAGTTGCCGGTGTAGTTGGTACTACAAAATTTGCCTATGATATATGGGGAGATACTGTGAATGTAGCTTCACGAATGGAATCTATGTCAATACCGGGAAAGATCAATATTTCAGAAAACACTTGTAAATTGGTTAAATTTAAATATGACTGCGAATACAGAGGTGAATTTGAGGTTAAGAACAAGGGACTAATGAAAATGTATTTTGTAAATACTATTAAAAATAAAAAGAATCA
>Ga0164315_10004915_pt1 | contig 10417 bp, 7 predicted proteins | sample GuaBasSedimGuay6_FD_113737 | JGI IMG/M metagenome (GOLD analysis project Ga0164315, IMG submission 113737) | Subseafloor sediment microbial communities from Guaymas Basin, Gulf of California, Mexico - Guay6, Core 4569-2, 0-3 cm | ecosystem: Environmental > Aquatic > Marine > Hydrothermal vents >...
GTGTCTCGGAACCGAGTATATCGATCAAATATCAGAAAACCAGTAGCACGGGGCAATCATTGGAAAGTTTCATATAAAGGTTTAAAAGTGGTAACAGGCAGAAAATTCAAGCTGAGGTACTAGCAATCGCCTTTCGCATCGAGGCTGTCCTCAGTGCCCAGGTCGCATTGATAGCCAGTGTAGACAGAATTACTGCACCACCGATGAAGGTGCGTGTACCGGGTTGCTCGCCCAGTGCCATCCAGACCCAGACCGGCCCTAATATAGATTCAAGCAATAACATCAAACCTACCTCGGGTGCCGGAATATATTTTGGACCGAGGTACATTAATGCCGTACCAACTGGCAACATGTAGACCCCCATAACAATCAGGTAACCCATGTCCGCCTGGGTCACCGAAAAAGGTTGTGCCAGTGGCAGGATCAACAATGCAGTGAAGAATCCACTGGCCGAAATGACTGGAAAAATTGTTATCCCGGGAAAACGACGCACAACAGTGAAACCCACGGCCAGAAAAAATGCACCAGTCATCGCCGCGAGATCTCCAAATAAACTGGCACCCTGATTTTTACCATCGGAACTGATTACGAAAACACCAATGCAAACCAGTAAAATAGCGGACCAGGTTCGGGCATTAATTGGTTCGCGTAATATTAGCCATCCAATCAGCGCGGCAAACAACGGCGTGGTACTGAGAATGATCAGGGTATTGGCAACACTGGTATGGGTGATTGCGGTTACGAATGAAATCGTACCCATCGAGTAGATTAAAATCATCGCCATACCTACACGACCCATGGTCTTATATTTCTGCCAGGTATTGTGCGGATGAACCAGATTCGCTATTAACGCCATGCCGAATCCGAGGAACAGCGTACGCCAGAAAATCAGTGTCCAGTGATCGACCTGGATGAGTCGGGTCAACAGGCCGTCGGGTGAAATGATCAACACGCCGAGCGCGGTGATAATCAAACCTTTGGCGTGTTGCGATAAAACTGGCATATGGAATTAACGACCGGGATAAAAAGCAGATCGCAGCCTATCTAGAGACGGTGACCAGGTACAGTTCTTTTTTGCGGATCTGTACCAACCAGTATTTTCAGTGCTCCCCGATATACTGGATAATCTCATCGCGTTCGGACAATACCAGGAACAGTCCGAGATCATTAGCCTGCAATTCCGCTATCGCCAGCTTAACTCCCTGTAACGGCGAGTTCGAAAAATGGAGCTGAGTTTGCGCCATACCTCCATCGAGGCAGGCCTGTTTAATTATTTCACTGACTTCGCCGGGTTCTCGCCCGCGCAGGTATCGCTCGATTTCTATGATCACGACATGATCGGGATTGATAGCACAAACGCCTTTAGCGATGGCAATGATATCATCGTCGGATCGGTCACCGGCAGAGCCGAACATTACCCACTTGTTTTGTGCCGGCATGCGTAACACGGTATTTGACACCGCCTCGACACTATGCGCATTGTGGGCAAAATCGACAATGATGGTGGCGCCGTTTTTCAGCTTAAAGGTATTCAGGCGTCCGGGGTTGTCGTGTTCATCACTATGGAATTTCGTTAGTCCCGACCTGATTTGATCGACACTATACCCAAGCGCGGTGGCAACACCGACTGCACCGAGTGCATTACGCACATTGTGTAAAGCGGCACCGCCTAGCGTCATTGGAATCTGGTCGATTTCACATATATCGTGAGTTTCCCGACCGTCAAAATAATAAATTCTATTTTCCTCGGTATAACAGCATTTACCCTGCTTTTCGAGCTGTGATTTTATCCTGGGCTGGTCTTTGTCGAGACTGAACCAACACAGGTTGGGGTGATCGATTTTTTCCATGTAGGCGCGGCAATTTTCATCGTCAGCATTCACGATTAACATGCCGTCTTCGGCCAGTGTTTTACGAACCGCAAACTTGACCTCGGTGAGCGCTTCGAGCGTGTTTACACCGTACTGTCCCAGATGGTCGCTGGCGATGTTGGTGACCAGCGCGGCACTGGCGCGCCTCAGGGGTAAACCACGACGCAAAATACCACCGCGCGCGACTTCGAGAAAAGCAACCTGTAAGCGTTTATCGCGGAGCAGCAAGCGTGCCCCGCCCGGGCCGGAATAATCACCATGGTCGAGTACATCATTACCCACACGCACAAAGTCGGTGGAAGTGACTCCCGAAATTTGCGCCGCGGCCCTGGCGATGCCGTCGAGCAGGCGCACGCTGGTCGATTTACCATTGGTGCCGGTGATCAGCGCTACCGGTATATCGTGTACTTCTGACCAGGGGATCTGGTCTATCGCAGGAATCGCGTTGACCGGCCAGCATAAACTGCCTTCGCCGTGGCCGATGGATACCTCATCGTCATCGACTAAAAAGTCGACCTCGTGTTCAGCAGCGGCTTGTTGTAGTGCGAGTAATGCCGGGTTGCTTTCTTCCTCGATCGAATTGCGAATTTCCTGCACCAACGCCTCTTCATCCTCGACATCGATTGCGAGTAACTCGCAGCAACAAAAATACCAGTTGGTTTCGAGGATGAGTACGGCTGCGTAAAGTTGATCGATCGGCGATTCAATCAACAGGTTAAAACCATTTTCGAAACGCCTGTGCGTGTGCTCATGGTGTTGCCAGCCGATCTGCGAGACTAGATGCCGTAGTTGCCGATGCCAGCAATCCAGAACAATCTCCATGTCCATCTCCGCGATTAAAACATCAAGAATCGCCCCGGGCTTACTCCATATCATCGATGGCCCGGTTAAACGCCGACCGTCGTCGAGGACTAGCTTACTGGATTCAATCTCCGGGATTTCCATAGGTTGCTACTGGTATTAAATTTCCTGCCGAATAATCGATTAATCGCTATCCTCGGGTTCGCTACTGGCTAGTCGCACGCCCCGTTCGTCGATTATCAACTCTTCGTCCTGGTCCAGCACGTAGCGTTTTGCGCGTTCGGGTACAAACACCTTGGTACCCGGTATGGTTGCCTTTTTTGTCGGTTTATCGCTATTCAGATTGATGATCTGTTTCCAGGTGCGCTGCAGGTCATCGGCGGTAATCACCACCAGGTCACCCGCCTCGGCCATCTCCAGGGCATGATCGACTGCAGGCTCTTCGTCGACAATCACCCAGATGTTTTCTTCTGGTACCCCTTCTTCGAGCAGGTAACTGCGAAGCAGTTGCGGTATTTCATCGTGGCCCCGACCGCGTCGGTTGATATCGGCATTACAGACAAAGTGGGTAAAGTGCGGCAGACAGGCTCTCACCGATTCACGGATATCCTCGTCGCGGCGATCGCCCGGTACCGAAATCACGATAATGCGTTTACCCTCGGGTTCGAGTTTATCGGCAAGTTCGGCCATGGCGCGAAATCCAGCCGGATTGTGGGCATAGTCGAGTATGACCTTGAACGGATGTTCGTTATAAATATTGGTCCGACCGGGGCTCTGAAAGAACGAGGTATCGAAGGTACGCAAACCGTTACGAATTTCGTCGAGGTCTTTATCGAAGCTAAACGCCATGGCCGCCGCAAACATCGCGTTTTGCACGTTATGCATGGCCTTGCCTTCGATCGTCGCCGGGATTAAATGTGACCAGAGCAACGGAATATGCGCGCCCTTGTCGTAGATCGTAATCATATCGCCGTTAATGCCCTTCTCCAGCACCACGGCCCGGCCGTTGGCGCGTATATGTTCGCGTACCAGTCCATGGGTAGGATCCATGGTCACGTAACACAGGTGTCTGGCGCGGGTATGGTCCGCCATCTTCAGGCAAAGCTTGTCGTCGGCGTTCAAAACCGCGGTATCGTTTGCGACACGCACCACAACTTCCTTTACCTTGGCGAGTTGTTCCAGGGTTTCTATACCTCCGAGGCCCATATGATCGGCCGATATATTAATGCAGGCAGCGACATCGCATTCGCTATAGCCGAGACCGGCACGCAAAATACCGCCTCGCGCGGTTTCCAGTATGGCAAAGTCGATGGTTGGATCGCGCAGTACAATCTGCGCCGATTGCGGCCCGGTCATATCACCCTTAACCGTGATCCGGCCATCTACCTGGATACCCCCGGTGGAGGTCATACCAACGATATGATCGCTGGTTTTCATGATATGTGCGAGCATGCGCGTGGTCGTAGTCTTACCATTCGTACCGGTAATTGCCGCCACCGGGATGCGGCCCGGTACCCCGGGCGGATACAACATGTCGAGCACCTTGCCCGCAACATCGCGGGGTTCGCCTTCACTGGGGGCGACGTGCATTCGAAATCCGGGGCCGGCATTGACTTCAACAATTGCACCGCCGACATCCTTGTATGAATGGGTTATATCGTCGGTGATAAAATCGACCCCGCCGATATCGAGGCCGATCGCACGTACCGCACGAACCGCCATTTCGCGGTTATCCGGGTGTACGATATCGGTCATATCGATCGCGGTGCCGCCGGTGGAAAGATTTGCGGTTGAACGCAGGAAGAACTGCTCGCCTTTTTTCAGCACCGTATTTTCATCATAGCCGGCGTCTTTCATCAGTGTTTTCGCCTGCAGGTCGATTTCAAGTCGGGTCAGGACTTTTTCGTGACCTATGCCGCGACGCGGGTCTGAATTGACAATATCGATCAGCCTCGCGATGGTCGACTTACCATCGCCGATTACATTCCCCGGAACGCGCTTCGCAACCGCTACCAGCTCGTTGTTGACCACCAGCATGCGATGGTCGTAACCAGTGACAAAGCTTTCCGCCAGCACATAGCGTGATCTGCCCTCTTTCCTGGCGACATGAAATGCCTCGCGCACCTCTTCATCGGTGGTTAAATTGATACTGATACCACGCCCGTGGTTGGCATCGAGTGGTTTCACCACAACCGGGTAGCCGATTTTATTGGCAGCCCGCACAGCTTCATCCTCGTTGATAAACATGCCCTGCAGGGGTACCGGTAATCCCATATCACGCAACAGGCTATGCGTACCTTCCTTGTCACTGGCCAGTGAAGTGGGGATAGTGCCGGTATCACTGGTTACCGTTGCCTGAATACGCTTCTGGTATTTACCGTGACCAAATTGCACCAGGCTGTATTCATTCAATCGCAGCCAGGGGATATTACGTTCCACCGCGGCGTCGACCAGCGACTGGGTACTGGGTCCAAACTCGCGTCGTTGCGCACGCAGTACAAAACTCTCTAGTTCTGACTCGAAGTCGAAGTTTTCATCGATATTGCAATCTACCTGCTTTTGCAATTTTTTCGGCAGCAAATGCATTAGCAGGCGCAAGGCCAGGTGCCCGGCCTCGATGCCGGCATCGCGCTGCTTGTAGGCGTACACCATGTTGTAAAATCCGGGTTCTCCGGTGGTGCGAGTGCGGCCGAAAGAAACTCCGGAACCGGCGATATTCTGAATTTCGAGGGCGACATGCTCCATGATGTGCCCCATCCAGGTGCCGTCGTCTTCGGTCAGGCGCCGAATAAACCCGCCAGGCTCCCGGTAAGAGCAGCCATGTTCGGTAAGACTGGGCAAGGCCCTCTGTAAGCCATTCGTAAAACCCTTGCCGCACTTTACCGACGGCCAGTCAACAAGTACGCCGATATCCAGCACCATGCGAATTACCGGGAAGTTAGCATAAATACTGGGGCCCACATAAACATTAGTCGCGGTTATTTTCATCTGAAGTTCCTGTAGTCACGGCCAGCACGAACGGGGGTCGTCCTCGCACAGTTTTTGTTACAGGGTACACGAACTCATAACGCTATCAAATAGCGATTGCCTATTTGGGCGGAAAGGGTTTTCTCTCCAGTATGTCAAAGGTGCAGCCTTTGGACAAAATATGGAGTTTCAAATCAAGCATACTCAGGGCCTCGTTTTTCGAAGCCTTGCTCATCGACGAGTAACTCAGATGCACCGGATCGATAACCGTGACCGCACCGCTGCCGACGACCTCAAAACTATGTTCCGGGTCGATAAAGATGGCGGTATCTTCATCGATGCCGATGCCTAGCATAAAGGGGTTGTAGGATATGGCAGTCAATAAACGCCCGAGTCGATGGCGCTGGCTAAAATGCTGATCTATCAGGAGCGCGTTGGTGAGACCCAGGCCAGGCGCCAGATTGACGCCGTCGCCCGAGGGCATGGCGCCGGCGTCACCACCCGCTATCATGTGCTCGGGCATGATCGCAGCACCCGCTGAAGTACCGGCGATGTGTACACCTTTAGCGTTCAATCGCCGAATTTTTTTCGCGACCTCGGTACCGCCGAGAATGGTGGACAGGCGCAGCTGGTTTCCACCAGTAATAAATATACCATCCGCCTGATCCAGGTGGTCGAGGTAATCCTGCCGGTCTGTTTCGGAGCGTTCATTTATCGGCAGCGACACAGCCTCTCTAACACCAATCTTTTTAAATATTTCTATATATTTATCGCCGGTATCGGGCAGGTTGGAAGCAGTTGGAATGATTGCGATACTGGCTTTTCTACCGCCGCATAACCGCACGAAGCGTTTTAATACCCTTTGCGCACCGGTACGCTCTTCGGCACCGCCAATTGGTATGACGTATCCGCGTGTATGACCATTTTTTTCTGGCGAGGGACTCATAGTATATTTTTACTCTTCAAACAATCCGCGAATTAATTGCTCACCCTGCCGGATATGCCAGGCACCATTAGCCATGACGCTGTCGATTCCGTGGTTTTCATTTAACACCAGCAAATCCGCGTCAAGACCTGTTTTAATTCGGCCTTTATGATGGAATTTGAGCAGACCGGCAACATTACTGGTCATCAACGGCAATACTTTTTCGATTGGTAATTCCATCTCGAGCATGGCCCTTAATGTAATCGCCATCGCCGAACTTTGCGCAAAATCCATTTTCAGTAACTCACCCTGCGCATCGAAACTCGGCATGCAACCCCCGCCATCGGAACTGATGGTTAATTTCTGTTGATCGCAACCTTTTTCAAAATAAAGCGCAACGGCCGCTTCGGCCGACCAGCCGGAATCGTCGCTGCCCGCCGGGAATGCGGTCAGATCAACCGTGCAGCCTTGTTTTGTTAGCTCGCAGGCTTCTTCGAATAAAGCCTTGTTTCGATTGACATGGGTTGGGTTGAACACGCGCGGCGGAATTTCGCTTTTCTCTAGGCAGGCACGAATCATCGACAAACCCCGCGCGCCATCACCCAGATGAAAATGAACGATACCCGCTTTACCCGTCATCAGACCCGCGACATGTGCTTCGCTGGCGAGGCGCAGGACTTCGTCAATGCTCGGCTGGCTCGAACGGTGATCGCTAAGTGCCACTTCGCCGACTCCGATGACTGGTTCTAAATTGACAATATCGCTACGCACCGACTGCGTCAGGGTAACCTCAGGAATATGGTATCCGCCGGTATAACACCAGGCAGACAGCCCTTCTTCGCGAAGGCCCATCACCTGCGTCAACAGGGTTTGCGGATTTCGGGTCAAATCATCGGTACCAAGCAAACCCACGACGCTGGTAACACCAGCCCGGGTGAACTGGCTTAGTTGTAAGGGCGGCACTCGAGTCGAAGGTCCGGCTTCGCCGCCGCCGCCGGTAATGTGCGCGTGCGCATCGATAAAACCAGGAATTAGCCTCAAACCCTTCAGATCCGTGGCCTGAACCGTTAAATCGTCATCCATTTGCGGAATTTTATCGCCCATATAGACAATTTTTCCGGCACAAATCAGTAAATTCTGAATACCCAACGATCGCGGCGCGTAAACATTGGCATTGGTGATTAGTTCAAACATGAGTCAGAGCTGATAGATGAGTGGTTATTTTTCAAACGAGGTATTTTAAAGTAAGCTCGCATGAATTACCGCTACAAATTAACCTGAGTCCGGATTGTTTTTTGTTGACAGGTGTATTTGAACAATCATTCCAATTCCAGAACTGGGACTCTGATTCTTTTCGATGCCCTTAAAATCAATTCTGTCGATCATATTTTTCAATGGGTATCTACAAAAATTGGATTTATAGTATACTCGGCGCCTATCACAACAGATCGAGATAAGTCTAAAAGCTAATGAACATCGATGCGCTCCTTACCCAAAGTTTGCAACTACTCGGTCTCGGTATGGGCTCGGTATTTATCATATTGGGCCTGTTAATCGGTATCATTTCGATTGTTTCGAAACTGGTTCCGGAAGAAGCGCCAATTGCCACAGTCGCCCCCATCGAGTCTCCGCCAACGGATAATAATGCGCACATTGCGGCTATCCAGGCGGCTATCCATAAATACAGGAAATCCCACAAAATCTAATTCGGCCAGCAGGCATTAATCCATGACTAATCCCCTTCTCATAACAGACGTAGTATTGCGCGACGCCACGCAGTCGCTTTTCGCCACGCGGATGCGCGTTGAAGATATGCTGCCGATTGCGGCAAAACTCGATAAGGTCGGTTACTGGTCGCTCGAAACCTGGGGTGGCGCTACATTCGATGCCTGTATTCGATTCCTCGGCGAAGACCCCTGGGAGCGTCTGCGCCTGCTCAAGGCGGCTATGCCCAATACACCGATGCAAATGTTGTTGCGCGGACAGAATGCCCTTGGATATCGCCACTATGCCGATGATGTCATTGAAAAGTTTGTGGAACGCGCCGCGATCAATGGTATGGATGTGTTCCGCATTTTTGACGCGATGAATGATATGCGCAATCTCGAAACCGCGATCAAGGCAACCGTGAAGGTTGGTAAACACGCCCAGGGCGCGATGTCTTATACGCTCAGTCCGGTCCACAATATTGCCACCTGGGTCGACATGGCGAAACGTCTCGAAGACATGGGCAGCCATTCAATTTGTATCAAGGATATGGCTGGCTTGTTAAAGCCTTACGTGGCCGAAGAGCTAGTGAGCAAAATCAAGCAGAATTGTAATCTACCCCTGTCCATGCACTGCCACGCCACCACAGGGCTTTCTACCGCGACTTACCAGAAAGCAATAGATGCCGGCATCGATATGATCGATACCTCAATTTCGTCGATGAGCCTGACTTACGGACATTCTCCGACTGAGACCTTTGTCGCCATCCTCGAGGGCACCGAACGCGATACCGGTATGGACATGGCATTGCTCGAGGAAATTTCACTTTATTTTCGTGATGTTCGTAAAAAGTACGCTAAATTCGAAGGCTCGTTGAAGGGCGTCGATCCCCGCATACTCACCGCCCAGGTACCCGGCGGCATGCTCACCAATCTGGAAAGCCAGTTGCGGGAACAAAATGCCAGCGACAAACTCGATGCCGTATTAGAAGAAATTCCATCGGTTCGCAAAGACCTTGGCTACGTACCATTAGTCACTCCTACCTCGCAGATAGTCGGCACCCAATCGGTGCTCAATGTACTGGCTGGAGAACGCTATAAAACCATTAGTAAAGAAACAGCCGGCGTACTTAAAGGTGAGTATGGTGCTACCGCGGCCGAGGTCAATCGCGAGTTACAACAACGTGTGCTCGACGGCGCCGAGCCCGTCACCTGTCGTCCTGCCGATTTGATCGAGCCGGAAATGACCCGCCTAACCAGCGAATTGAAGGCACTGGCGAGCGCGGAAGGTTTTAAACTGAGTGAAAACGAAATCGACGATGTGCTGATATACGCGTTGTTCCAGCAGGTCGGCGTTAATTTTCTGAAAAATCGTAATAATCCCGACGCGTTTGAACCGGTACCTGGAAGCGAACCTGAAACCGCGGCACCCGCCGCGGCCCCGGCTGCCGCGCCTGCCGAAGCTACCGCGGAAAGCTACCAGGTCCTGGTGAATGGCACCCAGTATGATGTGGTGGTGTCACCTGGCACCGGCGATATAAGCCATATTGCGCCGGCAACCAGTCCGGTTGTTGAAGCGGCTGCCCCGGTGAGCGCAGGTACCAGTATCCTTGCACCTATGACCGGTAATGTAATCGAAGTTCTGGTCAGCATCGGCCAGCAGGTGAAAGACGGTGACCCCGTACTGGTTATCGAAGCAATGAAAATGGAAACCGAAATTCGTAGCACTACGACTGGTTCGGTCCAGTCGATAAAGGTTAACAAGGGTGATGCGATTCGGGCCGACCAGGTTTTGATGACGATCGCATAATGGAACAGGGCTTATTACAACTGTGGGCGTCAACCGGCATCGCCAATTTCACCTTAGGACAGGTATTCATGATCGCTATCAGTGGTCTTTTGATTTACCTCGCCATCGCAAAAGGATTTGAGCCACTGTTGTTGATACCAATCGGTTTTGGCGGTGTACTCGCCAATATCCCGGTGGCCGCTATCGCCGGCCCCGACGGCCTGCTCGGTATTCTTTACCATTCCGGAATCGAGACCGGCGTATTTCCATTGCTGATCTTCATGGGAGTCGGTGCGCTCACCGACTTCGGACCGCTATTGGCAAGACCCAGCTTGATGATATTGGGCGCCGCGGCGCA
>Ga0164315_10004916_pt1 | contig 10417 bp, 9 predicted proteins | sample GuaBasSedimGuay6_FD_113737 | JGI IMG/M metagenome (GOLD analysis project Ga0164315, IMG submission 113737) | Subseafloor sediment microbial communities from Guaymas Basin, Gulf of California, Mexico - Guay6, Core 4569-2, 0-3 cm | ecosystem: Environmental > Aquatic > Marine > Hydrothermal vents >...
CAAATTTAGTTATTCACAATTAATATTTGATTTTTAAGTTAAATAATTAGTTAATCGACATAAAAATCGATTATTTTTGAAGTAGAATTTTACTAAAACAAAATGATATGAAACGTTTAGCAGTATTATTAATTGCAATAATTACATCAACAACTATGTTTGGCCAGTTTCACTTTGGCCCTCAGATTGGGTATTCGGCTACAAATCTTTCGCTTAATACAGATGAGATTACAACAAATCTTAAAAATAATTTCATGTTTGGGGCATTCGTTAGAATTGGAAATAAAATCTACATTCAGCCTGAAGTAAACTGGATGACTCAAGGATCTGTTTTTAAATATCCATCCATCAGTCTCGATGGAATTGATCTTAGTCCTGTGGAGCAAGATATTCAATTAAATACAATTAATATTCCAGTAAGTCTGGGCTGGAGGATTATTAACCTGGAGATAGTAAATATTAGAATATTTGGTGGAATAAGTGCTAACATTGTTACTAGTACAACAATAAATAATACAGATGATGACAATAGTATTGGTCAGGGATTAATAACTCCCATAACTGATGCTGACATCTCTGATATGATCTGGCAATATCATGCTGGCCTGGGTGTTGATGTTTTGATGTTTGCTCTGGATGTTAAATATGTTGGGGCTTTTGGAGAAACTATAGCAGGTGCTGTTCATATTGATGGTGTTAACAATAATGAACCATTTAATGTAAGTTCTACCTCAGGTATGTTTCTTGTTACACTTGGGTGGAAGATATTCTAGTTCCTGGCTCCGTTATTCTTGTATATTGATTCCTGATTCTTGTATCTAAAATCTTTTTTCATTAATTATGATAAGAAAACTTGTCTTTTTTATTTTAGGATTTCAAATATTATTCTCATCCTGTGGAAACAGTCCATCTGAGAACAAAATTAATGAGGTGGATTTGCCTGATATTAATATTGAAGTGAAGAGATATGGAGAAGCACTTTTTCAACTGGACACTCTCAATTTATCTGAAGGTTTAAAGTCAATAAAACCTAGGTTTTCTTATTTCTTAGATGCCGACCTCGATGACCCAAATAATGTACAACAGATTCGAGACTTTATTACTGATACTTCATTAATCAATATTTACAGAAAGTCTAAACTTGTTTATCCCAATAACGACTTTCTAAACGAAGAACTTTCAACCGCATTCAGTTATTTCAATTATTATTATCCAAGTGAGCAACTGCCCGAAGTTTACACATATATTTCTGGTTTGCAGTATGAAAACCCGGTATGGGTACAGGATTCGGTAATGATTATTGCACTTGATGTTTACCTAGGAAATGATTTTGAATCATATTTTGGATTGGGATTGCCAAAATATAAAATAGCATGTATGCGCCCGGAGAATCTTGCTGTGGATGTAATGAAATATTTTTATCATCAGGATTTATCGGTTCGAACCATGCAAAAGACACTACTCGATAGAATGGTTGCTGGAGGTAAATTGCTTTATTTTCTCGACAGGGTTTTGCCCTCAACTGCAGACAGTGTAAAGATATGCTACACAGAAGAAAAACTTAATTGGGCCATTGAGCATGAAAAGAGTGTTTGGGCTTTTATAATTGAAAATGATTTACTCTATTCAACAGACTATCAATCGCAAACTAAACTAATTAAGGATGGCCCATTTACCACAGGCTTGTCGCGTCAGTCACCGGCGCGATTAGGCATTTGGATTGGTTGGCAGATAGTTAGCGACTTTATGAAAAATAATCCAGAAACTAGTCTACAGGAACTGTTACATATGACAGATTCACAAGAATTGCTTCATAAATCGGCTTACAAGCCATAAATTACTCGTCTTTAAACCCCTGGGTTTTCAGACTTACAATAAAAAAGACAAGGGCCATTTACTAAACAGAATAAAAACATAGAACAATGAGGAACAGGATTATTTTATTTAGTTTAATAATTATGATGATTACAGGATGTGATCTAAATAATGACAAACAGAGCAATATGGACGATGTGAAAATTCAATTAATCAGAAATGCAACAATGAAGATTACTTATGCAGGTAAAACTATTCTTGCCGATCCAATGTTGTCACCAAAAGGAGAGTTGGAGGCTTTTGCAGGTAAAGAGAAAAATCCAACAGTTGAATTGCCTATTCCGCATTATGAAGTAGTTGAAGGAATAGACTGTGTAATAATTTCTCATACACATCCCGATCATTTTGATGAAGCAGCAAGTGATAATCTGCCAAAGGAAATTCCTGTTTTTTGCCAGGCCATAGATGTAGAATTGTTAACCGGACAAAAATTTCAAAACATTCATCCCATTGAAACTTCTTACGAATGGGAAGGGATTACAATCACCCGAACTAGTGGTGACCATGGTAGTGGCGAAATACTTAAGCATATGGGAGAGGTGTCAGGTTTTGTGCTTCAGGCAGAAGGCAAACCAACGATCTACTGGATAGGTGATTGTATTTGGACTCCAGAAATTGAAGATAACATTAAAAAGTTTAAACCAGAAATTATTATTACCCACTCGGGAGGTGCTATTATTCCTGGATTTGAACAAACCCCCATCCTCATGAATGAAAATGAAACAATTGAAGTAGCAAAGGCAGCGCCTAACGCAAAAGTTGTTGCTATTCATCTTGAATCCTTAGACCATTGCAGGGTTAGTCGAGCATCACTTCGCCAGATAGCTGATAAATATGGAGTTGGGAAAGAGAGATTATTAATCCCAAATGATGGTGAAACATTAATATTTTAATAGTAGAATAAAAATTAGTAATTAGGATAAACCGGGGTTCATCACAACCTAAATTTTTAACTCAATCTAACTAACAGTATTCATTGGTAAAGGCTTAGGTGGTAGCAGATTAACTTTGCTCTTCCCACTTATTAACAAATTTTATTTTTTTGTTTTGTTAATAAAAATGGAGTTGCATTTTCTTGCGATTTTAATAAACTGTAAATCAGTACACTAAACTTTTTCTTTCAAAAAAAACCTTCACTTAAACGTAACCTTTTATTAACAAAGTGGTAAAAGGTGGTAAATAATGTAAAATTGTGGTAAATTTGAGCCATAATTCCACGTTTTCTAATGATAAGTGTTTTAGGTACATACGAGTGTAAGGTTGATGCTAAAGGCCGTTTTATGTTTCCCGTTCAGTTTAAGAACCAGATGGGGGAAACATCAAAGCGTGGCTTTGTAATCAAGCGCAGCATTTTTAAAAAGTGCCTCGAACTTTTCCCTGTCGACCAATGGCAAGTTGAAACAGCCATGGTAAGCAAGTTAAATATGTTCAAAAAGAAAAATGCGGAGTTTGTCACCAAGTTCATGGCAGGTGTTAGGCCTTCGGAACTTGATGGAACAGGGAGGTTATTAATTCCTAAAGACCTTCTGCGTTATGGCGGAATCACCAAAGAAATCGTGCTAAGTTCAGTTGTAAACCGTATCGAAATATGGGACAAAGCGTCCTACGAAGCAGCGGTTGAATACGATCCGGATGACTTCGCCAGCCTGGCAGAAGATGTTATGGGAGAGTTAGAAACTGAATAAAATTACGAATGTACCATAATCCGGTTTTGTTAAATCAAAGTGTTGATGGACTTGCTATCAAGCCAAATGGCATCTATGTAGATGTTACGTTTGGAGGTGGTGGTCATAGTCGTTTAATGCTTGAGAAGATGGATGGTGGCAAACTCATAGCATTCGATCAGGATGCCGATGCCTTAACAAATGTTCCTGACGATGACCGATTTATTATGGTAAGTCAGAATTTCAGATATCTGAAGAATTTTCTCCGACTTCATGGTCTTGAAAAAGTTGATGGAATACTTGCTGATTTAGGCGTTTCTTCCCATCAGTTTGATGAGGCTGAGAGAGGTTTCTCAACACGTTTTGAAGCTGACCTGGATATGAGGATGAATAGAAATCAAACTCTAACAGCAGCCCAAATATTAAACACTTACCCTCAGGAAGAACTCATCAGGATTTTCAATGATTATGGTGAAATTAAGAGTAGTTACAAACTAGCAATCACCATTTGCGAGACGAGAGAGTCAGAGAAATTAATAACTACTCTCCAGTTGAACAACATAATTAGTGAGATATTTCCTCCCACACGTATCAACAAATTTTCGGCGATGGTTTTCCAAGCCTTACGAATAGAGGTTAACAATGAAATGGAAGTGCTTAAATCATTTCTTGAACAAACTACTGATGTGTTAAATCCTGGAGGTAGACTGGTAGTTATTTCCTACCACTCACTGGAGGACAGGTTAGTGAAGAATTTTATTAAGAGTGGAAACTTTAAAGGTGAAATAGAAAAAGATTTTTTTGGTAAACATCTGGTTGATTTTAAAGGTATCAGCAGAAAGCCAATAATTCCCGATGAAAACGAAATAAAAGAGAATAATAGGGCACGTAGTGCCAAATTAAGGATAGCAGAGAGATTGTAATGATTAAATAAATACGTGGCATAACTATCCGCCTAAGCGGATGAAATTATCAAAATGAAGACTAATAAGTTAAAAGAAAAAAAGCCGGAAGTTTCTGAGAAGAAAATTGAAAAGAAACTGAAACTCGAAGGTGGGTCCATCGGTAAAGCAGCAAAAGGTGTTTTAGCAGGTGACTTTCTTTCCGACCGTAGTTTTCATTATTTCCCATTTCTGCTGTTTTTGGCTTTTCTAGCTTCAATTTATATCGCTAATAATTATCTCGCTGAAAATAAAGTGAGAAAGGCAAATGAGATGAGAGAAGAGCTGAAGGAAATGCGATATGAATACATCACTGGCAAATCAGAACTTATGGAGGCCAGTAAACAATCTAAAATATCCAGGAGCCTAATAGAAATAGGAATAAAAGAGAATACAGAACCTGTTAAGTCATTAAAAATAAAATCTGAAACCAAAAAATAGTGCTCGATCGTAAAAAGGACATATTATGGAGAGTTTACTTGTTGTACTTTGCAGTACTACTTTTTGCATTTGGCATAATGGCAAAATTGCTTTTTATTCAGATAAAGGAAAGAGCAATATGGGTAGAAAAAGCCCAGACTCAGGAGATCAGAGAATTTAGTCTTGAGGCGAGTCGTGGAAATGTGCTTGATGCAAAAGGAAATTTGCTTGCAACTTCAATACCCATTTTTGAAATCCGTTTCGATGCATCCTCACCTTTAATTCCTGAGCATTTATTTTATGATAAAGTTGATTCTTTGTCAAACGGGATTAGTAAAATTTTTGGCAAGAAGTCGAAGGCAAGCATTAAAAGAGATCTTGTAAAAGCCAGAAAAGCAGGCAATAGATATTTGCTCATCGAAAGGCGTGCAACCTATCAGCAATTAAAGCAACTTAGAGGACTTCCAATTTTCAGACTAGGAAAATTCAAAGGTGGACTTATCACCAATAGAAAAACAAAAAGGGAAAGACCTTACAGAGAACTAGCAGCACGAACAATTGGCTATGAGAATAAAACTGAGAATCTGTATGTTGGTCTGGAAGGTGCTTACACTGAATACCTTACAGGACAGGAAGGGAAGCAGTTAAGAAGACGTATTAATCATGGTGATTGGATTCCTGTTTATGATGAAAATGAGGTGGAACCAAAAAATGGCCTTGACATAGTTAGCACTATTGATGTAAATATTCAGGATATTACTGAAAATGCATTGTTACGTCAGTTATTAAATCATAGAGCTTTTCAAGGTTGTGCTGTTGTTATGGATGTTGAAACCGGACAGATTAAAGCCATTGCTAATCTGCGATTCGACAGTACTGACAATAAATACAAAGAAACATACAATTATGCCATTGGTGAAAGTATTGAACCAGGCTCAACATTTAAACTACCAACTCTTCTCGCTGCTCTCGACGATGGCAAGGTAAAACTTACTGATAGTTTGGTAACGGGAGAAGGCTACAAAGTTTATTACAACAGAGCCGTAAAGGATGTTCATAAAATAGGCAATGGTAGGATTACAGTTCGTGATGCCTTTGAACAATCTTCAAATGTTGGGATGTCAATTATTATTACCAACTCTTACAAAGATAATCCTGCGGCATTTATTGATAAACTTTATTCAATGTCGCTAAATGAACCATTGGGATTAAAAATCCTGGGAGAAGGCATTCCTTACATTAAGCATCCATCAAACAAACAGACATGGTATGGTACTTCATTGCCATGGATGTCGTATGGTTATGAACTTCAGGTTACTCCACTACAAACTCTTACTTATTACAATGCAGTTGCCAATAATGGTATTATGGTCAAACCACAATTTGTTTCAGCGATTAGAAAGGATGGTCTTTTAGTAGAAGAGTTTGATACAGAGATTATTAATGAACAAATAGTAAGTGATAATACTATTGTACTTGCAAGGTCACTTCTGGAAGGGGTGGTTGAGAGAGGAACAGGAAAATACACCTTTAGAAATACACCTTACAAAGTGGCTGGAAAAACCGGAACGGCGCAGATTGCAGTGGGTGGTGCTTACAATAAAACAAATTACAATGCTTCATTCGTAGGATATTTCCCAGCAGATAATCCCAAGTACTCATGTATTGTTGTGGTGAATAACCCAAGTGCCGGCAGAATCTATGGAAGTTCAGTTGCTGCTCCTGTATTTAGGGAAATTTCCGACAAGATTTTTGCTACTTATCTGGCATTGGAAATTAAAAGCGACACCTTAACTGAAGGTATTGAACTCAGACAAAAAACTACCGTTTATTGGCATGACGACATAAAAACGATTTATGATTATTTAGGCATAAAAACCAATGATTTTATTCATGAAGAAGACTGGGCCACTAGTAAAATAGAAAATGGATTTGCATCCATCGATGCAGCATTAATAAATCAGGATGTAGTCCCTGATGTTCGCTCATTAAAAGCCCGCGATGCTGTTTTTATGCTTGAGAATATGGGTATGCAAGTTAGTTTATTTGGCAAAGGAACGGTTAAAAGTCAATCGGTTAAGCCGGGAACAAAACTTACAAAAGGAAGAGAAATAAAACTAATGCTTTCAACTTATTGATAATGAAAAGGAGTTTACAGGAAATATTGTATCGGTCGGGCTTGCTAAAAATAGTAGGTGTAATCGACAGGGATATTGCCTCCATTACCATGGATTCACGTTCTGTTGTTTCCAAGGGGATGTTTGTTGCTGTAAAAGGAACTCAGGTTGATGGTCATAAATTTATTGATGTTGCAATAAAAAATGGTGCTCTGGCCATAGTTTGCGAAACATTGCCAGAAACACTTGATGAAAATGTGAGTTATGCAGTAGTTGGAGACTCTTCATTAGCACTTGGAAACATTGCCTCTAACTTTTATGAAAACCCATCTTCCAAGTTAAAACTTGTTGGCATTACCGGGACTAATGGTAAAACAACCACAGTCAGTCTTCTTTTTCGACTTTTTATGGCAATGGGGCTCAAAACCGGTATGCTCTCAACCATCGAAAATCGTATTAACAATACACTTCTTAAATCAACTCATACGACTCCTGACGCGGTAAGCCTGAATAAAATGCTTTATGATATGCATGAAGTGGGATGTGAATATGCATTTATGGAAGTAAGTTCTCATGCTATTCACCAGAACAGGGTTGCTGGCTTAAGTTATGCTGGAGCAATTTTCAGTAATATCACTCATGATCATCTGGATTATCATATCACTTTTAAGGAATACTTAAACGCTAAAAAGAAGTTTTTTGATGACTTACGAATTGGCTCATTTGCCCTTGTAAACCTTGATGACAAAAATGGCAAAGTGATGCTTCAGAATACTGATGCCGTTAAAAAAACCTACGCATTGAAAACCATGGCTGATTTTAAGGGAAAAGTCCTTGAAAATCATTTCGATGGTATGTTGATGGACATTGATGGCTTGCAATTTTATTCATTGCTTTCTGGCGACTTCAATGCATACAATCTTATGGCTGTTTATTCTACAGCAGTGATGCTTGGATTTTCAAAGGAAGGTGTTTTAGAAGCCTTAAGCAGTCTGAAAGGTGCCGAAGGACGTTTTGAAATTGTAAAGTCGGTAGAGAAAGGCTTGACTGCTGTGGTAGATTATGCCCATACTCCTGATGCTCTTGCAAATGTTTTGAAAACAATAAACTCATTACGCACACATAATGAAAAGTTGATTACAGTTGTTGGCGCTGGAGGTGACCGAGATAAAACCAAAAGACCTGAGATGGCAAGAATTGCTTCTCTCAATTCCGACATGCTGATCCTGACTTCTGATAATCCAAGAACAGAAAATCCAGATACAATTCTGGAAGAAATGAAGCCAGGGATTGATCCTGTAAAAAAGTCAAAAACCCTTGTAATAAGCAACAGACTGGAAGCTATTAAAACTTCAGTAAATCTTGCAAATGAGGGTGACATAATACTTGTTGCTGGAAAAGGTCATGAAAAATACCAGGAAATAAATGGGGTGAGACATCCCTTTGATGATAAAAAAATATTAGAGGAATTATTTGAAATAATCTGACGATGCTGTACTATATTTTTAAATATTTAAATGAAGTTTATTCAATCCCTGGAGCGGGAGTGTTTGAATACCTATCGTTCAGGGCGGCAATGGCTGTTATTACCTCACTGATAATCAGTCTTCTATTTGGTAACAGATGGATAAACTACTTAAACAGGAAGCAAGTGGGTGAAACCATCCGCGACCTTGGTCTGGAAGGCCAACTGGAAAAACAAGGAACACCTACAATGGGTGGTTTAATAATTCTTGCATCAATACTTATCCCTGCTTTGCTATTTGCTAAGCTCGATAATATTTATATTGTGATGATGCTGTTTACAACAGTTTGGCTGGGAGGAATAGGCTTTCTGGATGATTACATTAAAGTATTTAAAAGGAATAAAGAAGGATTAAAAGGAAAATATAAAATAGTTGGTCAGGTTATTTTGGGTTTGATTATTGGCTCAGTAATGTTTTTCAATTCTGAAATTGTTACAAGAGAAAAATCTATTTTACCTAATGAGGTCGTTGTCCCTATTGGTGAAGAAGGGCCTTCATCAAAATTTGATATTGAAGAAATTCATTCCACAAGAACTACAATTCCATTTTTCAAAAACAATGAATTCGACTATGCTGTTTTACTTAAATGGCTAGGTGAAGGTTATGAGAAATGGGCTTTTCTAATTTTTATCCCCATTGTAATATTTATCATTACCGGAGTTTCCAATGGTGCTAACCTTACCGACGGAATGGATGGGCTTGCCACAGGATCTTCAGCAATAATTGGTGTTACCCTAGGCATACTCGCCTGGGTTTCAGGTAATATTGTTTTTGCTGATTACTTGAATATCATGTATTTGCCCAACGTGGGTGAACTAACAGTGTTTATTGCAGCTTTCGTGGGGGCAACTGTTGGCTTCTTGTGGTTTAACACTTATCCGGCACAGGTATTTATGGGAGATACTGGAAGCCTAGCCCTTGGTGGAATAATTGCTGTTTTCGCAATAATCATTAGAAAAGAATTACTTATCCCAATTTTTTGTGGAGTTTTCCTTGCTGAAAGCATTTCAGTTATCCTACAGGTTTCTTGGTTTAAATACACCAGGAAGAAATATGGTGAAGGTCAACGTATTTTCCTTATGGCTCCCTTGCATCACCATTATCAGAAGAAAGGTTATCCGGAACCAAAAATAGTTTTGAGGTTTTTCATAATTGGAATCGCATTGGCAATATTTACCTTAATAACACTAAAACTCAGGTAGTATGCAAAGATGGATGAGTTATGGAAAAGAAGCAAAAAATAGTTGTACTGGGTGGAGGCGAGAGCGGAGTTGGAGTAGCAGTACTTGCAAATAAGAAAGGTCTTGATGTTTTTCTCAGTGACAACAACAAGATAAAAGATAAATACAGAAGAGTTCTTAAACATTTTGAAATTGATTTTGAAGAAGGAGGTCATAGTAGAGACAAGATACTTCAGGCTACAGAAGTAGTAATATCACCAGGAATACCCTTAGTGGTTCCGCTAATTAAAGACCTTGTAAAGAAAGGGGTGAAGGTGATTTCTGAGATTGAGTTTGCAGCGAGATTTACCAATGCAAAAACCATCTGCATTACAGGAAGTAATGGTAAAACAACCACCACATTATTGGTCTACCATATTTTGAAAGATGCAGGTTTTAATGTGGGTATGGCAGGTAATATTGGAGAAAGTTTTGCTCTTCAGGTTGCCAATCACAACTTCGATTATTATGTGCTTGAAATAAGCAGCTTTCAGTTGGATAGCATGTATGAATTCAAGGCAGATATTGCAATACTGCTTAATATCACTCCCGATCATCTCGACCGCTACAATTACAAATTTGAAAACTATGCAAGGTCGAAATTTAGAATAATTCAAAATCAAACACAAAGTGATGCATTTATTTACTGCGCCA
>Ga0164315_10004917_pt1 | contig 10416 bp, 12 predicted proteins | sample GuaBasSedimGuay6_FD_113737 | JGI IMG/M metagenome (GOLD analysis project Ga0164315, IMG submission 113737) | Subseafloor sediment microbial communities from Guaymas Basin, Gulf of California, Mexico - Guay6, Core 4569-2, 0-3 cm | ecosystem: Environmental > Aquatic > Marine > Hydrothermal vents...
CGGGAAAAGATAATAGATAAAAAAGGCCAGTGCCACAAAGGCACACACCGTATATAACAAGAATGTTCTGATCTTGGTCATAATTTTGTACCGTAAGGGGTTTTGTTTCTTGCTCGCACTCCGTCCTCAGAGCAAGAGGACTTGTCCAAGTTGTTTTATCCTCGTTCCTTATCCCACGTCATTTAAATTTCAAATGTTTCAACCTGCAGGACAGCGTCCGCGAATTCTTTGTTCTTTCCCTTTTTGCTGATGGATATCCGCTTGATAAAAATACTGTTTTTGGATGTCTCAATTTTATGCAGATAAGGGGTCAGTTGCTTCAGATTAATGCCCTGGAGTTTCATTTCCACCAGGGATCGCTTATAATGGCTGTCTTTCTGATCGGATTTTGACGGCTTCATATAGGCGATATTGTCTTTGATTCCGGTCTCTCCCGCGAGTTTGTCCAGGAAGGAGAAAAGGGTGAATCCGCTTTCCCGTTCCCGGATGCGCTTTTCCCATGATCCGGCCCGATTGGTGAGGGTTTCATACTCTGACTTCAGGACACGCATCTGCGCCAGCACTTCTGTCTTTGATTTCAGAGCGTTTTTCATGCGTTTATTTTTTTCCACAAAGGGAAACACAATGAACTGAATCACCACAAAAATGCTGATAAGGACGATGGCAGCGGAAACCGCATATTTTTCACGTTTGCTTAATTTCATCATAACTGAATCCTCAGCTTGAAGCGCACACGGTTCTCCCGCCTGTCAATGTTGGAAGAACTGATGGTGACTTCCTTGAAAATATCGGCCTGCTCAAGCTGGCTTTTTATTTCATCCACGGCATTGTAGGTATCGGTGTTCCCGGAGATCAGCACGTTGTCCGGCCCGATGGCAAGCCTGGTGAATTCCACATCAATCTCCTTGGGAATGCGTGTACTCATGTTATTGATCACGTCAATGACGCGTATGTTTCCGGTCTTTTTCGGGGAAAATGCCTCTTTTCTGATATTTTGGATTTCAATCTGCATCTGATGCAACGGATCCACAATCCGGGTGATGTTCGGAAAGGTTGCTTTAAAAATACTGGTGATCTGCTGATCCAACTCCGCCAGTTTTTTTTCAGTGCCTGATGTGGTGAAAATCATGTAAAATCCCACAGCAATCAGCAGCAGGGCCGCAAAGATACCCGTCGAGACAAAGCTCTGCTTATGCTCTGCCCACTGCCGCTTCACGGCAAAAGGCCCTTTTCGGAAGTTCAGCCCTGTGATGCCTTCGGCCTCGGTCAGGGCAAGTGCGAAGGCATTGTCCATCTGAACTGAGGTCTTCATCATCGTGGTGGGGTGGGTTTTGATCATGGCCTTCGCGTCCTGGATCAGATTGGCCTGCCTCACCGGAATGTTCAGAAGTTGCCTGACATCCTGGGCAAACTCGCTCACGCTGAGATTGTTTTCCAGGCCGTACCCTGTGATGCAGATGCCCTCCGGATGAAAATCTGAGACAGATTCATACAAGGCCCCGAAGGCTGTCAATATGCGCTGAATATCAGTACACAGAGCCTTTGATCGGAATTCAGGATTGCTACGCGTCGAGAATGCCCGAATCAGGCATATCTCTCGTGCAATGATGACAAAGACCGTGCATCTGTCCACATCAATGTCCATGAAAAGGCATTTTTCAGGGATATCGGAAAACCTGGCCAGACACAGTGCTGTGGTGTATCCTCCGATGGTGATGAGTTCCGGATCCATTTCGAGGGATGTCAGCACATCCAGGTAGAATTTGATATCTGACACCTCCGCACCCGTCGCGATGATGTCCGTATGCTCCCCGGCCTCGCTGTCTCTGATATGATCCGGGATCACATGAAAATCCAGGATCATGTCCTCAATAGGAAGGGGCAATGCCGGCTCAAGCTCAAGGGGAAGCACCTGCCTGATCTTTTTCCGGTCTCTGAAGGGCAGTTGGATGTTTCTGTAAGACACCTTGTCCGCTGGAAAAGATGCGACGCACACCGTGTTGGTGGTGTCCACTTTGTCCTGAACCGTTTCCAGGGCGGCTCTGAGTCCGTTTTCCATACCTTCCTGATCCGGTATGGGCACATGGATATGGCTTTCAATCCAGTTGCCCTTGATACCGCTTCTTAGCAGTGCGGCAGATACGGTGTCATGCCGAATGTCAAGTCCGAGAATTTTTCTGCTCATAATATTTTCAAATCAGAAATGCGGATTAAGAAACGTCGCGTCTCCGGGCCGCTGCACTTTCTTGTTTTGGCGTTTTGGCATTGTTGAAATTAACGGATCTTTGTCTCTGATTTCTTTTTCACTTTTAAGTTGAATCTGTAACTCATCTATATGTTTTTCTATCGTCGCCAAGCTCAACTCATATGCAATATTGGCTGGTTCTTTGGAAAGAACAGCCTTATATCTGTCCGCTATGGTGGTTGCTTCGGCAATATGTTTTTTGAGAATGGCAATGGTGTTCATGATGTTATTTTTTTCTTAGCCTGCATAAAGATGAATTATCTGATTTTCAGGCATGAATAAATAATTTGGCTATACCTCTTGGCTGTTTATTTCGTGAGTATCCAAACCAATTTTTCCAATAATTCATTTCTGCGGGATGAATATTGGGTATGAAATAGACATCACAGCAACACCTTGATTTTGTTCCTTGAGGATTCGCAAATAAATATTTCAGTATTTCCTTCTTCTCGGAAGATAAGCGATTAATTTGTTCAGGCGTGTGGAGAATTGCCATGTCTATATCCTTAGGTTCCGTCTTTTCAGTCATAAATGAGCCGTCTATCCAAATTTCAAAATCAGCTCCCATTTTTTCTAATTTATACCAAAGCTTTTTAAAATTTTCGAATAAGAATTTTCTTCTGTTCGGATTATCAAAGGGATTCACAAATATATTTTCAAAATCTTCAAATTTTATATCGTGAAATCCTGGTTCAGTAAAAATCGGCTCGTATTCCAAATTTATGACACCTTCATGCTGATTCGTAGCTGAGATTAAAAACTTCTTAAATTCAAATTGTTATCCTGTCTCCCAACTCAGAACCGTGCATTTCCATTTGCCTTTTTTATCCTGCTCCCGCTGGATCAGAGCGGTTACAGTCAGTTGCATCTCATGCAGCGTCGCGGTGGATTCGATGCGAAAAAAATCGCTGGCTGTCGTGATGAGCTTGTCGCTGAATTTCACATCTCCGCAACCCACAACGTTCTTATACCATCTTTCGGAGAGGGTATTGATGTAGCTTTTTGATTCTGCCCCCTCATCTTGCTCGTTGCGGTAATCGTAAAGTGCCTGCGCGCATTCTGCGTTCTCCGACCCGACCATTGCAACAAGCACTGGAAGTTCTGCTGTGTTGATATTGATTTTTCCCGGATATGTAAAGTTTTTTTTGTCCACCGTCTTGGATGCCTTGGTCATGCCATAGACGGTCATGTATTGGGAAATGCCGGGAATCTCGCTTGTTCCGTCAAAGAGTTCCTTTGTAATTCCCTTCACCTGGGCCAGTTCATTCAGATAGGGCATGGGGCCATTGCGGCAGGAATACGGCGGATCAAGAGTCTTGTAATAATCCGATTCCGCACTGTTCGCTCCTGCTGTGGCATCGTCATCCCCGGAGTCCAGCCAATCGATCACCGAGTTGATGATGTTGGTGGTGGCGTTGAGTTCCCTGTCCTCATCCTGGGAGATGACGGGCCGGAGCAGGTTGTCCCAAAGCGTCTTTTGAACTTCATTGGGGCTGCGCCCCTTTGGAAAGTCAACAAGGGCATTCACCTGGATATTGGCGAGTTCGTCCCTGATGATGAATTTCACATTTCCCTCCTCAAAGGGAATTGCCTGAAGAACCTCGCCCACTTTTTCCGGGTCTGCCCAGTCTTCCTGAACCGAATCCCGTCCCCCTGAGATATCCCCTTTCAGGCTTTTCTTGGCTGGCGGATCGGATTTTTTGTCTTTGATCAGCATGGCCATGGCCGCATGAATCCCCGCGGATGCCATGTATGAGAGCGTGAGCCTGTCCCGGGTGTTGGCGGTGCTTATCACCGTGGTACGCACCTTTCGGTTCATTTCCAGTGCGGCTGCGACCAGCAGCGTGACAATGGTGATGGTGATGAGAAGGGCCATTCCCCGGTTATTTTTTATGATTTCGATCTGCATCTTGCCGGTCTCACTCGACTTTTTCCCTGTAAGCCTGAAATGCCACCATGGTCTCAAAGGCAAGGACTGAGGATTCCTCTCCGAACTCAAGCTTTATCCGTATCGCTCTGGGTGTCGAGTATTTGAATTCTTCGGACTCGGAATCCCAATAATCGTATTCTGTCTCTTCGGCATCGTAATATTTGAATTCCAGGGACCGGATTTTCTCACACAGCGCAGGGTCCGTGAATTTTTCCTCAAACACCTTGCCATCATATCGCTCGTAGGGATACAGGCTGTCGGCCCGTCTCAGCACATAGTGTTCTTCCTTGGTCATCTGGACATAGTAAACGACTTCCGCAATTCCCTCCCGCAAGTCTTTCTCTGAGAACACATGGGCACGGGATGTGAACCGGAGCCGTGGAAAACCGTTGCTGGTGTCGCCGACCATGCGGTACAGGCCTGGCTTACTGTCAGTTCCTGCTGTGGGCTTGACGTATTCAGGGCCCAGAATGATGTACACAGACTGCAAGTCAAGAAGCATCCGGCTGAGGCAGTTCTTACCCATCTCATAGTCATCAATGCCTTCATTGATGGAATCCGCGCTGGAAAAAACAGCGGAAAACGAGCCAAAGATCGTTGTGGCGATGATGCTGAAGATAAAGATTGCAATCAGAATCTCCAGCAGGGTGAATCCATCTGATGTCTTATGCTTTTTCATGGCTTCAATCTGATTGACTTGTTTCAACTGCTATCCTCTCTCAGAAAAAAATAAGACCACAAATATTTTTTTTACTGAGACTCTGATTTGCTCATCTCCGAATTGATGATTTGCAACATAATGCCCATTATCTTGCCAAGTTGTTTTATGTAATATTCTCTGATATCTATGTGCAATACGTCATCCAGCTTCAGGAATCTCCAGATGCTCCCCGTTGTGACAATGCCGTATATTGCACTGATCCGGCTTCCTCTCTGTTCGTTGAATATCCTGGATGCCATCATTTCTGCCGCACACTGTGCCAGCCCGGACTTTATGTTGTCATTCTTTGCCTCGACAAGCAAAATGACAGGAGAACTCACATAAAGCTGTTCTCTTGAAAGAGAGATGATGTAATCGCAGACGCCGTTCAGTCCTTTTTCCTTGTCAACATTGAATTCCACACCTGAGAACAGACTGATCCGGTGATTTAGCACCTTTCTCAGCTCGATGAGAATTGGTGTCACAATCATTTCGGAGCGCGCTTTTTCCGTATGTATTGCAATCGCTAAGGGAATGTTTTCTTTAAGTGTTTCATTTTGAGAAATGCTTATGTTTTCTTCTCCGACATCGGGATAAATATAGGTCTCATAATATATAGCTATTTGAAATTCATCTTTTATTTTATTCAGGGTGTAGTCGCTGTAAGCCATATCTGGTACCTCCTAACTAATAAAAGAAACCTGATTTCTCTTAACAATGATAAGATGAGCCCCGCAAAAAAACGCTTCTCTCTATTTCTCTGTTACCAACCGGTAGGTTCTGAGCTTATAGACGAACCCTCCCTCATCGAAGTTTACAGTGAGGTCAACTTTTTTCAGGCGTTCCGCTATCTCCCCGAGGAGTTCGGATTCGATATCGTCTACAGTGGCGGTCCATATGTATCCTGGAAATTTTTCTCCAAAATCTCCGGACTCACTTGCCAGGTCATTGGAGGATTTCATCTCAAGCTCAGACATGGCGATTTGTGCCAGCAAGGGTGCGCTGGTGTAAAAGCGCACTGCGGTTGCCATGGATATCGTCTGGGAATGCAGCTTGTAGACGGATACCAGCGCAATGGACATGAAGGCAACGGCCATCATCACCTCAAGCAGTGTAAACCCTGCTCTGTCCCGGAAACCGGGGGAAACATTTCCGCAGCTTGAATACCGAACCAGGTTCCGCTTGTTCATCCTTCAAACCCCACATAGTCATCATAACGCCGTATCTTTGACAAAAAAGGTTCAATCAGAAACGTGAACTGATTGCTATCATCATCCTCAAGATGAATCAACACCTTGTCCGAATATCCTTCCTTGTAAAAGCAGATATCCGCAATGCCGATGGCAATCTTTCCCTGTTCCGGGTACTCAACATCCGTCACCCTCAGTTCCTCCGGAAGCTGCTCTCCGCTTTCCTCCGCGTCCCGAACCGTCTCCTCTGACATGGACTCATCCGTGATCCAGAGCAGCCCGCTGTCCAGGCCCACATGCAGGATATAGCGTTTCTGATGCTGAACCGCCTTTTCCTTGAGCGACTGGGACTTCAGCATGATCCAGCGTGAGATTTTTTTGTTCTCATTGGCTCCCACGAGACTCTGAAGCCTGGGCGTGGCAAAGAAAAGCATGGTACTCAGCAGGAAGATGACCACCATAAGCTCAATCAGCGTGAATCCTGCCGGGGACTGCTGCACATGGAAAAGCGATTGACATCGTCCCTGGCAGCGATCCCTGAACCTTTTTATTCGATTTCCCAATTGTTGATATCCTTGTTTTTGCCATCCCCTCCGGCCACGCCGTCAGCACCGTATGAGGTGATATCATAGTCGCCGTGAACTCCGGGGCTCAGATAAATATAATCATTTTTCCAGGGGTCTTTCGGGGCTTTGCCCTTTTCAAGGTATCCGCCATCCTTCCAGTTGTTTGCGCCTTCGGGACGCTCCACCAGTGCCTGCAATCCCTGCTGAGTGGTGGGGTATGAGCCGTTGTGCAGTTTGTACATTTTCAGGGCGGTCTCAATGGCAGAAATATCCACGGTTGCCTTTGCCTGCTTGGCTTCGTCAGGTGTGTCCATGATGTTGGGGACGATAAGGGTTGCAAGAATTCCCAGGATCACGATGACGACCATCAGTTCGATAAGGGTGAAGCCTCGCTGATTTATGGTGTTTTGCAAGGTTTTTGTATTCATAGTTCCTCCGTTTCTTGTGAGCATTGGCATTGCCAAGGTTTATTTTATAAGCTGGTTCATCTCAAAAATGGGAAGGCAGATGGACAGAATGATGAATCCCACTGCCACGCCCATCACCAGAATCATAATCGGTTCCAGAAGTGCGGTCATGCTCATCACTGTGGACTCCACCTCTCTTTCATAAACATCTGCGATTTTATTCAGCATGGATTCCAGTTCCCCGCTCTGCTCCCCGACCTGAATCATCTGGATGGAGAGGGTGGGGAAGATATCGCCATCTGAAAGTGACACGCCCAGCGCCTGGCCTTTTCCCACACTCTTGGCGGCTTCGTCAATGGCATCGGAAAGCAAGACATTTCCCACAATGTTTTTCACGATATCCAGGGCAGACAGCATGGAAACGCCATTTTCAAGGAGTGAGCCAAGGGTTCGTGTGAAGCGGGCCACGGCCAATTTTTTGGCCAGAATACCGAAAAGTGGCAGCACAAGGACGGATTTGTCCCAAAAGTGGCGTCCCTTCTCTGTTTTTCTGAGGCTCCGAAGGCCCATGACAAGAGCGGCAAGCAGGATGAGAATGGCCCACCAGTAAAATTTGAAAATCTCACTGACCTTGATGAGAAACTGCGTCGGGGCCGGAAGCACCTGTCCCATGTCCGTGAAAATCGTGGAGATGCTGGGCACGATGAAGGTTAGGAGGAAGAAAAGAACTGCCACGCCGATGAAACACATCAGCACCGGATACGCCAAGGCTGAACGGATGCGGCTTTTCAATGCCTGTTGCTTCTCCGTGATGTCCGCAAGCCGATCCAGGACAATCTCAAGGGTTCCGGAAGACTCTCCCGCGGAAACCATGTTAATATAAAGCGGGGTGAAGATTCCGGGATACAGGGACAGAGATGCTGCAAAGCTGTTTCCTTCCACAATGGAATCCTTGATCTCAGCCAGAATTTTCTGAAACCCAGGAGATTTTGTCTGGGGAATCAGCGTATCTATGGCAGAGACAAGTGGAAATCCGGCATTCACCAGCGTCGCAAGCTGTCTTGTCATCATTGAGATTTCAGAAGGCTTGACACGGTTCAGGGATGTCATATTAAGAGAAGAGCGGGGGCTTTCCTTTTTTGCGGATGCTTTCTGGGTCTCGCTGATGGAAATCGGGAAAATCTTGGAGCCGCGAAGTTTCTGACGCGCCGCAGAAGAACTTTCAGCGTCAAGGATTCCTGAGACTGTTTTGCCCTTCATGTCCAGGGCCGTATATTCGTAAACTGGCATATTTGCTTATATAATATCCGGGTTGTTGAATTGTCGTTTGGAGCAAATGTAACAAGTGGCCGCCAGAAACTATAGCTTTTCAGAAAACTGATGTCACAAGAAAGCAGGGAGGAGACCATGCACTGGTATGTCTCCGACCGATGACACCGTGAGATTATTTTTCTGAATGTCTATATCCTGATTCATTGTGTCTGACATTAGAGACGAACTCCGCTCCGGCAAAGTTTACAATCTCTGATGCTTGTCTGAAGATCATTTTCATGATAATATTCATGTTTGTGTTTCTTTTCAAGATAATATTATCGGACTTTCAAGGTCTGGCAACATGAATTCAAAAAGAAACGGTGCTTATTATGAAAAAGCAGATCATGCAAAACGATGGACATGTTCCAAGGTGCCGGACGCAAAATTCGGGTGAGACCATAAAAAAAGGGCTGGTTCGACTCAACTCAGACGAAACCAACCCAATCTTGTTTTTTTCGTGGTCGGGGCGAGAGGATTTGAACCTCCGACCCCTTGAACCCCATTCAAGTGCGCTTCCAGACTGCGCTACGCCCCGACACAATGAATTATGGACAATACCATACTACGTTAAATTGATTCTGTCAATACATGGATAAAATTTTTTTCATATCATTATAAAAAAACTGAGGACATTGATTATGGAAAGACTTCCTGACGCACGGCCTTTGCTGCCAAAGCGACTTCTTCCCGGAGACACCATTGGAATCGCCGCACCCTCCAGTAGTTTTGACCGAAATTCCTTTGATCGGGGCATTCATATTTTGGAACAATGGGGATTTCGCACACATATCCCCGAAAGTCTGTTCAGGAAGAAGGGCTATCTTGCAGGCCCGGACATCCATCGGGCAGATTTGCTGAACGGACTTTTTGCCGACAAGACCGTAAAAGGCATTGTCTGTGCAAGGGGGGGCTTTGGTGCAATCCGAACGCTTTCACTGCTGGATTTTGAAAGCATTCGGGAAAATCCGAAAATTTTTTTTGGCTTCAGCGATATATCAGCGATTTTGTCCGTATTGCACCAGAGATGCGGACTGCTCACATTTCACGGGCCAATGGTGACAACCCTGGGAGACGCGGATCAGGAAACGGCCTCTGCCATGCTTTCGACACTTTCATCAGATGCCCCGTTTGAAATGCGTCTGGAAAAAGGGATCACGCTCATACCAGGAACGGGCAGAGGAATCCTTTCCGGGGGGAACCTCAGCACCCTGTGCCATCTTCTGGGAACACCGTTTCAAGCGGATTTCAGAGGGCATATCCTGTTTCTTGAGGACAGAGGTGAGGCAAGTTACAAGATTGATCGGATGCTTTTTCAGATGAAGCTTGCCGGGTGTTTTGATGCGCTGACGGGCCTTGTTCTCGGTTCTTTCGAAGGTTGCGGATCGGAAGATGAGATTTTCAGGATCGTGAAAAATGTTTTCAGGGAAAGTCCCATCCCAATTCTTGCAGGGCTTGATGCGGGACATGGAAAGCGCAATCTTTCCATTCCGATGGGAATCCGAGTGACCCTTGACGCGGATGCCCGGACAATCCTTTCCCATGAAGCCCCCACAATTCCGGCGGAGGGATCTGATGCGAGACGCTGATCATTTGATGAGACAAGCTGTTGCTGACAATGTTTTCCCTGGCGGGGTGCTTCTGGTTTCAAAGGAAAGGGAAATCATCTTTTTTGAAGCTTACGGGTTTGCCAACATATTTACAAAGCGTGAGATCCGAAAAGACACCATTTTTGATCTGGCGTCTCTTACAAAACCATTGGCAACAACATTGGCGATTATGAAGCTGTTCCAGGAGTTTGTGCTGGATATTGAGCAGAGCGTTGGATCCCTCATCCCGCAGTTCAGGGATACGGAAAAAGCCGATATCCGTGTCCGAGACTTCCTTGCACATTGCTCAGGTCTCCCGGATCATCGACCTTATTATGGAAGATTATGCAAAGTGTCCCCGGATCGTCGGAAAGGCCTTCTGAGGAAACTTCTTGTGGCGGAACCCCTGATCTGTCCCACGGGAGAGCAGGTGATTTACAGCGACCTGGGCTTCATGATTCTTGAATGGCTTGTTGAA
>Ga0164315_10004918_pt1 | contig 10416 bp, 7 predicted proteins | sample GuaBasSedimGuay6_FD_113737 | JGI IMG/M metagenome (GOLD analysis project Ga0164315, IMG submission 113737) | Subseafloor sediment microbial communities from Guaymas Basin, Gulf of California, Mexico - Guay6, Core 4569-2, 0-3 cm | ecosystem: Environmental > Aquatic > Marine > Hydrothermal vents >...
AAAAGCTACTATTAAACAAATTTGAATCATAATGAAGACTCTAAAAACCAACTTTCAGCAAATTTTTATTTTGATACTGATTATAATTAATTTTAGTTGTAATAATAATTTAGAACATACAAAACTAATTACAAAAGAGTTAAAAACAAGCTGGAAATTTAGAAAACTTTCTGATAATGAATGGTATCCTTCTACTGTTCCCGGAACTGTACATACTGATTTATATGATAATGGCTTAATCCCTGATCCTTTTTATGGAGAGAATGAACAAAAACTAAAATGGATAGAAGATGAAACTTGGGAGTATCAATCTGATTTTGAGCTTGATGATCATATTTTTAATAAAAATCATATCGAGTTAAATTTTAAGGGACTGGATACCTATGCTGAGGTTCGGTTAAATGATTCTTTAATCCTAAGTGCTGATAATATGTTTCGTAGCTGGGCAGTTGAATGTAAAAACTTGCTTAAAAAATCTGGGAATAGGCTAAGTATCCTGTTTCATTCACCCATGAAATTAAATAGATCCAAAGTGGATAGTTTACCCTACCACTTGCCAGCTGGTAACGATAGGGAAGATAAAAAAGTAAGTGTATTTACACGGAAAGCACCTTATCATTTTGGTTGGGATTGGGGACCAAGGTTTGTAACTGCTGGTATTTGGCAACCAATAGAAATTGTTGCCTGGAATACTGTTCGAATTTCGGATTTTCAGATATTTCAGTTAGATGTTTTTGATAACCAGGCTGTTTTAAAAGTCGAAATGGAAATTGAATCTGTTATGGATAAAATAATTGTATTCAAGCTTCTAAATAAGGATGTATTAATTGAAGAAAAGGAAATAAAGTTGATAAAGGGCAAGAATAAATTTTATCATCAATTTAAGATTGAAAACCCAAAACTTTGGTGGACAAACGGACTGGGTGAAGCACATCTTTATAACTTTTCAATTGAAATTTTGGAAAATGGCTCCTTAATTGATTATAAGGCTACACGGTTTGGAATCCGTACCATAGAAGTTGTGCAGGAACCTGATTCAATAGGGAAAAGTTTCTATTTTAAATTAAATGGTGTACCCGTCTTTATGAAAGGGGCGAATTATATTCCCCAGGATAATTTTCTACCACGTGTTTCAAAAGGAAAGTATGAAGAATTGATTCTGGCGGCAAAAAAAGTTAATATGAATATGCTACGAGTTTGGGGCGGTGGTATTTATGAAAACAAACTATTTTATGATTTATGTGATGAAAACGGAATACTGGTTTGGCAGGACTTTATGTTTGCCTGTAGCATGTATCCGGGCGATTCTGCTTTTTTATCCAATGTAAAACTGGAGGCGATTGAAAATGTTAAACGAATTAGAAATCATCCGAGCATTGCTCTTTGGTGTGGAAACAATGAAATGCAAGTTGCCTGGGAACGTTGGGGATATCAAAAAGCATTTGGTTATAGTGAGGCTGATTCAGCTAAAATTTATGAGGATTATTTAAAAGTATTTCATGATATTTTACCACAAACAGTAAACAGATTGGATAGTGGTCGATTTTACTGGCCATCATCACCAAATTCGGCTCCAAGCGGCTGGGAAGAAGAAGCTCAAAGTGGTGATATACATTACTGGGGTGTTTGGTGGGGAAAAGAACCTTTTTCTGCTTATGAAAAATATGTTGGCCGTTTTATGAGTGAATACGGTTTTCAATCGCTACCACTATATTCAACCGTTGAAAGTTTTTCAGCAGATAGTGATTGTTATTTAGTTTCAGCAGTTATGAAAGCGCATAACAAGCACCCTATTGGTTTTGAAACCATAGATGAATATATGCGTAGAGATTATAAAGTTCCAGAAGATCTTAACAATTATGTGTTTGTTAGTCAATTATTACAGGCTGAGGGTATGAAAACAGCCATTGAAGCACATCGCCGGGCTATGCCGGATTGTATGGGAACTTTGTATTGGCAATTTAATGATTGTTGGCCGGTTGCATCCTGGTCAGGTATTGATTATTATGGTAAATGGAAAGCTTTTCATTATTATTTACGAAAATTATACGCACCTGTTTTGGTCTCACCGGTTTACAGGGATGAAAAATTGAATGTGCATCTTGTTTCGGATAACCTTGAAGATAAAAATGTTACATTGAAAATGACATTGATGGATTTTGATGGTGCTGTGATTTGGAGCTTGGATAAAGAGGTAATTATGAAAGCTAATACCAGCGAGTTAATTTATTCTGAAGAATTAAAAGATTTATTGGATAAACCCCGAAATAAAATCGGGGAAGGCTATGATAAAAGAAAAATATTTTTTCATGTAGAAATTATAGAAAATGATCTATTACAAGCAGAAAATAATTTGTTTTTTGCGAAAATTAAAGATTTAATGCTACCCAAAGCAGAGATTCAATATAATGAAGTACAACAGGATGGAAAATTTGGAATAAAATTGATTTCGAATGTATTCACCAAAAATGTTTTTATTGATTACCCAGATGATAAGGGAAACTTCTCAGATAATTATTTTGATCTTCTTCCTGGTGAGGTAAAAACAGTATGGATAGATTTGGATAAAAAGGAATTTAGAGAAAAAGTAAAAATTAAGTCTTTAATAGATCGCTTTAATATTCCAAATTCGAGATAGGGTTTTGTTGATCATTTTTCTTGGTTACTATATTTTCTTTTTTTTGCACCATGGGTTCGGCAATCGTTAGCATTGGGCAAAGCCCAATGAGGGAATCAGAAGTAAAACCCAAGCACCAACGATGCTTGAATTTATGATATAATTTCACCCCCAACCCTTACAGGTTGGATTATTGATAATTGCACCCTCGGTGCAAAAAATATTAAGAGTCAGAGAACATCTAAACCATAGCCAATATTGTTAAGAAATTTCAATATGCTTGCAATTTATTTTAACAAATTGACTGTTTAAGTATTCTTAGAACCTACAAATCTTTAATCAAAGTGTTCGAATAATTATCTTTAATCGTTTTTGAAAAATCTGAGATTATTTTATTGATTGATTCAAAATCTTTGTCCTTTGTTACAGATAATAATTTAGCTTCGCCATGCGCATTTAGCTTTTCAATAACTTCAGCAAAATTCATTAATGAAATATCCTTTGCCGGCTGAAAAGTATCTGGCATTTTATTATTGGAAACCCTTGCTATTAACCCGGTTTCACTTAATTCATCTACAATTTTTGAAACATATAGTAAGGGTAGCTGGCTTTCTTCCGAAAGGTTTAGTGCTGAAGGTGCCGGTTCATCGGTTTTAAATTTTATGACGATTTTTTTTAAAACCAGCAAACTCAAGATTCGTTTATTTGCCTGGCTTAACAAAGGATAAGCTTTTTTGTACCCGAATGATTTTATATTTTCAAAAGCTGCGGCAATTTGAGCACCCAAAAGGACAACATTCCAGCTTAATTGCAGCCAGATCAGGAATAGTGGTAAAGCTGCAAAACTTCCATAAATAGCATTGTAGCGAGAAAAGCCTATTTGAAAATTTATATAAAAAAACTGAATAAGCTGATAAGCAGTACCTGCTATCAGGCCAGCAATAAAAGCATGTGTAAATTTAACACTTTTATTAGGCATTATTAAATAAAGAAGGGTGAATAAGATCCAGATTAAGAAATAAGGGATCATTTTAATTGAGAACATGATAAGTGGCGATATGAACTCAAAATACTCCGTATGTTGCGTAAAATTGCGTAAAATTGTGGTTATGTATACATTAACGGTACCTGATAAAATAATTAATATAGGTGCAATAAGTACAATAGCCAGATAGTCAGTGAATTTTCGGATAAAAGTTCTTGATCTTTCAACTTTCCAAATAATATTAAATGTATTTTCAATCTGATAAAATAATTTAAGAACCGTATATAAAAGAACCGAAATACTCACTATAGCAAGTATTCCTCCTTTAGTGGTACTCAACATTGATTTTGCAAAAGTTAACAGGTAGGCAGAAACCTCTTTTTGGCCGGCAAGGCTTTTTGCAATTTCTTCTTCAAGCAAATTTTCAAGCCCAAAACCTTTTGCTATTGCAAAACCCACAGCGATAACCGGAACAATAGAAAGCATTGAAAAGTATGTTAGCGCTGAAGCATGTATAGGTGTCTCATCCTTGCCATAACTTTTAATGGCAATAATTATAACCTTAATTACATTTAAAGGTAATTTTTTATACGCAGGAAAATTTTCATCTTCAACTTCCCAAATTCCATCTTTAAAAAAAAGACTTATTTTCTCCAATTCTTTTTTGATCATTCTATAAATTTGAAAAACATTGCTTGTAATTTAAAAAAGTCATTAAATATAGATTAATGACTTTTAAAGCTAATATATTTTAAAGTAGAATACTATTTTATCTTTTTGCAAACTCAAGTATTTTGGCTGAATACTCACTTAATAAAAATATCAGTGAATTAATAGAGCCTTCAAGCTCATTTAGGTCAAGGTTCTCAAGCTGAAGTGTATCCCTGAATAAAACTTTGGTACCTGAATTATCTAATACAAAAGCACCATGGATAATATCCTGATTTTTCTGAAGTAAGTTTTTATATATCTCTGTTTCATCCTTTTTTATTTCAAATATAAACTGTTCCATGATTAATATTGGATCAGAACAGTTTATAAACATATTGGATATACCTTCATCTTCTTTTTCTATTATTAATTCACTTTCGCTTTCATTTTCTTTAACAATTGTAAATTCAAGTTCTAGCAAGTAGTTTTTAACTTTTAAAAAGCTATTTTCCATAATAAGTATATTTTAATTGTTTAATCAAAGGTAATAAAATATTTATTGTGATTTATAAATCAACCTGATTAAATGATAAACATTTGGTTAAATTTATTTAATTTTAGCTCAAAAATTAGTAGAATGAAAAACTTTATAAATGTTTTGCTGTGGTTTATTGGATTATTTTTATGCTTGTTGGCAATTTTAGGATTTGTTAATGGGAATATTTTATTCTCTTTCATCTTTTTAGCAATAGGTGTGTTACTTCTACCACCTGTCTATAAGAAGATTGGTGAATGGGGTAAATAATCAAACATTTATTATCAAGTTTGTAATGAAAAATTAATAAAAATGGATGCAATATATCTTGTAAAAAAGGGTAAGCCGGAAATAGCATTTGAAAGAAAGGCAATCGTAATAAAAGAACCGGGAAAAAATGAGGTGGCTATTGAAGTCGAGGCATTCGGTTTAAACTTTGCTGATGTTACAGCACGATTAGGTTTATATAAGGATTGTCCACCATTACCTGCTGTGATTGGTTACGAAGTAGTAGGAAGGATTGCTAAAGTTGGGACTGAAGTGAAAAATGTGATAATTGGTGATCGCGTTGTTGCTTTTACGCGCTTTGGTGGTTATTCTCAATATGTTCTGACCAGTGCAAAGGCGGTTGTAAAAATTAAAAAAAGCTATCCTGTTGGTAAGGCACTGGCATTGGCTACCCAGTATTGTACGGCATATTATGCAGCTCATGTTGCTACCAATGTACAACCCAATGATAAAGTGCTGATTCAGGCGGCAGCTGGTGGGGTAGGGACAGCACTGGTTCAATTGTGCAAATTAAAAAACTGTAAGATTTATGGAACGGCAGGATCACAGAAAAAGTTGAATTATCTTAAAGAGCAAGGTGTTGATGTTGCCATAAACTATCGTGAGGAAGATTTTAGTGAGGTAATTTCTGAAAAACTGGATGTTGTTTTTGACTCGATTGGTGGCAGTACTTTTAAAAAAGGCTTTAAACTTTTAGGAAATGGTGGAAGAATGGTTCCGTATGGAGCTGCATCGCAATTAGAAGCAAATAATTTTTTCAGTAAAGTGAAATTTGGATTATCATTTGGTTTTTTTCATCCAGTTTCGCTCATAATGCAATCAAAAGCCATGGTAGGTGTTAATATGCTTAGAATTGCAGATGACAAACCAGATATATTACAATTTTGCATGCAGGAAGTGGTAAAATTGGCAGAAGAAGGAAAAATTGATCCTCATGTGGGTGGCTCATATTCCGTTGATGAATTAAACGAAGCACATACAGCATTGGAATTTCGTAAAACAGTTGGAAAAATAGGAGTGAAGTGGTGAAAAGTTCGTGATTTCATGAAAGGCTAGTGTTAAGTCATGTATGAGGTTTCGGGTAAGTTGAGGTTATTTTTGGAATTTTGAGAAACTAAAAAAGTAAACATAGCCGTAGCTACGTGAGTCTTTTTTTAGTAAAACAAAAAACAAAAAGAACGAGGCTTGGCTCTAAAGATTATGCTTGACTTGACACTAGGGTGGAGGCTGAGGCGAAGGTTGCGTTAATAAACGGCATTGGTTTCAAATAGGATACAATTTCAACATTCAACTTTTCCTAATTTTTCAATTTATGCAAATATTTGAAATAGGGTTAAAAATATTTTACGCTTGTGGATATGTTAAAAATTATTGATACTGAGCACTCAAATTAAACTAATTTTCAAAATGAAAAATGAACACCGGTGGAGGTTTCCAATGGGAGAAATTGGATTACTTTTCTAGAAAAGATTAATAAATTCAGCGTCTTAAAAAAATTAAATATGATAATCGAAACCAGGGCATTTGCCAGGGCTGGACTTTTAGGAAATCCATCTGATGGATATTTTGGGAAAACAATATCTGTAATTATTAAGAATTTTGGCGCCAGGGTAACTATGTACGAATCGCCGGAACTCATAATTGAGGAACAGGAAGTGGATATAAATGTATTCAGAAATTTATTCCATTTAGTTGATTCTGTTAGGCTTACAGGGTATTATGGTGGTACTCGCTTAATAAAAGCTGCCATTAAAAAATTTTGGGAATATTGTTATGAAAATAATATTAAGCTTTCAAATAAAAATTTCACAATCAGATATGAAACTTCTATTCCACGTCAGGTTGGATTGGCAGGTTCCAGTGCTATTGTTACCGCAGCCATGCGTGCATTAATGCAATTTTACAATATCGAAATTCCTTTGCCATTGTTGCCAAGCATAGTGCTTTCTGCAGAAGTTGATGAATTGGGTATAAATGCGGGCTTGCAGGATAGAGTTATTCAGGCCTATGAAGGATGTGTTTATATGGATTTTGATAAAAATTATATCAATGAACATAAGCATGGTATTTACGAAAAACTGGATGATAAGAAATTACCCAAATTATACCTTGCCTATAAAACGGATTTAAGTAAAGTTTCCGGTACTATTTTGAACAATATCAAGCAAAGATTTGATAATGGGGATGCTGAGGTAATTTCAACATTACAGGAAATTGCAAATTGTGCAGAACAAGGGAAAATGGCTATTATTAACAATGATTATAAAGTTCTTAATGAATTAATCAATAAGAATTTTGATCTTCGTTGTAAAATTATGAATATTTCAGAAAGTAATTACGAATTAGTAAATACAGCCAGAAAATGTGGGGCATCTGCAAAATTTTCAGGATCAGGTGGTGCAATCATTGGTATTTACAAAGATGATGATATGCTTAGAAAATTAATTGTTGAATTTAGAAAAATTAATGCAAGGTTAATAAAACCTTATATATCTTAAAATTAGAATTATGATTAAAAAAGCTGTTATACCAGCTGCCGGATTTGGAACCAGATTTTTACCTGCTACAAAAGCCCAGCCAAAAGAAATGTTGCCAATAGTTGATACGCCTGTTATTCAGTATGTTGTACAGGAATGTGTAGATTCGGGAATTGAAGATATTCTTATTATTTCTGGTAAAGGAAAAAGATCAATAGAAGATCATTTTGATAGGAATTTTGAGTTGGAAGAAAGAATTAATGAACGGGAAGATGAGTTTTTATATAATCAGATTAAGCATCTTGAAGAATTAGCAAATATCCATTATGTTCGGCAAAAAGAACTAAATGGACTTGGTGATGCCATTTATCATGCGAGACATCATTGTGGAAATGAACCTTTTGCTGTACTGCTTGGCGATACAATACTTGATGCTGTTATTCCTGTAACCCAACAGCTAATTGATATATATGACCAATATAACAGTACTGTGATAGCTGTTGAGAAGGTGCCAAAAGATAAAGTTAACCGATATGGTATTGTTGGTGGAAATATGATTAGTGATAGAATTACTGAGCTAAATGAAATGATTGAGAAACCTGAAATTGGAAAAGCTCCATCAAATTTAGCTATTGCTGGTAGGTATATACTAACACCTGAGATTTTCCAGGCAATTGAAAAAACACCACGTGGAAAAGGAAATGAAATTCAATTAACAGATGCATTACGTATTATTTTAACCCAGGAAAAAATAATGTCCTATACTATTGAAGGTAAAAGGTATGATATTGGAAATAAAATTGACTTTCTAAAGACTACCGTTGAATTTGCTTTAAAAAGGGAGGAATTTAGAATACCTTTTACTGAATATTTAAAAGATTTAGTAAAAAAACTATAGCAATTTACTTTTCCTGATTTGAGTCTTTTATTTCAGTAATTATTTTTGAGCTACATTCGGTTTTTTATTAGGCAATTGCATTTGAAAAATTGAGATCTTCAACACTTTCAGTGTTGTGTTTGTTTTTGTTATCTTGCCATTGGTTATTCCTGCAGTTATTTATATTAAATCCAGAAAGTATTCTAATATTTTAAATAGAATAAAAAACACGAAGTGATTAAATTTGAATAACCATGGGTGCTACCCATGGTGAGAAAGGCGTAGTAAGGTAAGCCACAAACGGGTTCACAGTTTAAATGCAATTTTTCTGTGTTTTGATAATTTTCAGGGAATCTTTTTTGAAAATTCCTTAACTTTGCCTGCTTTATAACATATTAATTTGATTTTTGTATGGCACTGATTACCTGGAATAACTCCTTAAGCGTAAATATCAAATCTATAGATAATGAACATAAAGAATTCATAGCTATGCTCAATGAGTTTTATGATAATATTGTATTAGAATCCAATAAGAAAAACATCTCACAGCTTCTAAAAAAGATGAAGGATTATATAGTTTATCATTTTAGTAATGAGGAAGAACAGTTGAAACAGCATGCTTATCCACATTTTGAAACCCATAAAAAAGAACACGAAAATTTTATTGAAAAAGTAAATGAAATGGAAAAAAAATTTATTGATGGTAAATTAATACTTTCTCTTGATGTTGTTACTTTTTTAAAAGACTGGTTGCAAAACCATATTATGGTAAGTGATAAAAGATATTCGGAATTTCTAATTTCAAAAGGTGTGAAATAGTTTGTCGTCTGTCTGACCACTTGGAGTGGTCTAACGGATCAATTTGTAATCAGCTTGCAGGTTTTTATACTCTTACCCCATAACCAAAATATCATCAGTCATTTTAGTTTCAAGGATAAAGTTTCAAGTTAGCCAAAATCTTTGAACTTGACACTTGGTTCTTAAAGCTTTACACCCGCACCCCCATAACCAAAATATCATCAGTTTGCTCATAACCCTTCATCCAGCTTTTTAGTTCCTGTTCCAATAACTTTTTTTGAATGTACATGGGTTTATTATGATTTTTAAATAGGATTTTTTGAAAGTTACCGGTTTTATATTTAAACCCTTTTTTACCTCCAAACTGATCCATAAAACCATCCGAAAACAAATAGAAAGTATCACCATCTTTGAGTTGAATTTCATGATTAGTAAATGTCAGTTTTTCGTTTGGGTAATAACCGATTGGCATCCTATCAGGCTTAATCTCAATAAATTCATCGTTTTGAATTAAATATAAGGAGTTCATAGCACCTGAATACTGAAGGAAATTTGTTTTGGTATTCAAGGCACATAAGGCCATGTCCATTCCATCATCTGCTTCACCTTTTTTTCCTGTTTGCCGTAATGCGTGTTTTATTTGTTTGCGTAATTCGTTTAGCGCATGGTTCGTTTGTGTAATTTCTCTTTTTTGTACAATTTCATTAAGGAAAGATATACCCAACATACTCATAATAGCACCTGGCACACCATGACCCGTACAATCAGCAACTGCAATTATAATATAATTGCTTATTTGTCTGATCCAATAAAAATCACCACTTACCACATTACGGGGTTTAAAAAGAATAAAATTCTCAGGTAATATTTCATCTATATATTCCTGACGTGGAAGAACTGCTGTTTGGATTCGTTTAGCATAAAGAATGCTTTCGTTTATAGCTTTGTTTTGTAATGAAAGTTGGTCTCTCTGGGTGGTTATTTCTTCATTTTGTAATTGTAGCTCTTCATTTTTTCTTGTTATATCATTTGTGCGTTCTTTGACCTCAGACTGTAAATGATTTTTTTGTTTTCTTAAATTTTTTTCACGAAGTTTAATATAACTTATAAGTATTGCTATAACCAATATAATAAATAATGATCTGAACCACCAGGTAGCCCAAAAAGGTGGTTTTATCGTAATTTTTA
>Ga0164315_10004919_pt1 | contig 10416 bp, 5 predicted proteins | sample GuaBasSedimGuay6_FD_113737 | JGI IMG/M metagenome (GOLD analysis project Ga0164315, IMG submission 113737) | Subseafloor sediment microbial communities from Guaymas Basin, Gulf of California, Mexico - Guay6, Core 4569-2, 0-3 cm | ecosystem: Environmental > Aquatic > Marine > Hydrothermal vents >...
ATAAATATTGAAAGGGGGACGCTCAGGAAATTCCAGGGTTTCACCTATTATATCATTAAAGCTGATCAGGCTATCCCCAAATATCTTCCTGGCCACTCCGGCTGTAAGCACAACACTCTTGGGCAAAGAAAGTGGGTTCTCCTTATCCCCTGCCAGAAATTCATAGGAGAAAAGCTCAAAGAATGTCGAATCAACAAAACCCACATACTCCTGGAAGAGTTCATTCTTCAAACCCAGAAAAACCTGGGTTGATTTCAGTCGGCAGGTCTGTTCAATACCCGGAACGTTCTCTTTCAATGCAGATGCCATTTCTGCCGGTTGATAGGGGGAGTAAATTCGTTCCCTATTTATGGGATTCATGCTGGAGTACATCCTGTAGATCCGATCGCCATTCTGGTGAAAATCATTGAATCTTAGCTCCCCGGTACTGTAGAGATAAATAATAATTACCAGGGCGATGCTAAAGGAGAGTCCGAATAGGTTGATCAGGGTTCGTCCCCTTTGCTTCACAAGGTTGCGGAAGGCATATTTAAAATAGCTGAATATCATAGTTTATGGGTTTATCCCACCAGTACCAATTGGATGCCAAAAATCGGAAAATATCCCTATCTATTTGTTTTACTGATAATTACAAGTATATCCCAATAACAAATTGTAAAGCAAGCGTTCAGTTTCTGAACAATCGCTGTCAGCTTTTTGAACGATTTATTTTAAATTTACATCTAATAAATCAATTATGATCCCTGCCCGAATACTGATTATTGATGACAACATACAGATCCTGGAGTCTCTCAGAATTCTGTTAAAGGATGACTTCAAGGAGATTGACCTGGTCACCAAACCCTCTCGCTTGCCTGAGATGCTCTGGCGAAACAGTTATGATATGGTCATGCTGGATATGAATTTTGCCACAGGCGAAACCTCCGGCAATGAAGGGATTTTCTGGTTGAATGAAATCAAAAAAACAGATCCCTCCCTGCCCGTCATCCTGATTACTGCCTATGGCGATATTGAACTGGCTGTTAAAGCCGTGCGGAAGGGTGCCACAGATTTTATTACCAAACCCTGGGATCCGGAAAAACTGATTGTTACACTCAAGAATACCTACTGCTTGCGAAAATCGGGACAAGAGGTAAAAAAATTAAAGAACCGTCAGCAACAATTGTCAGCCGACCTGGACCGCAATTATCAAATGCACCATGGTTCCTCAAAAGCCATGCAGGAACTGATGGATACCCTGGACAAGGTGGCAAAGACAGATGCCAGTGTTTTAATTCTTGGTGAAAATGGAACCGGCAAAGAGTTGATTGCCCGGGAGATACACCGTCGATCGAAACGTGCTGATCATATATTTGTGGGAGTGGATCTGGCTTCCATCACCGAATCGCTGTTTGAAAGTGAAATGTTCGGACATGTGAAAGGGGCATTTACCGATGCAAAGGTGGATCGAACCGGGAGGTTTGAGAATGCCAACGAAGGAACCCTATTCCTGGATGAGATTGGAAATGTTCCCCTCTCTATCCAGGCCAAGTTACTACAGGTGATCCAGAATCGTGAACTGATCCGGGTCGGTGATAACAGGCCTGTACACATCGATATCCGATTGATTACGGCTACCAACAAGCCTCTGAAAAAGATGATCTCAGAGGGCTCTTTTCGGGAGGACCTCTTCTATCGGCTCAATACAGTGGCCATTGAAGTTCCGCCTCTCAGAGAGAGGAGAGAGGATATCATTCAGCTGGCCAACTACTTTTTAGAACAATACAGCCGAAAGTATGATAAACCGGGATTGTTTATCAATGACAAAGCTTTGCAAAGGCTTCAGGAGTATCCGTGGCCCGGCAATGTGAGGGAGCTGAAACACACCATGGAGAGGGTGGTGATTCTAGGTAAGAGCACTTCACTGGGACCTGAAGATCTGCACCTATTTGATACGCCTGAAGGAGAGGGGGTGGATTCATTCCGGCTGGACGACGTGGAAAAAAGAACCATTCTCAGGGTCATGGAAAAATGCAGGGGTAACCATTCCAAGGCTGCCAAGATGCTTCATATTTCAAGGACAACCCTCTATGCAAAACTGAAGAAATATGGGATATAACCGCTTCTATATTTCCATTATCCTCAATTGTCTGCTGCTTTTTGCTGCTGCTTTTCTCTTTTTCTATTTCCTGTATACCCGGCAACAACCCTCCACTGCAGCCGGGATGGCCGTGGTGGCATTGCTACTGGTCTTAAGGTTAATCTACTTTGTGAACCGGTCCAACCGGATGTTAAGCAATTTCCTTATCCATATGCAGGAGAACGATCCTTCGTTAAGCTACACCCGGCGCTTTACCGATAAGTACTTCAGAGGGCTCAATGAAAGTCTGGAAAATCTGATCCATGAGTTTAAAGAGAACCACATCGACCTTGAAGTACAGACTCAATACCTGGAAGCGTTACTTGGTAATATATCCACTGGCATTATCAGTTTTGATGATTCCGGTAAGGTTCGGACCATGAACCAGGCTGCAAGAAACATTCTGGCCACCGGATCCATCAACCAGCTGAAAGAGGTGGAAAAAAACAATCCGGGACTGGGAGAGAAAATGCTTAAAGCAGGCCCTCAAGGTGAGTTTATTGAACATATTAACTCCGGGGGAAGAAGCATTCAACTCTCGGTAAACAGTTCACAGATAAAGTTGGGCAGTGAGATCATACACATCATCTCACTCAACGACATCAGCAACCAGATGGAGGAGCAGGAGATCAGGTCCTGGAAAAAATTGATCCGGGTCATCAACCATGAGATCATGAACTCCATGACTCCCATCATTACCCTCTCCATGGCCATCCGTAGAAAAATGAAAAAGGGCACTCCCGATGCAGTGGAAGATGCGGTTCAAAGTGTAGGCATCATTGAAGAACGTTCATCGGGACTGGTGAACTTCATCGAACGATATAAAAAACTCACCGGTCTTCCTCCTTTAAAAAAGAAGACATTGAAGGTGGCAGATCTGTTTAATAAGGTGGAACAACTCTACAGGGAAGAGCTGAAGGAAGCATCAGTGGCTCTCTATAATCAGCACGATTGTACAACAGAGCTGAAAGCTGATGAGGAGATGATGCTACAGGTATTGATCAACTTATTAAAGAACGCGTTGGAAGCGGTAAGTAATACCAAAGAACCGGAGATTGAGTTGTCCTGCCATACCGATCCCGGTGGGCACTTTTGCCTCACCATCCGCGACAATGGGGAGGGGATTCAACCCGATAAACTGGAACAGGTATTTGTACCTTTCTTTACCACCCGAATGGAGGGATCGGGCATCGGATTAAGCCTCTGCAGGCAGATTATCCGTCTCCATGGTGGGCAGATAATTATTGAATCTGAACCCGGGAAAGGCACCACGGTGTTGTTAAGGTTTTAAGGGGCTAAGGTCACTCATCCGTCCACAGGCTGAAAACACCTTCCACCAGCAGGGAAGATAAATCATCATCCAGTATTTCGGTAAATCCCTGCCGGGTTACCCCGGTTTGCACCGGCATCTTTCTGAAGGTATAGTATTGGTCGTTCTCCTCCAAAAGGATCAATACATAATCCCTGTCGGGTTCACGTATCAATGCCGTTTCGGGCAGTGCAAGCACCTCTCTTTCACAGGTAATAATCTCCGCTTCCACATACATTTTGTCCAAAAATAAACTCCTCTCTTCCGGGTCTATCTCGGCATAACACTTCACCGACCTGGTCTCAGCTGATACAGTTTTCCCCAGCTGACTCAAGGTAGCATTGAACTTTATCTCAGGTCTGTCGGGTACTGAAAATATAACCTCCTGGCCTTTGAGTATTTCTGCCATTGAATTTTCAAACACCTGTAGGCTTAACCTCAGATTATCGGTATCAATGATCTCTATGGGGGTTTCATTTAACTCAATATATTGCCCCAACACAATCTCCTGTCTGGTAATAGAACCATTGATGGGTGAAACGACCGACTGGAAAGAAACTATTACTCCCTGTTCCACCTGAGAAGGATCTATATGGATCATTTTTAATCTGCTCTTCAGTCCTTCTGCCTTTGCCTCGGTGGTTCTTAGATCACTTTCGGCCTTCAGGAAATCTTTCCGTGCCACAATATTTTCATCCGAAAGAGATTTCAATCTGTCGAAATCGGATTGTAACAGTTTCAATTGCTGGAAAGCCTCTGCATAGGTTTGCTGTAAGAGAATAATCTCATTGCTTTCCAGGGTGAATAGTATGGTTCCCTTTTTCACATAATCACCGGTGGAGTAGTAGATCTGTCTAACACGTCCCGAGATCAGGGTGCTAATTTCTGCTGCACCCGTCCTGGATGCCACAATTAAACCATTGGTCTTTATGGAATTGCTGAAACTTCTTGGCAGAGGAGTCCCAATCTTCATCCCTGCATATTCGAATTGCTCCCTGATAAGTGTAATATCTCCAGATTCTTCAGCTGCTGTTTCTACCGCTTCCTTAAGAGACTCTTTGGCCGTAGGATCGCCCCGATGACAGGAGGAGATACTCAGAAGTAAAGTAATCGATAAAATAAGTAAGGAATATTTCATAGGTTATTTAATTGTCAAATGTCAGGTAATTAATCTCAAGCACCAGCTGGTTGTAATTACTGAGGTTCTCAAGGTAATACAATATCTATGGCCCTGTCCATACTGGCAGCCAACCTGAAAAAATCGATCTCACCCGATGAATAGCTCAGTTGTGAGGAACGTACCAATTCAGTGGAAAGTGTTTTCCCTGTATCTTCATAATATGCTATGGCCTCCATGTATTTCACCAGTCCGGTTTCCAGTTCAGCTACCCTGTTTTCATAATTTCTGATGTAGTGGGCCTGAAGATGCGTGGTTGCCTCCAGGGCATATTGCCTGGCCTTCACCTTTGCCCTTTGTTCGCTAAAAAAGATGGGGAGACCCAGGCCCACCTGAAAACCCTGGTAATTCCTGGCACCTTCATACCTATTGGTTCCATTGAAGTAACCCAGGGTTAAATCCGGGAGGAGCAATTGTTTCTCTACCTTTAACTCTGCCCCTTCCTTCAATACAGCATTTTCCAGGTATAGTAAGCGGGGATCAGCATATGCACTATCCACCTGCATCACCACCATTTCAAGGGTTTCATCGGGTATGACAAACAGGCTGTCGTACTGCATCAGAGTGGACATGTTTCTGTAGGCAATATCGATATCGTACTGCATTTGGCGCTGAAGCAACAACACCTCCTGCTGCCTCGATTGGGCATTAAGTAATTCCAGGTAGGTCATCGCACCCTGATTATAACTGCTTTCAGCGGCTGAAGAGAAGCGAGAATAGAGGCTGTCTATCTGATGATATACCTGCTTTCGGTTCTGCAGGTATACCAGGTGATAGTAAGCCTTTGATACTTCCCTGGTAACCTCTCTCTTTTTACCCTCATATTCATTCACTGCCATGTTATACCCAATGGTATTTGCCTTTTTCCGGGCAGAGTATACAGTTGGGAAATCGAAGCGCTGTTCACCTCCAATCACTCCAATGGGATAATCATTGGCGGCAATGTTGTTTTCATCGAAACTGTAATAAAAGTTGGTTTTGTCGATGGAATAGGCCGTTCGGATAAGTGCCCGTTGTTCTTCAGCCCTTAACCGGGTTGCCTCCAGCTCCCCGTTGTTCATGTATGCAATCTCTAAAATACCGGGCAGAACCAACACCTCCGGTTCGTTTCCGGCCGGGTTTGCAGATTGAGAGAACCCGATTGCAGGGATTAATAACAACAGGAAAATTTGAACTCCCTTTTGCCTCTTTAGCCTGGGAGGCCACAACCTGATCCCCGTGATTTCGTCCACCACAGCATACAACAGGGGCAGTGCCAGCATAGTAAGTAAGGTGGAGGTAACCAGTCCGCCGATCACCACTGTGGCCAAAGGTCGCTGCACCTCTGCACCCGCTGAATTGGAAATTGCCATGGGTAAGAAGCCCAGCGCAGCAGCTCCTGCGGTCAGCAGAACCGGACGCAAACGCTCGCGTGTTCCTTTCAATACCCTTTCACGCATATCCACAATGCCCTGGCTCTTCAGGTCTTTCAGGTGTTCTATTAAAACGATACCATTCAACACCGCCACTCCAAACAGGGCAATAAACCCGATTCCTGCCGAGATACTGAATGGCATCCCCCTGATCCACAACAGAAAGACCCCGCCCACAATGGAGAGAGGAACAGCGGTGAAAATCAGGGCTGCTTCTTTAAAGGACCTGAATGCAAAATGGAGAAAAATAAAGATCAGAAGCAAGGCAATGGGAACTGCCAGCTTTAGCCTCTTGGAAGCATTTCGAAGGTTTTCAAACTGTCCGCCATAATCGATATAGTAACCCGCCGGCAATTCCAGTTCCCTCAAAGGAACCTGGGTTCCATTGGCCAGTTCAACCGGAAGGTTCCTGATGTGTTCAATATCATTGCGATACCCTGGCAGCAGCCTCACCATCAGGTCGAAACGCTTCTCTCCCTCAAATACAACTCAGGCAGCAGCCCCGCCAAAGGCCATGGAAACGTAGTTATTCAACTGTTCAATGGATTGTCCGTACTGTGCCACTTTGTTCCTCCTGTACTTCACGCTCATCTGCGGTAAACCGACGGTTTTCTCCAGTATCACATCTGCGGCCCCCGGAACATCTGAAATCAATCTCTTCACCTCCCGTGCGCGATCGGCCAAAATATCCAGATCCTCTCCAAAAATCTTAATGGCCAGATCGGCTCTTACCCCTGTAATCAATTCATTAAACCGCATTTCAATGGGTTGTGTAAATTCATAATCGATCCCGGGAATAATGGTCAGTGCCTCTTTAAACCGATTGGCCAGCTCCTCCTTACTCTGGGCAGAGACCCAGCTATCCTTTGGATTCAACTTAATGATCATATCGATCTCCTCCATGGACATGGGATCGGTGGGCACTTCTGCTGCACCAATGCGACAGACGATCTGATCTACTTCCGGAAAATTATCGATCAGGATGTTCTCCATTTGGGTGGTTAATTCCACGGTTCTAGAGAGAGAGGTTCCCGTCTTCAATACAGGTTGGATCACGAAATCACCTTCATCCAGGGTAGGCACAAATTCGCCCCCCATCCTGGAAAATAAAACTCCGGTACCAACCAGTGAAGCAAGCGCTAAACCGAAAATTACTGCCTTGTGATCATAAGACCACCGGATCACCGGGTCGTATGAACGGTAAAACAATTTCATGATAAAACGAGTCACTCCATATTGTTTCTTCTTTTCGGGCCGGAGGAAAAGGGCCGAAGCCACCGGGAGCCAGGTTAAACCAAAAAACATGGCACCCAGCAGGGCAAAGCTGAAGGATAGAGCCATGGGACGAAACATTTTTCCCTCCACCCCGCTCAATGAAAGTACAGGAATGAATACAATCAGAATGATTACCTGTCCAAATATTGCCGAGTTCATCATCTTCGACGCACCCTCAAAGGTAATCCTGTCCAGAACCGATTGCTTTTCATCCCCCGATTTTCCTTTTAATTCGCCCTGGTTGATGGTAAGTCTGATGGCAATAAACTCCACAATAATCACTGCCCCATCGATAATAATCCCGAAATCGAGGGCCCCCAGGCTCATCAGATTGGCATCTATACCGAATATATACATCATTGAGATGGTAAAGAGAAGGGAGAGTGGGATAATGGAAGCAATGACCAGGCCCGAACGCAGGTTGCCCAGTAACAGGACCAGAATGAAGAAGACGATCAGGCATCCCAGAATCAGATTTTCAAAAACGGTAAATGAGGTTTTCTTAATCAACTCACTTCTTTCCAGTATGGGGTTGATGAAAACCCCCTCGGGCAGGGTTTCCTGCACCTCCGCCACACGGGCCTTCACTGCGGAAATCACCTTGTTGGAGTTGGCATCCTTTAGCATCATAATCTGTCCCAGCACCTTCTCCCCCTCTCCATTGGCTGTGATGGCTCCAAACCGGTTGGCATTTCCGAACCGAACCGTAGCAATGTCTTTGACCAGCACCGGTATACCTTTTATATTGGATACTACGATCATTTCCAGGTCCTCCAGGGAGCTAACCAGTCCGTCTCCCCTGATGAAGTAACTCTGGTTTTGCTTTTCAATGTAAGCTCCACCGGCCACGCCGTTATTTTTCTCAATGGCTTCAAACACCTCCAGAAAGGAAATTCCCATTCCTTTGATTCGCTCCGGATTGATGGCCACCTCATACTGCTTTAAGTAGCCGCCCCAGGTGTTTACTTCAACCACTCCGGGAATACCCGACAATTGCCGCTTCACCACCCAATCCTGGATGGTGCGAAGCTCCATGATGGAGTATTTATCCTTATAGCCCGGTTTGGTGTCCAAAATGTATTGATAGATTTCACCAAGACCGGTGGAGATGGGTCCCATCTCCGGGGTTCCAAATCCTTCCGGAATATTTGCAGATGCACTTTTGATCTTTTCGGCAATCAACTGCCGGGGCAGATAGGTTCCCATTTTATCCTCAAATACAATGGTTACCACTGAGAGTCCGAATTTAGAGATGGACCGGATCTCGATCACCCCGGGCAGATTGGACATCTCCAACTCCACCGGGTAGGTAATAAACTGCTCCACATCCTGGGTGGATAGACTGGTGGAGGTGGTGATCACCTGCACCTGATTGTTGGTGATATCGGGCACGGCACCCAGAGGAATACGCAAGATAGAGAACACTCCAAACCCTACGATAAAGAGGGTAAGCAAAATGAGTATATGGCAATACTAATATAGCCAAAAAAATCGCTAATTTTAATACACAAAGCTCAACACCCCTCACCATGAAACGGACCTTCATTCTCCTTTTTGCCACACTGAATGTTTTCTGCTTCATCACAGCAAAAGGACAACAACCAGTTACTGCCCGTCAGGCCAGTCTTTCCGACACCATTGACCTCTTTCCTGCCACCATTGTAGCCCTTCATCCCAAGGCCGGGGAGGTGGAAACGCTTGACCTGGACTACCTGGATCAATTGGCCCATGATGGAGGTGCCCTTTTGAACCAGGTAACCGGAATTACCAGCATCAGGAAGAGTGGCGGTTATGGTTTTGATCCTGTATTGCGTGGATTCAAATATGACCAGATCAATGTGGTTTTCAACGGTGGTCAGTCTGCAACTGCAGCCTGTCCCAACCGAATGGATCCTCCCACAAGCCAAATGGCACCCAACATGATCCAGAGAATTGAAATATTGAAAGGCCCTCATGCTTTAAGGTATGGTTGCTCTTTCGGGGCCACCATCAATTTTATTCCTGTATCTCCACGATTTTCTGAAGAAAACAGCATCTGCGGCAGATTATCGGGTGGGTATGAAAGCAATGGCAATATCATGAGAAGTGAAGGCCTTCTGGGAGTAAGCGGGAAATGGGTTGACCTTGGCATTTTTGCTGCATGGTCCCAGGGTAATGATTACACCACTGGAGGAGAACAGACAGTCCCTGCAGATTTTCTACGGGGCAGCTTTGGCACCCAGCTGGGGTTGAATATCGCGAAGAACCATATGATGAAAATTACCGCCACCAGGAACATGGCACGGGACGCTGATTTTGCCGCACTCCCCATGGATCTGCGCAATGATGATACCTGGTTGTTCAATGTGAATCATGAAGCAACATTTTATGACAGAAATATTAAAAGCTTCAATACCTCCCTCTATGGATCCTTCGTGAATCATTTGATGGATAACCTCCTTAAAACGTTAAACCCCCGAATGGTCAATGTAGAAACCCTGGCCACAACCTACAACTATGGGGGGCGCACAGAGGGAACCTGGAGTTTTAACCGGGCTCGTCTGTATGCCGGGTTAGATTTCCGTATCGAAGGAGCAGAGGGTAGCCGGGTCAGGGAGTTCCTTATGGGTCCCAACCAGGGAAAAGTTGTTACTGACAATGTATGGCAGGATGGACAAATTGCAAGGTCTGGAATGTTTGCGGAGTACCATCTTCAACGCCTGGGCATTCGATGGGTATTTTCCGGAAGGTTTGAAATCAACTCCTCTCATATTTTTGACCCCGACCCTGAGTTCACAAACATCTATCCTGAATCAGGAACCTTCCAGATAAATCCCGGAATAAGTATAGGTGGAACAAAAAAACTAACCGACAGGTTTACCATGGGATTATGGCTTGGACGGGCTCATCGAAGTGCAAGTCTGACCGAAAGATTCATTAACTATTTCCCTGTGGGACAGGATCCTTATGAAATGTTGGGAAATCCCATGCTGGATCCTGAGATCAACAACCAGGTTGATCTGAATTTCCAATGGGATTCCAGAACAACCTCCCTTCGCCTGGATCTTTTTGCCGGCTATCTACAGGACTTTATCTCTTCAACCATTGATACTACACTGAATCCAACGCTTCCCACCAGTCCGGG
>Ga0164315_10004920_pt1 | contig 10416 bp, 12 predicted proteins | sample GuaBasSedimGuay6_FD_113737 | JGI IMG/M metagenome (GOLD analysis project Ga0164315, IMG submission 113737) | Subseafloor sediment microbial communities from Guaymas Basin, Gulf of California, Mexico - Guay6, Core 4569-2, 0-3 cm | ecosystem: Environmental > Aquatic > Marine > Hydrothermal vents...
AAAGGTTCTGATCCCGGGTTTCAAATGGCTGGAAATCGGCCTGATTGTCGTTCTCTGTTGAGGCGATAAGGTGAGCAGGGAATAAAGATATAAGTAAGCACAACCACACCGCCTTCCTGGCTCCTTGCGGAATACGACCCACATGGATGTGGGAAGTGCGGAAAATGCAAGGAGCAATTTTCAGCCCGTCCATCCATGGACATAAAAAAAGCCGAATTATCGGCTTTTTTTACTGGCATATGTTTTAGCGCACTTAATAAGTGAAGAAACGCTTATCAAAGCGTAGCCTGGCCGCACGGGTTTCGCCTTCAGGAATTATTTTTATATCAAACTTAAGAAACTCACCATCACTGATTTTTGTGTCAGCCAGGTAATAAATGGCGGTTCCTTCAGTAATTTCTCTAAATTCAAGATTTTTTAACTGTCCGGTTAAATTGCTGGCATGCCCTGTTACTTTTGAGCTTGTGGGTTTGCCAGTGGTGTTCATGACTTTTTTTAATATAGCAATATTGATAAGAACACGATTGCTGGCGCGTGTCAGACCATACTGCTTGGCTACTTCAGGTGAAATAGTGTCGCTTCTGAACGCATTGTAATGTATTACGTAATCACCAAATTCTCTCGAGCTTTCGGCGTAGCTATTCAAGCTGGCTAGCGATAATGCAGAAATAAATAAAAACTTAAAAATGTTGTTGATTAGAGTATGCATAGGTTCTCCTCGTGGTGCGCCTTTATTGTTGTCGTTATTTATGACATTAATACATATGTATAGTTTAGGTTAAAATAGTTCACCAGTTTACTACAGTCTTTCAGGAAAAATACTTTGTTAATGGTATCTCTATGCTAGATAGTATTACGCTTACGCTATTGAAACAACCGTTATCTAGTGTCGAGCATCAAATTGTTTGATAATTTAGGCTAGCACAAATCTCTCAATTCAAGGCGCAGCTTACAGCCAGGGTAACTCTTCATGTTAGTGTCAACTCACTTGATTTTCTTCACTGTTGTTCTTAATGGTTTCCATTAAGTGCTGTCCTATGCAGCGAAAACGCCAGCCTTGCAGGATGTTTAGTTTACTTTGTTGCAATTCATCCGGCTGATTATGGAGCGCTATCAGTTGCTCCAGGTCTTTTTTTGAGCATAAAATAGTACTGGAAATACCCAGCTTTTCAGCCTGGTTGCTGACATATTGCTGTAAGTTTTTCACTAAGGCTTTTTGTTGATTGTCTAAAACATTAAACCGGTTATCTGGCCACTCATTTTTCGGGCAGTTCCGGGCGGTGTGTATCGTTTCAAACAATTGTTGTTTTTCTTTATCATTAAAATTGCTGCTGCGGTCAAGATACGGGGTGAGAGCACTGATGTTTTCAGGCGGATCAATCGCAAGCTGAATAATATTATCATCAGACAAAATTTTTCTACGTGTTTTATCTTTTTGTTGCGCTAGCTGCTCGCGCCATATAGCTATTGATTGCACGATGGCCAGTTTACTTCTAGTTAATTTTGTTGCACCTTTAACTCGTCGCCAGAGCTTGTCTGTGGCTACCTGAAAACTATTTTTTTCGTTTGATAATTTTGACGATTCCTCATCAAACCAGGTTTTTCGGCCTAGCTGTTGTAATTTTTTATCGAGAACATGTTGCAGCTGGTAAAGATATAAAACATCGTCGCCAGCATATTGAATTTGTTTTTGAGTTAATGGACGTCGCAGCCAGTTGGTTCGGGTTTGTGATTTGTCCAGTAGGGTGCCCAGTTCGTTTTCAACCAGTGATGCATAGCCAATCTGCTGATGTTCGGTAAGCAGGGCGTTGGCAATTTGAGTGTCATAGATAGCACCGGGCGCTTCACCAAGATAATAAAATAATACTTCGAGATCCTGTGAGCAGGAGTGGAAGATTTTTGTAATGTTGTTATCGAGTAAAAGTTTTTTTAATGCCGGCTTAGCATCAAACGCTAAAGGGTCGATGCAGGCGACGATTGAGCCAGTCGCAATTTGCACCAGTGCAAGTTGCGGGTAATAAGTGGTTTCCCGAAAAAATTCTGTATCGACAGCGATCAGGCTTACACCGTTTAACTGTTTCAGTAGTTCATCCATCTTGCTGGATGATTCGATAAGTTCAGGGGTCATGAGAGCAGTTAGAAGTTTTAAGTTGCGGGTTATGTTATAAGTTATAAGTTATAAGTTATAAGTTATAGCAGCAGTCAGGCTTTGGGCTGAAGCAGCTCTATTTCGTAGCCGTCCGGGTCAGCGACAAATGCCAACAGGGTAGTGCCTGCATTCATTGGGCCAGGCTGACGAATGATCTTGCCACCGGCTGTTCGGATTTTTTCAGCTGCTTTATATACGTCATCAACTTCAATAGCCAGGTGACCAAAACCGGAACCGATATCATAGTGCTCGGTATCCCAGTTATAGGTAAGTTCCAGGGCTGTATGATGTTTTTCATCACCGTAACCGAGAAAAGCGAGGCTGAATTTTCCCTCCGGGTAATCTTTTTTACGCAATAAAGTCATGCCCAGAGTTTCAGTATAAAACTGTATGGAATCTTGTAGATTGCCAACGCGTAACATGGTATGCAGTAATCTCATGATGATTTTTGTGATAGTTAGTGTTTATAGATAGCTTAACTTATAATGGGAAAAATAATAATGTTTAATAGCGCTTGATAATATTCGGGACCAAACTATGGATTTTTCATTTAATGCCAACACCTTCAAAGATCTGTTTCATAGTGCAGTAGAAAAATATCTGGAAGATGAAGAAACCGGGCAAGATCAGAAAGAGTTAAATTCAGCTCGTGATTTACTTGCAGCCATGGACCAGGCCATTGATGTGATGGCTAGAGCCGATGCCGATAGTGCCGTGAAAGAAGAGATGAGCGCTGAAAGCATGGGTTTGCTGGAGGAAAAAGATATTAGCAAAATAGGCCAGTATGCGCTTGATATACTCGAAGCCATGGTTACTTTTGCGCAAAACAAAACAGGGGAGCAGAATCGGGATTTATTGTCTTTAAGTTTGCCGGTATCGTTATGGATTGCTCGTCACGGTGGTAAATTAGCGAAAATTGATATGCTGGTTAACTCACTGGCGGGATATGCCAATGAAATAACCGAGCCTCACATGCTTGCTGATTTAGCGGCGGTAATTAAAGAAGTTGTTGATGCCTGTGATAATGAAATTCGTCGTGATGTTGAACAAACCAATATGATGCGACCGTGGCGTATTTTAAACTTGAATTACGGCATTGTTGCAACGCGCAGCCATAATATAGAATTGATTGAGCAGGCGTACGATAGTCTGGTGAAAAACTTACCACAGGAAGCGCGGCAGTTTTTTAAAGAAGGAATGCAGCAGATGGACATTATTGCTTATCCGGATGAGGTGCGTGAAGTGGTCGAACGTTACAATAATATGTGGGGCTCGGAGAGTTCATTGCATTAAAAACAAAAAATATATTTTATCCACAGATGAACGCAAATGAACGCAAATAAAAACCTATATGTTTTTCTAAAACTTGAATTTTACATATAGTCAACCTGATATTAAAAGATACCTTTCACAATAAACCTAATAGTTAACAAAACAACAAAAACATTCTTTTGTTTTTATTTGCGTTCATTTGCGTCCATCTGTGGACTAATATTTTTTAAAGTTTTGTGTTTTGTGCGGATAAAGTCCTGGTGTGGTACGTGTAATAGATCTGCCAGGCGGCGCAATAAATGTTCTTCATATTTGTCCAGGTCGCCATCAGCATAGGCCAGCTGCCACAAGTCTTCTACCAGTTTTATTTTTTGTTGCTGTGTGTAATGTTCGTTGATTAAGGAAGTAAATGCATAATAATCAGTGGCTTCATGTTTTTCATTATGGGCCAGGTCGATTAAGGCTTCGATTTCACTTGTGTCCAGCTTAAAACGTTGTTTGAGTATATGTCGTAATTTTTTTTCTTCTTCTGCAGTGACCTGCTCGTCCACATGTAACATTTCTACCATTAAAGCAGCGGTTGCCATTTGCAAGCGACGTTCAAGAGGGTTGTTGTCTTTCGTGTCTTCGCTTAAGTATTGATTAAAAAACTGTTGTAATTTTGTAAGCATAAGGGTTAATTCGAAATAGTTGAATTCTCTTTCAATAAGGTTAATGCAGTTTCGACCTGTTGTTCACTGAAACCGTTTAATTGATATTCGCCGATTAGCAGTATCGGTACGCCACCGGCACCGTGTTTTTGATAAAGCTGTTTGCCAATATCTGTGTTTTCCATGTCGTATTCGCAGTAATGAATATTATTCTGCTGAAAATATTTTTTGGCGCGGTAACAGTAGCTGCACCACCATGCCCCTAACATGATGACATCAGGTTTGCTGGCAATGATTTGTGGGCTGCAGTCAATGGTGTTGACGACTTCATGTTGACTGTAAACAATTAGAACAAAAAAAAGGAAAATGACAATAAATGAACCCATGCCCCAACGTCTCTGGCGTTTACGTCCTGGTTCTGTATTGTTATTTTTGTTGTCTTCAGTTTGCTCATTCATGGTCAATAAAGGTTAAACAGGGAACTTGCTAACCCGACCCCTGGTGTTGATTTATCAGGGCGTTGAGTTAAATATAGACCAGAACTAAACAAACAGGTTCAGTGCCAATGCCAGTAAGTTAAGATTTTTGCCGGTGATTGCTCATTAGTGATTATCTTAATTTACTGGCATTGGGTTCAGTGCTTGCGGTACAAAGCCGGGTTAGTAATAACTTCGCTGTTGTCTCTGGAACTGACGTAGTTGAGACATAAAGTGACGGCGATAGTAAATGACAGCGCTTGAACCATTGGCTTTTACGTCTATGATTTTCCAGTCGTCTTCATCGCGGCGCATACGAAATTCCAGGTTAACGGGTAATGTGTCAGGTCGATAGATGCGGGCGCTGACAAAGGCCTCAGCCTGTCCACGATAACGTGCAGGACTGAAGCGAACACGTGTGTTTTTGGCATCAAAGCTTCCCAGGTGTTTTGACAGGCTGGATAAAAAGGTTTCACGTAAATTGCGCTGGAAGTCGGCTTTGTCTTCTTTTGTCATGTTGCGCGCATATCGACCGGTAATCCAGTGAGACATATTGTTGAAGTCAAAATGAGGAATAATCTCATTTTCTATAAAACCGCGAAGCTTTATCGGGTTGATTTTATCTGAGTTGCTACTGAAGCTGGTGATTTTAGTCAGTGCTGTTTTAATGACATAAGCGGGGTCAGCAGGAGTAACGGTTTGCGAACTGGGGTTTGATGGCGCAGCAAAAGACCAGGATGAAGCAAGAAGTAGTGCAGCAAAAGAAAATAGACGTAGCACCTGAATTTTCCCAGGTTTAATTTGTGGGTGTTGAGTCATCATAAGGTTACCTGTGTTTTTGTTATATGGACACTCACCTGATCACTGCGTGTGCGAGCTGAGTGGTGACGATATAATAACAGGAATAGTTCGTGAAACAACTACTGACTTGGCAGAGAAACCCTAATCAACTTATCCAGGGATTCTTTAATAAAATTTAGAGCGTGCGATCTGCTTTATTTTAACTTCGCGGGTTTTGCCAAATACGGTTACCCGGGTAATGACAGGTGAGTTACCCTCGCAGTAAACTTCAAAAGGAGTTCGTTCCTTGATATCAATGCCATCATAACTTACAGTGAATGCAGAGGATATTGAGGCACCACAGGCACCGCTTAAATTTTGACTGAAAATCTGTGGTTCGAGTGTGATGGTATATTCACCGGAGCTAAGGGTGCAGGTTTTGGTGATTTTTTTTGTTCGAATGATACGGGTCTGTGCTGATCTGCGATCAATTTCAACCAGGTTCCAGGGGGAGTAGGTGCCATCTTCACCTGAATAATTATACGATGCACCTTCAGCGCCTTTCAGCAGGGAGTTTGTCAGGGTAATAATATCGGCTTCAGGATTACACTTGTAAGTAATCAGCGGGTAGATTGTTTCGGCGGCAGAGGCAGCAGCCACGTACGTTGAAGTAGCAAAGAAAAGTATTAATGATATTAATTTGGTCATAACTATATTCACAAGCCAGTTGAACTCTTTGAACCTGTTTTATCCGTTCCTGGAGTACACGATTACGACAGACTCCTGATATTCCATTAATACAATCTAGACGGAGTACAGGCCTAAAGTATAGTTAAAAAGCCAATGTTTGCCTAACTTTTTGATAAGTCAGCTATTAGCGACCGTGTAGAAACGTGCAGAATCTATTGTTCCTGATAATAATAGTCGTATTTATGCAATGTTCCTTTCATGAATGCCCAGGCTTCGTTGTATGTGAGGCCGCTTTCTTTTGGAATAACAATTTTTATATACAGTTTTTTCGGGTATTTCTTTTTAAGCCTGGCGAGTTTGCTGTGCAGCTGCTTTTTAGTAACAACGGCGTAATTTTCCTGGCCGGAGTCTTTAAAACGAATGCGCTCTTTGCCGTTAACGTGCTCAAAATTAACGCTGACCACATATTTACCTTTGGCAGTGCGTGAGGGTTTTATTAATTTATCGTATTTAACTCTTAATGAACCAAAGTCATCTTCAAGGCTGGACAGTTTGCGAGACTGGCTATCACGTTCCCGGGTGATGATAATGATTTTCTGGCGCTCTTCATTTAGCGTATTTTGTTTTTGCTCGACATCAATATTTAGTTGCGCCAGGTTATCCTGCATGGCTGAAAGCTGTGAGCCTAAACGGGTAATTTGATTCTCATTTTTGTTAACAGAATTATTTAACGTTGCATTATCGGATAACAATATAACTATTTGACTGTCTTTATCGTCAAGTTCAACATTTAACTGACTGGCCTGCTCACTGGCCAGTAACAGCTGCATACGCAACATGGAAATTTCGTTTTGCGCCTGAGCCAGTTGTTCTTCAAGTGTGGCATTTTCCATTGAGGTATCGTTGATGATCTTTTCAGCCTCTACTTCGGCGGACATGCTGCTGCGTAACTGACCCAGTAGTTCCCAGTTTTTTACCATAAGGATCATTGACGTGAGCAGGAATATCATCACCACTACCATCATTATGTCGGTAAATGCAGGCCAGAAACTTTCGCTGCTTAAATGACTTCGACGCAGATCAACAAATTCTTCGTTCACAATAAATTCTCTAGTCGACGATTAAGATGAGAGGCGGAAGCCATCGCGTAATAACGATTTGATTTCATCGATATCGGCACTTAATCGCATCAGGCCTTCATCATTATTGCCGGTTAATGCCTTGAGATTACGGCCGGCTTCAGCAAAATCTGCCTGCGTATTAGCCATAACACGGGCAGCTTCATGTAAGGCTTTTACCAGGTTGCCGACTTCATGCAACATGCTATCGGTCTGGTAAGTAAAGCGGGGCATAATGTACAGCGTGGTTGCCTGTTCGATGCCACTTAACAGTTCAGTCTGAACATCGGTGAGTTTCATGTAGAAATAACCGAAGAATAAATAACAGACAATGGCGGTGGCCGTGGTTGAAAGCGCGGTAGACATGCCGTGAATGACAATGCTCATGCCACTAATACCGTCAGCGCTGTCAATAATGTCGGAGGCACCGACCAGGGCAATGGATAATGAAATGATGGTGCCAAAAACACCGGTAAGAATCAAAATATTGCTGATAAAACGCGGCAAACTTAAGCGGGTGCTTTCAGTCGCTGACAGTGTCGATGCCAGCGCACTGTGGTTGACGGCAACATTGTGCTTGCTAATTTCCAGTACCGAGATGTAGCGGTTATAAATCAGGCTTTTTTTGTTGATACGCTGTGTTGGCAGGGTTTCATCATTTTGTACATTCCGGATGAAGCGGGCCAGGGCATTTTCTTCCCTGCCATAGCGCAAAAGCAGGGTGATGAGACGAGCCACGCCAACGAGGAACAGTGAAAGAATACTGCCGTTAACGATATAGCCGGTATTTGTTGCCTGGTTTTTTATATAAAAGTTTATTAAAAACTCGTGATTGATCAGCAAGAAAAAACCAGTCAGCAGAGACAGCGTCAGAAACTGAAATAAAATACTGCGGCTGTAATTTGTTTTGTACTGAACCATATCCGTGCCTGTTGTTATCGGGATTTTAAAAAGCGCTTATTGTACGCCTATATGGCTAGCGATACATTACTAAAAAGTAATAAATTAATTTACTCAAAAGACATATAAAACAAAAGCTTGTGGGTGCCGAGTTGTGGATTGTTCAGGCTGGTTTTATGTTTTTCGCTGGCCAAAATTTATACCAATAGACAGGCGGGACTCAGTACTGTTGTTTTTACTCACTTCATGGCGAATGTCAGGTTTGAAAAAAATGAAATCTCCTGTCCTGGATGTTATTTCTATTTTATTTTCGTCACCACTTCCAGTGTTCTGGTAAATGATTAAATTGCCGGAATCTTCAGGTACATATACGTAATATACTGCTGAAAGTAACTCATCATCATCATCGTGTGTGTGTAATGTGGTGGTTGCACCAGGCGGCATGTAGTTAAACCAGTAGCCGGCACGTAAATTCTGTCTGTTCAGGATTTTTTCTGCCAGAGATACGGCTTCATTGATTAACGGCTTCAACTGCGGGATATGCTGTTCATTTAAGTAGATGTTTTCATAACGGTCCTCAAATAAATGCGTTTTACGAACCTCATCTTTATCCTGCTGGACTAGAAATTCTTTAAATATCTCTGCATTTGTCTGCGCGGTGGTTGTGGATGTTATTTTTTGAAAAACAGGCATATGGATCGGGTTTTAAAAAAAGCGCTGAGGATGACACAAAACCGGAAAGTTTATGATTCCTTATATCACCCGTGAAAAACGGTTATTATTTTTTTCCTGTAGGTAGCGGTCAAACTGCATGCATATTGAGCGTGCCAGCAGGCGTCCGCTGGTGGTGACGGTTAGTTTTGTTTTGTCAATGTTCAGCAGTCCATCGTCTGCCATTTTCTGTAAATTTTCCATGGATGATTTGAAATAGTTTTTAAAATTGATTCCCCATTTCTTTTCCAGTTTTATAATATCAAGGCTGTTATTGCACATCAGCTGATTAATTATTTCACGGCGTAAAATATCATCATCTTCAAGTTCGATACCGCGAAAAACAGGAATTTTACCCTGCTTTAAATAACTTTCATATTCATCAATGGTGCGTACGTTCTGGCTGTAATTATCGCCAATACGGCTAATTGCAGTAATACCCATGGCAATCATGTCGCAATCTGCGTGGGTTGAATAACCCTGGAAATTTCGATGTAAGCTACCTTCCTGCTGTGCTTTTACCAGGTCATCAGAGGCTTTTGCAAAATGGTCCATACCGATGTACACATAACCCGCATTCTGCAATTTGTCGATACACAGCTGCAGGATATTTAATTTTTCTTCTGCCGATGGCAGTTCATCTTCGTTGATTCGGCGCTGCGGTTTAAACATTTCTGGTAAATGTGCATAGTTATAAATAGCAATGCGGTCCGGGTTTAATTCAATCGTGGTGTCCAGTGATTTTGAAAAACTGTGCACACTCTGTTTGGGCAGGCCATACATTAAATCAATATTAATTGATTGATAGTGTAGTTTTCGTGAATCAATGATGTGTTGTTTAATCTGTTCATTTGATTGCACACGATTAACCGCTTCCTGAACACTGCTATCAAAATCCTGTACACCAAAACTGATTCGGTTGAAGCCAAGGTTGTATAAGTTTTTTAAGCGTTGCTGGTCAACGGTACGCGGGTCGACTTCGATGCCGAATTCAACTTCATTGTCGGCCGGTACATTAAAATTATCACGAATGCATTCGATGATTTCGTAAATTTCTTTATCGCTCAAAAAAGTGGGTGTACCGCCACCCCAGTGTATTTGTGTGACTATTCTGTCTTTTGCAAACAGTGCGCCCTGTAATTTGATTTCCTGTTTGAGTAAGCCGATATAGTGAGCAGCTTTAGACTTATCTTTGGTGATGACTTTACTGCAGCCACAGTAATAACAAATGGTATCGCAGAATGGAATGTGCAGATACAACGAGAGAGGAGAAGGGATTGGGTCCTCGTTACTGTGTTTAATCCCGCCCAGGTAATCGTCCAGAGTAAAATCTGTAGTGAACTGAACGGCGGTTGGATAAGAGGTATAACGTGGCCCAAACGTGTCGTAACGGCGTATTAAATCTTTATCAAAGACTACTTTATTGTCCATATTTACAGCTTACTTCATTAGATAAGTGGAATATTAGATTGCAATGCTATGAAATAAAGCGTTTTACTTGTATGACATACATCAAAAGACTGATTGATTAACGTTTTCCTGAATGTAGGGCACCTCTATTAATTGCTTATGTCCTCTGCGTGGCCTGAAGCGTGTAGCTGCAAGGCATGAGCCGCAGCAGAATGGTCATTCCATTCTCAAGGCTCACAACGCAGCAGATGCATGCTTCA
>Ga0164315_10004921_pt1 | contig 10415 bp, 10 predicted proteins | sample GuaBasSedimGuay6_FD_113737 | JGI IMG/M metagenome (GOLD analysis project Ga0164315, IMG submission 113737) | Subseafloor sediment microbial communities from Guaymas Basin, Gulf of California, Mexico - Guay6, Core 4569-2, 0-3 cm | ecosystem: Environmental > Aquatic > Marine > Hydrothermal vents...
GATTTGCCCAACTTCGGGCTGCCCAGTCGTCAATGTCCCGGTTTTATCAAACAATACGGTATCGATCTGGGTTAATTCTTCAAGCGCGCGTCCATCTTTGATTAAAATGCCCTTATTCGATATCAAAGTGAGATGGTTAAACGTCTGAAGTGAAGTTAGCACTCTAATCGTGTTTACAGGGGCACTGTACAGGATGGCGGTTGCAGATGACGCACCTAAGATCGGTGAAGATAATAAACTCACACCGATCAAAGGCGTTGCCACTTTATCCGCCCATTTCTCTCCTTTTAACTGGAGATTCGTTTTAAAGTCGGCCGTGTGGCTCAAAATTTTGCCGAGTTTAGCAACAGTAGTTTCAAGCCCGGTTTTTTCAACTTTTATATAGACACTGCCGCTGACGACGATTGTGGCTGCAAACACTTGATCACCAATACCTTTTTCAGCAGGCACGGCTTCTCCAGTCAATGCGTGTTGGTCAATCATCGCCATACCATCGGTGATGGTGCCATCAATTGGGACGATATCACCCGCCTTGACGACCACAATGTCATCGTTCTGAAGCGATTCTAGGGGAATTTCGATTTCCACCAAGTCTTTTAAAACCCATACCTTGCTCGGTTGTTGTTCAAAGACATTGGTGAGCATTTTGGTAGAAATGTCTTTACTTTTGCTCAGCATTTTGCAGCCAAAGTGATAACCACAGGCTTCAAGGGCAGCTGCAAAATACTGACCCATGGCAAGGGACATAATGCTGACAATAGAAGTGAGAGAATCAGTCTTGATACGCCGTTCCTCCAACAGCGATTTTTCAGCATCTTTCAAAATAGGAAAGGTGGTATAAGCAATCACGCCGACATTTAACAGAGTTAAAGGTGGGTAAATATGACGGATTACCGATAACCCCATAGCTGCTATACTCACTTTAAAATGATGATCATACCCTTTCTCAATTCCATGATCTGTGTTCTCTTTGACACTTTCAGGTTTGAGTGGCTGCAGAACGATGTTGTTGTCTTTGACAACTTCTTCCAGTTGATGAGAGTCTGGCGTTTTTTGGAACGGTTGAAGACTCATTGTCTGGGTGAACGATTTTTTATCGCGGTGACCTTCAAACAGCCTAGCTCCAACATAAGCACTGACTATTATTCCGACTTTGACTAATAACATATTCAAATTTCCGTAATTAGTGAATTCATACAACATATTAAAGAAATCCGATTTTTTGGCAAAATCAGATTTCTCAATTTGAGGTCAAGATGATTTGCTTATTGAGACGCGCCCCTTCATTTCAACTTTCTTTAATAAAAGCCGAATGTCCGAGCGGCCTTAAATCATCTTTCATGCGTGTATAATTGCGTTCATTGTTAAACAGCCAGATAATTCTGGTTCGTTTGTTTTTAGGTGTGGTGGGGACGGGGGCACAGCCGTCGGTAAAGATGATGAGGCCATCATAATCTTTATGGGTGTCGATGTAATTTATCACGGCTTGAAAGTTGGTGCCACCGCGCCCAATCACTTTGACTTTGTATTTAGCCTTCTTCAAAGAAAGCGGTTCTCCTTTGACTTCTGCATCAAATTGCAGGACATCGACTTGTTCAATGCCATATTTGAACAATTGATTAATGACTGAGAATGCCTTCATCAGATCGCGACTACCAACCGAGCCGCTGACATCAACGGCAAATAACAGTTTTGTGCCAAAATCGCGACGGCTGCCCATGTATAAAAACCCATAACGGCGGCTGGGTTTCATCCGAGTCAAAACGCGGTTGACAGAAAGAATGCTGGTTCTGAATGATTTGAGGATATCCCGATAATTGACTTTGGGTTTTAAGGTGGCAAGAATTCGTTCTTGGACACGGCTGGGAATAGTGCCCCAGGTATTATTTTCCAAGGCCGATTCTATCTGGTCATTGATTTGGTTGCTATGATATTCATTGGCATCCCAGAGTTCGGTGTTCTCGATACCACTGGTTTCTGGATCGGTGTATTGATCCATTTTTGTGGTTTTATCACTTTGTTCGTTCAAAGCTTCCGGTGATTGTGGTTTTCCCTCCGGTTTCTGTGAATCATCTTTGCCATTTTGGCTGGCGGTTTGATCGCCATCGCTGGTTTGTCCGCTTTGTTGCCCAGTACCAGCAGAAGGCGCAGCTTGCCCCATCGCTGAACCCTTGTCTTCTATCTGTTTTAACAGTTGATGATAATAAAATTCAAAGTACTTATTATCATATTCCTTCGTATGAAAAACCTGTTTTGCACACGGGAAATCAAGCGGCGTTTTCAGATATTCTTGGACGGTAATATTGCTTGCCGCGTAAGCCACGATTTGGATTTCTTTGCGGCGCAAATAGGGATGCTTTAACATAATCCGCATAGCTTCAAATCGGAGCACTTGGTAAAGTGTTTTATCATCCAAAGCATCAATAAAGGTTGGGTTATATTCGATTTTGCCCTGCCCAACCCGGATGTTTTTAAGGTTTGGGTTGACACTTAATTCGTGAGTTGTCCAAACCATAAAAAATAGGGGGTCTTTCAAATACCATTGTTCTATTATGTTGGAAATTCGTTGTTTAGTCGTCATGAATTTTTTATTTTTCATTTTTTGGTCTCATGGTTTATTACTTTTGCTGTTTGCCACCTTTGAGTCACGTTGCGAAAATTGGTGACAAGTGTGAGCTTGTTCACGGTTTGATTCCTAACGCATACCAGTAGGGCGCAAAACTCCGCACAACAATTTCAGAGATAAGTGAAAAAAAAGGAACATAATCGCGTTCGATATGTGCTTTGTCCAGTGTTTCATAATAGGCTAAGCGGCGTTCAACCGGTAAAATAGCGGCAGGAAATCCTGATTTCATTAATTCTAAGTTCATCAATAACCGGGCGGTACGCCCATTGCCATCGGTAAATGGATGAATTTTTACCAAATCGCAGTGAAGTCGAGCCGCTTGTTCAACCGGATGGCGCTTGGATGCTTCTGCTTGATATTCGTGCATAAGCGCAGTCATCTGTGAGGGAACGTGAAGAAAGTCGGGTGGCAAATGTTGAGCACCAGCAATCGTCACATTGATAGTGCGATATCGCCCGGCATTTTCATCATCAATATTCTTCAGTATCAATTGATGAATATTTTTGATCTGCCATTCAGAAAGTACCTCTGATTTTCGCACCAGTGTATCTAAGAACAGGATCGCATCACGATGATTAATCACCTCGAAATGTTCTCTCAATGTCTTGCCGCCGACTGTGATGCCTTCTAATGCGACTTTGGTTTCTTTCAAAGTCAAGGTATTACCTTCGATGGCATTAGAATGATAAGTCCAACGTAGCACAAGTTCTTCATGTAGGTTATCAACCACCGCATTGGGTAAAGGCCGATATTGCTCGAGTTTTTCTTTGAGCAAATCTAGGTAAGAAAAATCCATTATTCACCTATTTCAAAGAGTTGTCGTTTTTGCTTGTAGAAATATAGGGTGGTTCAAATACAGTGCAGCGAATTTGGAAATAAACGAATAACCGGTGAGAATTGCTTTGACAAATTCGTTTATTTCGTCAATTCGCTGTACTCGATTCGATTTGCTGTACTCAATTTACCAAGGCGCAACTATTCAGACAGTTGTTCCTCTATAGTGGATTTCGTGGCTTCAGCATTTGCTAAGGCTGCATTTGCCTTTTTTAGGAGTTCTTTTGATAGAACACCAAATTTCTTTCGGCCTTGTATTTCATCAATTCAATAAACAACATACACAATTTCTACAGATTAATAAATATCATCAGGGACTTGGCTTAATTGTTTCCTCAGTGCATGCCATTGACTCAGCGTTTTATCAATAAGCATCTGATTTGGAAACTCTGTTTTTAAATCACGTAACTGTTGAATCTTACTATCAATACGCGCTACTTTTGCCCGAATTTCGGCAATTTTTTTGTTTAATTCAGGATTCATCTCTTCTAAGAAAGACATCACTTTCTGCTTAACTTCATGTTGCTGTTGAGGCTATTTGTAATAAGCATTAATTGCAAAAGCAAGCACAATTCCAATAACAGCCACAACAATCATCAATTCGATAAGAGTGAAACCCTTATAACCAGAATAATTATTGTTCATAGTGATACCCAGTTGCGAAAAAATGTATGTAAGTTTAAAACAATGATACCTCATGTTGGATTCACACAATTATGAACCATAAACATCACTTCTATGACCCACTTCAGCGATTACAATAACCAAAACACGATCCCATATCTCGTAGATAATACGATAATCACCCACCCGAATACGATAGCGATTTTCATAGCCTTGTAGCTTTATAGCACCGTGTGGGCGTGGGTTGTTAGCCAATACCTTGATTTTGGGTTTTAATCTGGCCTGAATATTTTTACTCAGCTTGGCGATTTGGCGTGATGCAACGGGTTTGTATTGAATCGTATAAGCCACTGTTTACCACCCCAATTTTTTGTCAAGTTGTTCTTCAGAAATGAATCCCTCCTCTTTGAGCGCATCATCAGCATTAGCATTATCAATACAATCCTCAAGTTTTTCTATCACGTTAACATCATCTATTGGTACAACCGTCAAAAACAGCCTATTTTCATACACCAATGTTAAACGCTTCTTTTCGGCGGTAGCCATGTCGAGTACTTCTTTTAAACTCTGTTGAGTCTCAGCATCAGTCATGGCAATGTCATGTACTTCTTTAAAGCTGGGTTGTGTGTGAACTTCTTTTGTTGAAGTTTGTGCTTGAATCATTGGCATGGTTCTCACCTGAAAGGCTTTGGTTCTTTGCCCGGCTGCGGTTAGGATAACCTATTGAGGTATGTTTTTTAATTTCATGGTGTTGCATCTTGTGTTTTCTGTGGTTAATGAAAGTTATCGGCTTACTTAAATTGACAACATTTCAATCAGAATCAAGTTTTTTCGTACAAGGTTCGCCTTGTACTCCTGATAAATAACGCTAGTTTCGTACAAGGTTCGCCTTGTACTCCTGATAAATAACGCTTGTTTCGTACAAGGTTCGCCTGAAACGAATGAGACTCTACCGTTTTTTGAACAAGGCTCGCCTTGTACGCCTGACCAAATACGTGGTTTTTTCGCACAAGGTACTTGTACTCCTGATAATATGATATTGTCAAGTTAATATATTGTCTTAAAAATCAGTGAGTAGGTGGATTAGCCTGAGCGCATAATCCACCATTTAACTGCGTTTATGCTGTTAATCCCCGCAATAAGTCCGCTTGCAAATCTTCAACATCTTCTAAGCCCACCGAGATACGAACCAAGCCATCACCAATACTAGCTGCTTGACGTTGCTCTGGTGTGAGACGGCCATGAGTCGTGGTTGCCGGATGCGTGATGGTGGTTTTGGTATCACCCAGATTGGCTGTGATGGACATGATTTGGGTTGAATCAATCACGCGCCACGCAGCTTCTTGTCCACCCTTGACATCAAATGAGACTAAACCACCAAAGCGGCTTTGTTGCGCTTTGGCTAATTCATGTTGCGGATGGGTGGGTAAACTGGGATGGTAAACACGTTCCACCATGTCTTGTTTTTCCAGCCAATGAGCTAAAGTCTCGGCATTGTCGCAATGTTTCTGCATACGCAAATTGAGTGTTTCTAGGCCTTTAAGAAACACCCAGGCATTGAAGGGACTCATGGTGGGGCCGCCAGAGCGAAGTATCGCGAAAATGTCGCCCCCGATGATCTTTTCAGGGCCCACCACCGCGCCACCCATGCACCGCCCTTGTCCATCTAAATATTTAGTGGCCGAGTGAATCACGATATCTGCGCCCAAAGATAACGGGGTTTGTAATGCTGGCGTACAAAAACAATTGTCAACCACTAATAAACAATTGCGTGCATGGGCCAATTCTGCTAATTCTCGTATATCGGCAAGTTCCATCAAGGGATTAGAAGGCGTTTCCAAAAACAAAAGTTTGGTGTTAGGTTGCATAGCGGCGCGCCAACTGTTTATGTCAGATAAGTTGACAAAAGTGGTTTTGATAGCAAATTTTGCCAAAATATTACTGAACAGCACCACCGTTGTACCAAAAATGCTTTGCGAAGCCACAATATGATCGCCGGCTTTGAGTAAGCCTAAACAGGTACTAAAGATAGCAGCCATACCGGAGGCTGTTGCTATACAACGCTCCCCGCCTTCTAGGGCTGCAAGGCGCTGTTCAAAGTTACGCACAGTTGGATTGGTGAAACGCGAGTAAATATTGCCCGGCTCTGTGTGAGCAAACCGCGCCGCTGCTTGAGCGGCATTTTCAAAAACATAGCTAGAAGTGGGAAAAATGGCTTCGCTATGCTCACCTTCGTCACTACGCACTTGCCCCGCTCGTACTGCGCGAGTATTAAAACCAAATTCATTCCAGTCTGTTGTCATCATTTTTTTCTATGCAATGTTATGTCAATTTGCTTTGTACAGGACAAAAAAGTGTTCAAGTCGTGATGCTATCGCTTTTTTGGCGATAGTATCACTCAAAAATAACCAGTTTTTATCGCTGTCTTTAAGTCTTGGGATAGATTGATTTGGAACGAGACACATTATAATTATGTGAGCCACAAAAGTGATACTATCGCCAAAAAAGCGATAGCATCACGAAATACAATTCGTAAAAGTGATACCATCGCCAAAAAAGCGATAGCATCACGAAATACAATTTAAAATCAATATGTTATCATTTTTCTCCTGTACATAGGTCAATTTGATAAGGGGAAAGGGGAAAGGGGGGTAGTGCTTGGTTGGGGCGAAAAAATCCCAAATGTTCCCATTGAAATGAAACCATAGAACAAACAATAAGTTATGGATTGGTTTTCAATTCACAATTCGCGCCTAACGTTTTTTTTGCCAAAAAAACTTTAGCCACGAACACAATTTTCACCACCCCAGTACTGCCCCCTTTCCCCTTTTACTGTTAAGTTTAAGTCACGTTATGTAAATCAATCACTTCAGTTTCTTGCGCTTTGTTACATGCCGTTTTCGCAGCGTCATTGCGAGAGCGTTCTATGTGATCAAGATAATTTTGATCAACGTCGCCAGTAACGTAGTGCCCTGTGAAACAGGAAGTGTCAAATTGTTTGATGCTTTTATTGCCTTTGCGGGCACAAGCGATCAAGTCTTCCAAGTCTTGATATACCAACCAGTCAGCCCCAATAATCTCAGCGATTTCTTCAGTGGTACGATTATGGGCGAGTAATTCATGCACCGAGGGCATATCAATCCCATAAACATTTGGATGACGGACTGGGGGCGCGGCGGAGGCAAAATAAACTTTATTGGCACCCGTGTCACGCGCCATTTGGATAATTTGTTGGGAAGTCGTGCCACGCACGACTGAGTCATCCACCAGCAACACATTTTTGTGTTTGAATTCTAAACCAATGGCGTTGAGTTTTTGGCGCACCGATTTTTTACGCATACTTTGCCCAGGCATGATAAAGGTGCGTGGAATATAGCGATTTTTCACAAAACCGTCGCGGTATTTGCAATTGAGTATATAAGCCAATTGCACCGCAGCGGTGCGGCTGGTATCGGGAATGGGAATAACCACATCGATATCGTGTTTGGGATAAAGACGTAAAATTTTTTTCGCCAGCAATTTGCCCATGCGTAAACGTGCTTTGTACACGGAAATACCGTCCATGATTGAATCGGGGCGTGCCATATAGACAATCTCAAAAATACAAGGCGACAATTGGGGATTATCAGCGCATTGGCGAGTATAGAGTTGCCCATCAGCTGTGATGAAAATGGCTTCGCCTGGCGCAATATCACGCACTAACTCAAATCCTAGCACGTCAATCGCCACACTTTCTGATGCCACGACATATTCCGTCCCGGCTGTTGTATTGCGTTTGCCAAACACAACCGGACGAATTCCATAAGGATCCCGAAATGCAACAAGGCCGACACCTGTAATCATCGCAACAACAGCATAACCGCCCCGGCAACGCTTATGTACACCTTTGACGGCTTCAAATATATCCTTTTGATTAATCTGTAATTTATGTAATTTATGTAATTCATGGGCAAAAATATTGAGTAGGATTTCCGAATCTGAATCCGTATTGATATGGCGCAAATCGTCTTGAAATAAATCCTTTTTCAAAGCTGCCGCATTGGTTAAATTACCATTATGCGCTAGGGTAATACCATAAGGAGAATTCACATAAAAAGGTTGTGCTTCTGCACCTGATTCACAACCTGCAGTTGGATAACGCACATGGCCTATGCCCATATTACCGCGCAAGTTCAGCATGTGGCTGGTATGAAAAACATCACGGACCAGGCCATTATTCTTACGCAGATAGAAACGATCACCTTCACAGGTTACAATGCCGGCGGCATCTTGCCCACGATGTTGTAATACAGTCAGCCCATCATACAAGGCTTGGTTCACACTTGATTTTCCAACAATTCCAATAATTGCACACATAACAAAACAGCTCATTACCTAAAAAGACGGTGGGCTCTGTTCAGGCACAGGTTCAAAATTGAAGTGGGTAGCAATCTCAAACGGCAAATGGCGACGCAATTCCACCACGATTGGTTTAAAACTTGTTTGAATAAAAACAGATTCTTGCCACCAAGTGGTAGCTGGAATGTGGCTCAGTCCCCCCAGCATGATCAATACAGTGACGATAACCGAACTTCTAGCGGTACCGAATAGTATCCCTAAAACACGATCGGGCACAGATAAATCGGTGGGGCCGATGGAATTGAGAATAAGATAATTGAGCCATTCAAGCAAAAGAAAGCTGCTAAAAAACAGTATGGCGAAAGCCACGCCCAAACGTATATCGGCAAAAGGAAGCCACGTCGTCAATAGACTGGCTAGTCCCTCTAAAAAAATGAGGGCTGTCGCAAAAGAGAGAAACCAAACTAAGAACGAAAAAAGTTCTTTAACAAAACCATATAAATAGCTGATAACACCCGACAGTAAAATAAGGGTAATAATGCTAAAATCCGCCCAATTCATAATGATAGCTCCGCATCAAGCATTCCTAACTTAGGTTTGCCTGATTGATTATAACGGATTTTGGGGAGGAACTTGGTAATGGGTGAAAAAGTGAACAGAGTCCTGTACATTTAGTTATTTGACGGTTGCTATCCTTTGCCACCGATAGTATCCGTTTGAATACCATCACGATTTAATACTGGACTATCCCAGTGGAAATAACGTGCCCACCCCATCCTATTAAAATTAAAATACTTATCAAGGCATTAAAACCTTTTATCGGAAATTCTCCATTGGGAATTTTCCATTGGTCATGACGAATGGTGGATTCATAGTTCTGAATAAAAACAATAAGTTAATCAATTGATAAATAATCCCCCTATCGATATGAGCAAAGCTTTTCCCAAAATCCGCGACAATCAGTTATTTTTTGAGGTTAAACCACAACGTATTCAGTATTTATTAAATAACTTACTGAAATATAAAGTAATCCTACTGATATTCGTTGTTCGTAACCAGCGAATATTAACCAGAACGAAATGTTTGTTTTCAAAGGTTTTGGGAATTGATGATGTTATTCCCCAAACAACCTTAAGCGTTTGTTGGTTATATGGAATGATGTGATAGTCTGCTAAATATAATACTTGTCCGTAAATAAGAAAGCCAGGGGCATCGCCCCTTCCGCTAACAAAACCCTTATTTTCTTATTTTCGGACAACTCTATAAATCAAAGCACAGCATTTTAACAAACTGTGCTGATGATCTGAAGTACAATCCAAATCATCGTGGTTTTGGGACACTTTAGACAGATGACTCACTTTTAAAAAATAGTTCGTAAATAGCGAATAAACCCATGTAAAATACTAATTAAGTCGAAGAAAAATCTTTGGCAATATTGTCACGAAGAACTAGTACCTTGTCAATTTGGTTTTGTAGGGTGCGTCCACACCCTACTTGGCTACCCGACAATAGAAAACCGACAAGGCACTAGAATACTTATAAAAAAAACTGGCACTCATTTATTGATTTTTCGTTTCTACGCAAAAACTTTTGCGTCAAATCGAATTTGATGAATTTTATTCTTGGTTTGTGTCCTAAAGCCGGAACATCAGTAGTGCCTATCATCCCAAACCCACTATATAAAATCTATTACCTATTACAATTTTTTGCGTGAAAAGCTGTTGGCTGCCAAAGAAATTAATTTTCTGAAAATAATTTTCTGAAAATTTATATTACCTATTTGAGGCAAAAGTTGGAGTGATGCGAAAAACTTTGGCATCGAACCAGCTAAAGTTTTTTGTGCACAAAAAACTTTGGCCTCGAAACCAGTTTTGCAAGTTCTTCAATTGGGGCGCATTTCTATTTTCCCGCTTGACTATACTTTCTCAAAGTTAACGGATACTATCCCTAAGAAGGGATAGCATCCGTTTCGTTAATCCGTTTCGTTACGTTA
>Ga0164315_10004922_pt1 | contig 10415 bp, 9 predicted proteins | sample GuaBasSedimGuay6_FD_113737 | JGI IMG/M metagenome (GOLD analysis project Ga0164315, IMG submission 113737) | Subseafloor sediment microbial communities from Guaymas Basin, Gulf of California, Mexico - Guay6, Core 4569-2, 0-3 cm | ecosystem: Environmental > Aquatic > Marine > Hydrothermal vents >...
CATCGCCAAACCCTAGCAAGCGGCGTCCACGACGTGGACATCGAAGCTTAACTCGTTCCATGCCAATGAGTTACGCGCGCACAAGGAATCCCCCGCGTCCACGGCGTGGACACTTGCGCCCCCCGAACCCCCTCCAAACACCCGCCTTTCAAGTGGCACTCCGCGTGCGAAACGGCACTTCGTCTGAGAAGGAGTGGCGGTGGCGCCATCAAACTCGCGAGCCGAATCGCTCGCATCACGAATGACACCAATCCGAGTTTGTGGCGGCCTCTGGCCGGGTGGGCGTGCTTCGGCGCGCCCACCCTTTTTCACGCCATGTAGGCTTCGCAGCGCGCGCGCGCGAAGCTGTCGAAGATCCAACTCACGGCGGCGAAGATCACCAGCCCGAGTCCGGTCCCTTCCCAGCGCGGCAGGCCGCTGGCGGAGCCGAGCGCGATGCCGACGATCGTGAGTGAGGCCCAGATCATCTGGCGCGGCACCCACCAGCCCTCGATGCCGCGCATGCGCGCCTCTTCGCGCGGCGCGGGCGGAAGGTCCGCGAGTATGCGCGTGCAGTGCCGGTGGCCGAATGCGCCGCGCACGACGAGTACGAGGGCGAGCGCGAGCAGCACTTGGAGCAGGCCGCCCGCGAAGCTCGCCGTATCGACGCCACGCCAGAGCAACGCGACCGCCGCCAGCAGCGCGATGCCCAACGCGCACTTGACCACGTTCTGCGTGCGCTCGCCGCGGTAGAAATCGTGCGCCGTCATAGGCTCGCCGCCGCGGAGGTGCCGGCGACGAAGCCACTCGCCCACGCCCACTGGAAGTTGTAGCCGCCGATGCGACCGTCCACGTCGAGCATCTCGCCGCAGAAATATAGGCCGGGTGACACGCGCGACTCCATCGTCTTGAGGCGCAACTCGGAGAGCGGCACGCCACCCGCCGTCGCCTCCGCCTGGTTCCAGCCGCGCGTGCCGGTGACCGGGAGCACGGTCGCGCAGACCGCACGCGCGAGGGCGCGCCGTCCTTCGCGCGAAAGCGCGTGCCCAGCCGTGGTCGGTTCCACACCCGCCGCCATGCAGAGCGCGCGCACCAGACGCTCCGGCAGCGACTCCTTCAACCCACGCAGAACGGTGCGTTTGCCGAGGCCGCGCAGTTCCGCGTCGATTGATTCCTCGTCGCGACCCGGCAGCCAGGAGATCGTGAGCTGTACATCCGCGTCGTCCAGTTGCGCGTTCAGGAAGTGACGACTGATGTCCATCGGACCGGGGCCCGAAATGCCGAAGTGCGTGCAGAGCGTCGAAGCGGTGCGCGTGGCGATGCGTTTTCCGCTCGCGGCGCGAACTTCCAGCGTGGCCTCCAGCGTGAAACCCGACAGGTCGCGGACGAAGCAGCCGTCGGCGAGGGTGAGTCCGACCAGCGCCGGCAGCAGTCGCGGCGTCACCGTGTGGCCCAGCGCACGGGCGAACTCCCAGCCCTGCCCATCGCTGCCCGACTTGGGCAGGCTCTTTCCTCCGGTCGCGAGAATCAGGCGGCGCGCGCGCACGGCGAAGCCGTCCCCCTCCACCACGAACTCGTCGGCTTCGCGGCGCACCGACTGCACGCGGCAGGGATGCTGGATGCGCGAACCCGCCTGCTCCACGCCGCGCAACAGCGCATCGAGCACGGTGCGCGCCTTGTTGGTGACCGGAAACAGCTTGCCGCTCTCCTCGCGCTGGAACTCCACGCCGAACTCCCCGAAAAACGCGGTGGTCTCCGGCACGTCGAAGCGCCGCAGCACCTTGCGAATCGCGTTCGGCTTCGAGCCCGCATAGCTCGTCTCGTCAACGATATCGTGCGTTACGTTGCAGCGTCCACCGCCCGCGACGAGGATCTTGGCGCCCAGCGTGCGGGCACCCTCCAACACGAGCGCGGGCTGGCCATTGCGCCCGGAGTGGATCGCCGCCATGAGGCCGGCAGCGCCCGCCCCGACGACGACGAGGTCCGCTTGCTCAGCCTGCATTATTCACGAGACCCGCGGTTCTGGCCGGTCCGCAACGCCGATCTCCGCGTCTCTCGTCGTCGCAGTGAAGCATTGAACACGACTTCCTCCTCGTTCCTTGATCTCGACGCTGCGTCCTCGCTCAGAACACGACGCCGGAACAGCGAAACCTGCCGTTGCCGCCGCAAGTCGGCGAACTGCGGCGCGTCCGCGACCGATACGCACGGGGCTCGTGAATAAGGCAGGCTAGTGCCGGTCATCGGCGCAAGGGTAGCTGATATGGTGCGTGGGTCATGATCACGAAAGCGCAACTCCTCGACGCCTGCCGGCACGAAACGAAAATCATCAAGCATCTCGCCACGCTGCTCCCCGAGGGGGCGTTGGAGTGGCGCCCGACGCCGGGGCAGCGAACGATGCTCGAGTTGATGCGCTACATCAGCGTCATGTCCGAGATGATGGCGATCAATGCCACCACCGGCGACTGGGAGCACGCTCCCGCGCTCAACGAGCAGTCGGAGTCCGTCAACGGCGACAACTTCGCCGCGGCTATGGACCATCAGATGGAGCGCATCGCGGAAGTGCTCGAACCTATCGATGAAACGGCAGCGAGCACGACCGAAATGACGCTGCCGTGGCGTGAGCCGATCGCGCAGTCGGCTTTGCTGATGCGCGGCGTCTACGCGGGCCTCGTCGCGTACCGGATGCAGCTGTTTCTCTACGCCAAGCAGTCCGGCAACGGCGACATCTCCACGATGGAATGCTGGGCCGGAATATCGCCGCCGGCCGGCTAGCAACCGATCCTACTGAGATATGGCTGCCTCGCTGCCCGTCGCCCTTGTACTGCTCTTGGCCTCGCCCAACGTCTCCGAGCCGGAGCAGGCCTTTCAGAAGATCGTCGCTTCGGTTCGGAGCGGCGAGATCCTGGCTGTCTGGGATCTGCTCTCCAGCGAAGCGCAGGAAAAGCTCCAGCGCGGGTTGCGGCGCAAGCTCAAGGGCGAAGTGCCGCCGGACGGCCGCAAGGTTTTCGAGCAGTTCGTCGCCGAGCAGCGGAACAAGAACCCGCGCGTTTTCGATGCGCTCGCGGGCCTGCAGGTGAAGGTCGGCACGGTGGAGCGCAACGGCGACGTGGCGACGTTCACCGCCAGCACGATCGTGCTCGGCATGCCAGCGCGCGGCACCGTAGTGATGGTCAAGCGCGGTGGCGCGTGGAAACTCAAGGATGTCGCCGCACCGGCCAAGCGCGCCAAGAAGACGAACGAACTGATGGCGATCGCGACGCTGCGCAACACACTCGCGGCGCAGGCGCAGTTCCAGTCGATCGCAATCGTCGATCGCAACAACGACGGGTTGGGCGAGTACGGCACCTACGCCGAATTGGCGGGGGCGGTGGAGTGCCGAGGCACGCAGCGGCGCTTGCAGCCGCCGGTGCTCGGACCCGCGTTCGCCAAACTCGCCGGTGGGCGCGTGACCCGCGGCGGATACCACTTCCGCATCTACCTGCCGGGTCCCAAGGGCGCCGCGGTCGCCGAGAAGGCCGACGCGAAACTGGCCGAGACCGCCTTCTGCGTCTACGCGTGGCCGGTCGCTGCGGGCCAGCGTGCGTTCTTCATCAATCAGACGGGCGTCGTCATCGCTGTCGAGGGCTCGCGCTACAGCGGCGACCGGGCCCCCCCTCCCTATGCGGCGTTCGCGCTCGTCGATGGCAAACCCGCCACCGCGATCACCGGCAAGCTATCGCCCGGCAAGCCCGCAAGCGACGGTCTTAGTTGGAAGCCGGTCGGTTAGGTAGTGCCATTCGTCCAAACGCGTGCAGCGCCAATAACAGGATCGACATCGCGCCGATCACCGTCACCAAGCGATGCGGCAACGCGAACGCGAGAAACGCGATCGTCGCGACGATCCAGATCGGCCACCCCCACAGCCCCAGTCCCGCGACCCGCGCGTAGACCGATAGGAGCAGACCAAGGGCCATGGCGCACTGGACCGCGGCCATCACGTGAACGGGATCGCCTCACGACGGTGAGACGAGCGAGGCGATTAAAGCCGTGAACGCGCAGAAAATGGCGAAGCCGCTGCGCACACGCACGATGTGGGAAAGTTGAGCCTGTTTTTCTGGCTCAGCACGCTTTTCGCGCCGCTTCACGCTGTCCGTCGTCACGGCCGGCAGCCTAGCACACCAACTAGCACCGAAACGGTCCTCGATCAGCGATGGCACGCCCCGTTACGCTGGCCGCATGTCCGTCATCATCGAACCCTTCCGTATCAAGATGGTGGAGCCGATTCGCTTCACCACGCGCGAGGAGCGGCGCACGCTGCTCAAGGACGCGCACTACAACGCGTTCTCGCTCAAGGCCGAGGATGTCATTATCGACCTGCTGACCGACTCCGGCACGTCCGCGATGTCGCAGGAGCAATGGGCGGGCATGATGCGCGGCGACGAGTCGTATGCGGGATCGCGTTCGTACCTGCGCTTCGAAAAAGAAGTGCGCGACCTGACCGGCTACAAGCACGTGATCCCGACCCATCAGGGCCGCGCCGCCGAGCGCATCCTGTTTGATCTGACCGGCGGCGAAGGCAAGACGGTCATCTCCAACACGCACTTCGACACGACGCGCGCCAACGTCGAGCAGAGCGGCGCGAAGGCGATCGATCTGGTGTGCGCCGAAGCGCGCGACCTCGAGGCGCTCCACCCCTTCAAGGGCAACATGGATCTCGAGGCGCTCGAGAATACGATCAACGAAGTCGGCGCCGAGAACATCCCGATGGTGATCCTGACCGTCACCAACAACAGCGGCGGCGGCCAACCGGTCTCGATGGCCAACGCGCGCGGTGTGCGCGAGATCTGCCGCAGCCACAAGATCGCATTCGCGCTCGACGCCTGCCGCTTCGCGGAAAACGCATGGTTCATCCAGTCGCGCGAGCCGGGTTACGCCGACAAGAGCCTGCGTGAAATCTCCCAGGAGATGTTTGCGCTCGCGGACGGCTGCACCTTCAGCGCCAAGAAGGACGCACTCGTCAACATGGGCGGCTTCCTCGCGCTCAACAACGACGAGTTCGCCATCAAGGCGCGCAACATGCTGATCCTCACCGAGGGTTTCCCGACCTACGGCGGACTCGCCGGCCGCGACCTGGAAGCGATCACGATCGGCCTGCGCGAGATCGTCGATCAGGACTACATGGACTACCGCATCGCCTCGACGCGCTACCTGTGCGATGGGCTGGAAAAGCGCGGCGTGAAGACGCTGCGTCCGGCCGGCGGCCACGCCGCCTATATCGACGCACGCGCCCTGCTGCCCCACATTCCGCTCGATCAGTTTCCCGCGTGGGCGCTGGTCAATGCGCTCTACGAAGTCGGCGGCATTCGCGGCGTGGAGATCGGCGCCGTCATGTTCGGCGAACACGCGCCGCATGACCTCGTGCGTCTCGCGATTCCGCGCCGCGTCTACACGCAGAGCCACATCGAGTACGTACTGGAAACCTTCGAAACGCTGGTCAAAGAGGCCGCGCAGATTCCCGGCTACCGGATGACCTACGAGCCGCCTTTCCTGCGGCACTTCACCGCGCAGTTCGAGCCGATCACTTCTTAGCGATAATGGGTCGCCCGGCGTGTGCGCCGTTGGCTTTGGCGATTTCGTCGGCGGCCCACGCGCGGAGGTTTTCCGGCAGCGCATCGTTGTCGCGCGCCGCCTTGAGCGCCCGGAGCGCCTCGTCGCGCTTTCCCAGTTGGCGCTGCAATACCCCCACCAGATAGTGCGCGGGCGCCGTCTGGGCCGGCGGCGGCTTGAACTTCACCAGCATCTGTTGCAGGTGCACGAGCGCACGGGCCCGATACTTCATTTCGATATCGATGCGCGCCCGCAGGTTCTTCAGCAGCGCCCGCAGATCTTTTCCGAGATCGTCGTTGCGCTCCAGCAACCCGACGACACGGAGCGCATCCCGATCCTCCCCGTGTCGCTTGTAGTACACGGCCGCGAGCGCGTTGGCGTGGTTGCGCATCTTGGCTGTCGCGTTCGTCTGCTTGTCCGCGGCCCAGACCTCGAGCAGGTTCGCTCGCCGCACGTGGTACTCCGAAATGTTGGCGTCTCGCTCCGCCGGAGGCAGCGGAATTCGCTTCGTCAGCCAAGCCTCGATCCGGCTCAATCCGAGCGTCCACTCGAACCGCTGCGTCTGCGCGGCGGCCATGCACACGCCGTAGAAGTCCACTTCGGCCCGGTCGCTTCGAAGCCGCAGCACCTGCAGGTAGAGATCGAACCGAACCCAGGCGGGAACACGCCCCGTGTGCTGCGCCTTGCGGTCGATGGCAATGGGAGCGGCAAGCGGGTTCTGCTTCTTGAGCGTCCGAATGACCGCGCGCGTCGGTGCATCCGCGTCCGGGCCGAAGGCAGCCGAGTGGCCGCTGTACAGGCAGCGCGGACAGGCCCAACAATCGAGCAGAAAGAACTGTCGGTCGTCGCCGTGGCGGCAGAGGTCCCGGTCGGTGCCAGCCAACCAATGAGCGCGCGTCCACTTCTGCGCCTGAAACCGGTTGGCACAGACGGGGCAGGTGACGGTGACCGTCCGACTCTCTTCGGCGAACGCGCCGGTCGCCAACACGAGAGCCGCCAAGGCGATCTGTTCCAGCCGTCTCATTGGGCCAGTTTACGGGCGGCCTTCGCGGCCACGCTGCCGATTACCTCCGGCAGGCCGGGGTGCAGGTGGATCACGTCGGTCAGCGTACTGACGTGGTTGCGCCACTTCATCGCAGCGACGATCTCCTGGATCAGGATCGAACTGTGTGCCCCGACGAGGTGCGCGCCGAGAATCGTTCCGTCACGCGCCACGAGCAGTTTGGCGAGGCCATGCTCTTCCTTGATGGCGCGCCCCTTGGTGACGTTCTTGAACGGGACCGTCGCCTTGACGTAGTCGATCTTGGCGTCGATCAACTCGCGCTCGGTCTGGCCGACGCCCGCCAGTTCAGGCTCGGTGAAGACGGCGTGCGGCACGGGTCCGTAATCGATCGGTTCATCGGTCGCGCTCGTGAGCAGCTTGCCGAGGTAGGCGGCCTCCAGAGACGCCGTATGGGTGAACGCGTACTTGCCGGCGACATCGCCCAGCGCAAACACGCCAGGCGCTGTGGTGCGCAGGTGGTCGTCGGTTTCGATGGCTCCACGCGAGTCGAGGCGAACCGATGTGTTCTCGAGTCCGAGGTCGTCGCTGTTGGGCACGCGACCGATCGCCACCACCAGCAATCCCGTGTCGAGGGTCGAGCCGTCGGACAGGTGCAGCGTGTAGCGCGAGCCGTCGAACTCGGCGCGCTTCAGTTCGGTGTGGTAGCGCACATCGACACGCCTGCCGAACGCCTCGCAAAAGATGCCGGCGGTCTCTTCGTCTTCCCTGCCCAGCAGGCTGCCTTCGCGGGCGAGAATGGTCGTCTGGACGCCGACGCCAGAGAAGAAGTGCGCCAACTCCGCGGAGATGAACCCGCCGCCGACGAAGACGACCGAGTCGGGCAGCGACTCGATACTGAATATCTCGTCGCTCGTGAGATAGGGCACGCCGAGGTCGAGGCGGCGCGGGCGCGAACCGGTTCCGATCACGATCTTGTCGGCGGTCAGGCGTTCGCCATTCACTTCGACCGTCTTGTCATCGACAAAGCGTCCGTGGCCACGGAAGAGCGTGATGTTCTCGCCCAGCGCGCCTGCCAGCTTGCCGTCCCACAGGTCGGTGTATTCGCGCACGTCACGCAGGATCGCATCCCCGTCGATGGAGCCGATGCTCGCGTCGATGTGGAACCTCCCCGCCGCGCGAATCCCGTCCGCGACATCCGCGTGCCCCAGCAGCAGCTTGGACGGAATGCAGCCGCGGTTGGGACAGGTTCCGCCGAGCAGCCCCTTCTCGATGACGGCGGTGCGTAGGGCCGCGGTGTTGGCGGCTCGGTAGACATCGGCGGAGTTACCCGCGCCCAGAAGGATCAGGTCGAATGCGCGCATGCCACATTCGATGCGGAATGGCGGCGGATGTTACGCCAGGTTAGTACGTCCAGCCGATGGCGACGAACGGTCCGTTGAAGTGAATATCGACGTGGCGTGCATCGTCTCCGCCCCCATCGAAGTCAATACCCATCGCACGCCAGCCGAAGCCGAGTGCCCCGTGCTTTTTCTTGCCGAAGCGCCACACCGCACCGAGCTGAAAGTTGTACGTAAGCTCGGACCCGACGCCGAACCCGCTGAAGTCCAAGCGGAATATGATCGCCCACGCCGCGCTGAACTCGTAGCCAAAATAGGCGCCAATGAGCGGATCGACGTAGTTCTCGCTGCGCTTGAGTCTGATGGGATCCCCGATGGACAGCTCCTGCTCCATATCGACGAAGCGCGCGCCGGCGAATATCTGAACCAACCAGGGCTGCTCGCCGGGTGCCGGAAGCACCGGTGAGTACGTAACCGCCACGTCGATGAACGAGAAGTTCAGCTCTAGGTCGAACGGGACATCGAGGCGACCCAGCAGGCTGCCCTTCAGGTCGAGGTCCGCCACCATAAAATCCAGGTGAACCCCCCAGTGCCCCTTCCGAAAATGCAAACGCAGGGGGATCAGGTAGCCCGAGACGCCATCGACACTGACCGGATTGCTGTCTCCCACTTGCGCCAGCGACCGCTGGGGAGTCGAACTGCCACCCGGCCCGCTCGGCACGTTCGCCGAGCCCGAGGCGGCAATCGGGATCCAAAAGTAGAGGTCGATAACCCCGTGCCACTTCGAGTCGGGCTTCGTCGTTTCCGCATGGAAGCCGTAGGCACTTATCTCAGCAACGGAACTCGGCTCGCGATCGTCCAGGCAGTTGGACAGCACGTCCAGCGCCAACGATTCGGCGCCAGCGTCGAGCGTCCGCGCGCGGTCGAGGTAGGAATCGACTTCGTCTTCAACCGTCTGGCTGAACGCGGCCGACGAGAGAGCGAAAAGAGAGACCGCAGCAAACAACAGGTGTCGATGGATGACCATATTCTCGCCCTCTACTGGAACTCGGCGACGAACGGGATCTTCTCGTTAGAACCCCTAGTCGACGCCGACGGTCGCAGTGTACTCTTCGACGCCCACTTCCGTCATGCGGCAGGCAATCCTCAGTACGTGGACGGCTCGACAGTCGCCTTGGCCCAGACGGAGTCTAGTACGTCCAGCCGATGGCGAGGAACGGTCCGTTGAAGTGAATATCGACGTGGTGCGCGTCGGTTCCACCCGCGTCGAAGTCGAGCCCCATCGCGCGCCAGCCGAAGCTGAGCATCCAGTGCTTCTTCGCGCCGAAGCGCCACGCGGCACCGAGCTGAAGGTTGTAGGTGAGGTCGGACCCGACACCGAACCCGCTGAAGTCGATGCGGAAGACGAGTGCCCACGCCGCGTTGAACGCGTAGCCGAAGTAGGCGCCAATCAGTGGCTCGACGTAGTTCTCGGTTTCCTTGAGGCGGATTGGACTCCCAATAGACAGCTCCTGCTCTAGGTCGACAAAGCGCGCGCCGGCGAAAATCTGAACCAACCAGGGCTGCTCGCCCGGCGTCGGAAGCACCGGCGAGTACGAAACCGCCACGTCGATGAACGAGAATTTCAACTCCAGGTCGAACGGAATATCGAGCCGCCCGAGCAGGCTGCCCTTCAGGTCGAGGTCCGCCACCATGAACTCCAGGTGGAAGCCCCAGCGCCCCTTTCGAAAGTCCAACCGCAGGGGGATCAGGTAGCCGGAGACGCCATCGAGGCTGATCGGATTGCTGTCGCCCCGTTGCGCCAGCGACCGCTGGGGAGCCGAGCTGCCGGAGCCACCCGGCAGGTTAGCCGTGCCCGAAATGGCGATCGGAAGCCAGAAGTAGAGCTCGATCAGCCCGTGCCACTTCGAGTCGGGCTTAGTCGCTTCTGCATGGAACCCGTAATCGGAAGTCGGCTCGCGATCGTCCAGGCAGTTGGACAACACGTCGAGGGCCGAGGTGTCCGCGCTCGTGTGGAGCGTTTGACCGCGGCCAACGTAGGAATCGACTTCGTCTTCAACCGTCTGGCTGAACGCGGATGACGAGGCGGCAACGAGAATCGCCGCAGCGAGGAGCAGGTGTCGTCCAGAAATCATGATCTCGCTCCCTAGAAGCGGTACGTGAAGCTTGCGGTCAAGAGCAGCGTCGCGGATGCCCATTGCACCTCGGCGACGAACTGGAAGTTCTTCTCGAGTTCGTAGCTGCCGCCCACGATCGCCGTCCACGTGTCCACGGCCTCTTCATTGATGATGTAGTCGATTGTCACATCGGGCAGGTCGATTCGGTCCGCGACGGTGTTGTTCAGGTTCCAGTAGGTGGCGCCGATCCACAGGCGAAGTTGGCCCGGACCCCAGTCGACGAATCCACCAACGCGAAGCGAGGCGAGAAACGTAGTTATGTCCCCCTCGAAGCCGAGATCGGTCTTCGACCAGTTGCAGTTGAGATCGCCGAAGACCCACTTGTAGCCCACA
>Ga0164315_10004923_pt1 | contig 10414 bp, 7 predicted proteins | sample GuaBasSedimGuay6_FD_113737 | JGI IMG/M metagenome (GOLD analysis project Ga0164315, IMG submission 113737) | Subseafloor sediment microbial communities from Guaymas Basin, Gulf of California, Mexico - Guay6, Core 4569-2, 0-3 cm | ecosystem: Environmental > Aquatic > Marine > Hydrothermal vents >...
GAGTTGCCCGAACTCAAAAACAATCATTGGCAACTGACGCAACATCCTAAAAATGGTCAACTCAGATTGACATTTGAAGGTATCAACTATGCAGTTCTCCCGGTGCGTGTCAGGCTGCAAGCCAAACCGACCCAATTCACCGCCAATCCTGATGGTAGCCTGATTTTTGTGACGACACTGGGCCGAGAAATATTTACCCATCCCATTGTCCAGAATATTTCGGCTTTATGTCAAGCGTTGGCAGCTTTAAAGAGTGAAGTGGTGTGGCAAGACAATGGTATTTTGAGTGTGACGCTTCAGGAAAGCCGAGCGGTGGCTCGTGCCGACATTGCAGCCCACCCGGTGAGCAACAAAGAACCTTTAGGCCTTTTTCCAGCTAAAAACGGCCATTCCCTGCGCTTAGTCTTTGTTGATGAAACCGGCCAAAAACGGCAACAACTCATTCATCCGTTTTGCGCTTACCCAGAAGCGTTGTCCGACTATCAGGCCGATCAAGATGGTACTGATTTAGACTTAGCCAATGATGGCACGGTTTCTCTCACGATTGAAGGTAAACGCTATCACGGTGTGTTTGACTATATAGTGCATCTGAGTCAGGATGGTGAAAAAACCAAAAACGATCAGATCGTATTGACACCTATTTCTGAAAATGGCAAAACGGTGGGCTTTACAGTGACTTATCCAACCGGTGAGACACAAATGTTGCGGTTGATAGATAGGTAACGCGAATCCTTAATCGTTACTGCACAACAGATGCTATCCCTTTTCGGGATAGTATCTGTTTTGTGATGGGAAAAGGTGAGAAAAAATATAATTTTTTTTTATGTGCGATATTATCAGGAGTACAAGGCGAACCTTGTACGAAAAAACGGCGGGCTTCGGATTTTATTTTAGCAAGTTTAAGTTCCGCCACATCCATTCAGCCAATTGTTTAACACTTTTTTTACCTCAAAACTAAGTACAACGCATTGAAGGATTGATCGGATTGATACAACAGAGCAAGTACCGTTTATTTCTGGACTAATCGGATTGATACAACACAATAATGACTCACTCAATCAACCTCAAAAAACCAATCCGTCAAATCCGGAAATAAGCTGTACTAATATTTCTGGAATTCGCTGTAGATGCTATCCCTTTTCGGGATAATATCTGTTTTGTGATGGGAAAAGGTGACAAAGAATCTCATTTTTTTTATGTGTGATACTATCAGGAGTACAAGGCGAACCTTGTACGAAAAAACGGAGAGCTTCTCATTCGTTTCAGTCAAGTTAACTTTATGGAATTCGCTGTACTTAACAGAGTTGTCGTTATTCCCGAAACAACTGTGGCTGACAACGCGATAAATACACTCGCGCCGCTTGATCATTTTCGTTAATTTGCAAAACGTGCTCAAAACAAACCTGGGCTTTATCAAATTGTTCATGATGATAATGCTTAAAACCTTCCTCAAACCCAGTGCCAGTTTCTAATTTCAGTGTCATAAGCGAAGGCGGATCAGCATCAAAAACCTCATAAACCGTGACAATTTGAGTTTTGCCTTTGACTTTCACACGATCAATCACCCGAATGTGATACTGGGAAGCGTCTGCTAATTTTTGATAGGTTTGCTCAGTGATTAAGAGGGCGGTGCCATAAGTTTTTGTTAAACCTTCAATGCGTGACGCTAAATTCACCGCATCCGCAATCACCGTGCCATCCATGCGGTTTTTACCACCCACCGTGCCCAGCATCAGTGGGCCCGTATTTAGGCCAATACCAATTTTAAGTGGTTGATATTTCTTTTGTTGCTGTCCTTGGTTGTGAATCGAAGCGACGTTTTTTAAAAAAACTTGGTTTCTGTCTTGATTATATTGAGCCAGCATTTTTAACATAGCAATAGAAGCTTGCACGGCCTCATCGGCACTCGTTGGAAATAAAGCCATGATCGCATCACCAATATATTTATCAATAAACCCTTGATATTGATTAATAATAGGCTCCATCAGGCTTAAGTAAGCATTGATAAAATAAAAATTTTCCGGCGGTGTCATATTTTCAGAAAGCATCGTGAAATCACGAATATCTGAAAATAAGATAGTCATTTCGGTTTCAACATGATCACCCAGTTTAATATCAATAACGCTTTGTTTGTTAAGAAAACTCAAAAATTCCCGCGGCACAAAACGTTCATAAGCTTGATTGAGCTGTTGAAGTTCATGGGTAAACCTTTCTCGTTCCGCTTCCGCCCGTTTGCGTTCCGTGATGTCTTGAAAAGCGTTAATGGCGTAAGCAATCTTACCATTGTCATCAAAGATGGGCGTTCCCCAAATTTCTAACGGAATAATTTTCTCGCCTTGATGGATTTCTATATCAGCTACGCTTGAACTTTCGCCTCGCAACGCTCGCACAGCGGGCAGCCGGGCAACCGGATACCTATGATGAGTGCCGGCGATATAGACTTGATAAACCTCAGACAATTGCTTGAGAGTCACAATGGGCGCAACATCTTTGCCAAGCAACTGTTGTCCCCTTTGGTTGATATAGTCAGGTTTACCATGGGCATCAAGCACCATCACGCCTACTGGTATCGCTTCAAGAAATTGCTTCAATCGGCTTTCATTTTCGCGTAACTGGATAAATGACGCTTGCAACTGCTTTACCATCCGATTAAACGCTCTGGCTAACTGCCCAATTTCATCAGCGCGTTCAATGGGTAACTGGCAATTCCATTCCCCAGTCGAGAGTTGTTGAGCCGCCTGACTCAGACGCACAATAGGTTGAACAATCCATCTGGCTGTCCAAATGCCAATCAGCATCGCGACTATTAATGCGCCTATAAATAATAGGAAAGTAATGTGCGTGTTAGTATTGATGCGTCCCATAAAATCGGCTTCTGGCACCACGACGACAATCAGCCAATCCAGCCCCCACTTATCTGTAAACGGTACCACTTGTAGAAATTGTCGTTCGCCTTCTCGCACAAAGTCCAATTGTTGGCTATGGTTGATCTGGTTGAGATCGCCAAAATGTTGAGTCAAATAGTGGGCGGTGGCGCGAGTCAACGTATCATGGCTCTCTGTCGCTTTAAACCGTTCGGCTTTTGGTTTTGCCTGATGGATGCGAAATGGCTGTTCAGAAGTTGATGTAGCAACCAACATGCCAGTTCGTTCCATGATAAAGGTTTGTCCACGCGGACTGATTGCTAAGTTGCTGAGAAATTGGCTAATTTCCAAGAGTGTGAGATCAGCGGTGGCGACAGCCAATAATTTGTCTTGATTGTCGTAAACCGGCTGATTAGCAGAAATCGTCATAGTTTTACCAGAAAAATAGGCATAAATTTCAGTCCAAACACCTTTCGGCTTGCCAGCGGGGATTTTCGCAGCCGCTTTGTACCACGGCCGAATTCTAGGATCATAGTTTTCCAAGGTTTTTTTGAATTGAGTCAGGTTGGCTTGACTGTCAGTTTCCCAAATTTCGAGATGATCGCCAATGGTGCTATATAACGTCACAACTGGGGTTGAACCTTCACTCAGAATTTGAGCACCGACATATTCTCCCATCTCCGTGCCTAGCGCAATATAACTGACGCTGTTAAATTGTTGTATTTGATTCCAAAAGTAGTATTCTAAATCCTTTCTAGCTTTTCTCGATAAAGAGGGCGTTGGGATTTCAGTTGAAGGCTTGACGGGGGGGGAGGCGATATTTTCCAAATTCAACAAACCCATACGAATGGCATCCACGTTAATTTGATTAACCATATGGGGCATTGCCATGTAGGTTTCGAGATGCTGGCGGATACGAGCGGTGACTTCGCGCCGCAGCTGAGAGGCCAGATCATCAACTGCCCGTTGCCCATTGTGAAATGACAACCACCCCGTTAGCCCGACGGCTGCGAAGATTTGGCTCACAAATGCGAGAATTAGGACAGTTTGAAGCGAGCGTTTTTTGAAAAGTTTGGAAACCAAGTGGTTGAAAGGTTTGATTAACATGATAATAATAGAAATTTATTCGCGATAAACGAAACAACTTTTCTAATTCGTTTTGCGGAGCAAAGACACAGGCATTCTATTGCAACGCTTGAATATGTTGGAAGGACAACGGATTGACAGAAAAAACGGATTTTTTAAGGTGTATATGGCTCAACGTTAAGAAAAATGCGAACTTTGTAAATCATAACTTCTTATTTTTTCAGCCTTTTCAAGAGAGCGAAGTATATAAATCGATGTTCAAGTTTTTGAAACCTATTAACCAGGGGCGTTGCCCCTGGCTCTATTAATATCGCCCTTTCAGGGCTCGTTATTGATTGGCGTTTTTGCGCCCGCCCCAAAGGGGCATTTTATTAGAGCCAGGGGCAACGCCCCTGGTTGATAGGGGCAACACAACCCAAGGAAAAAAACTTGAACATCGAGTATCAGAAATATAACATAAAAGACATCCTTCAGTTATACAAAAAGTACAACGCATTGAAGGATTTAACGGATTTTTTTTAAGGCGGATGTTACTCAACGTTAATAGAAATGCGAACTTTGTAAACCATAACCTCTTATTTCATTTTCGCCCTCAAAAAGGGAGCAAAGTCTCAAAAATAGTTAACCAATTTTAATAGGCAATAGGTAATCGGTTTTTTTGTTATGTTGAGAATATAACTGATTGACGGAATAAACCGCAAAAAAGTCAATAGAACCGCGAATTTTGTGAACCACAAACCCTTGTTTTATTTTCGCCCTTCTCAAGTGCGTTTTAGTACGAATATTGTGGCACGAAAATTTTTGGGCAAAAAAAACTGATAAAAACAACTCACAATCTAAATGCCTTCATTTGTTTTTTTTATTTGTTGTCAGCAATTCTAATTTTGGATTAGAATGATTAACAAAGTTATTGCCAGTGCAGGATAATGAAATTCTCTGTATTCCGTTAGATTTCTGCGTTCGCAAAAACATAATAGATTGTTTTTATGTGCTATTTGCTAAATTGGCGAAAGTATTGGGTTGTCGTGATTTGATAACTTGACAATGTCATATTTCAATCACCGCGCTGTTTTTTCGTACAAGGTTCGCCTTGTACTCCTGCTTATATAACATTGTCAAGTCAACTAAACTAATGGGTTTAGGTTAATAGGATGGTATCGTTTAACTTGATGAATAAATTTTTTATAATTAGATTGATTTGTTGAAAATAACCGCTTTAAATAAGGACTATTATCTTTTTTAAGGACAATTGCTAAAACAGATACGGTAGGCGGCAAGGGATAGCCTCCAAAAAACGACATGTACAGGACTACCAATGACATTTGTAATGTTCTGGTTTTACACACTACCCTAGGAAATTCCTTATGGACAGCAAAGTCAATTACACCCTCGTTGGCCTTTTCGTTATTGTACTCAACATCGCGTTGGTAGCCTCAATATTGTGGTTAAGCGTCGGTATCGAAAATAAAAGCTACCAAACTTATCAAATCTATGTACAAGAATCTGTGTCAGGATTAAACCATAAAGCCTCCGTCAAATATCGTGGTGTCAAAGTGGGTTATGTACGCGACATATCCTTAGTGACTGATCGGCCTCAGGAAATACGTGTGTTGTTGGATATAGAGCCGGGGGTGCCGCTTAAACAAGATTCCTTAGCCTTTTTATCTGTCCAAGGCTTGACAGGATTGGCGTATGTAGAATTAACGGGTGGCAGCCGCGATGCGCTACCGCTGGTACGTGAAGATTGGCAAGAATATCCGGAACTTAAAACCAAACCTTCGCTGCTAGCGCGTTTGGACACGGAGGCGTCTGCGTTGCTGAAAAACATCAATAACCTATCAGAGTCGGCCGGTCAATTTTTGAACAACCTTGATCCTGATATAGCCGACAATTTTTTGGCCAATATCAGCAGCCTGTCTCGTGCAGTCAATGCGTTATTGTCTAAAGAAAACCATTCTGCGGTGGCGAATATCCTGTCTAATATCGAAGCCGTGAGTCACACTTTGGCAAAACATACAGGTAGTGTTGATATGGCACTGGCAAATATATTGAAAACCACTGATAATATTAATAATATCAGTGAAAGTGCCATTGCTGTACTTGCACAACTAGAAAAAAGCCTAGCGGCCATCGAAAGCAGTTCTAGTGCTTTTGCTAAAACGGCTGAATCTATCGAAAACACGTCTGATGCCTTTGCCGAAACAACTCAGAAGGTTAATCAAACGGTTTCTTCTGTTGAAAAGACAACCGATATGATTGGTGAAACGGCCAAGGATATCAGATACGCTGTCAATGAAAGCCGTCGGGATATGGACTATTTCACCCGCCAAGCGTTGCCCGAAGTGACTAACTCATTGCGTGAATTGCAGGTTTTATTAAATACTATGCGTAACTTTGCTCAAGAATTAGAACGTAAACCCAATATGCTCTTATTTGGGAAATCCAAAATACCGCCCGGCCCCGGCGAATGAGGCATGAGTGTGGGGTGGTGAAAATTATGAATTGTGTTCGCTATAGAAGTTTTTCTAGAAAAACTTCTATAGCGAATTGTGAATTGTGAATTATGAAGTAAAAACAAAATAGTAAGTTATTGTTTTTAATAACTATGAACCAAAACGGGTGAAACTTTTCTTTTGAATCAATACTGAACCTGATTTTCTAAAGCCCCAGCATGAGTGTACTCTCAATTTTGTGACTGGTGAAAAGACTCAGTCGTTCACATCAAATTAAAATCACACTCTGAAGCTGGTTTTCTCAAATGGCATAACGATCACCCCAACCCTAGGATGATAAAAATCAGGTGATTTTGGTCCAAAAACTTGACCTGTTTTGGTTTCGCAGTGACAAAAAAATCATTAAAAATAGTGACTTAAATAACAATTTTCTGATTGTAACGGATTTTTGGGAAGCTTTTATTCACCCCCAATTTCTAATTAAGAATTAGAAACAATAAATCGTGAACAACAAACCTTTGAACCAATAACTATTTGTTTTTATTTAATAAATCCATTTATCATTTATAACCATTGGATATTTAATGAAATAACGCGTCCCCCTTTTTAATCGAGGTTGAGAATCATTATCAATGCTTTAAAGCCACGAAATTAGGGGCTCCCCAAAATCCGTTATAATCAGCAATTTTTTCATTAACAATTAATGCTTCACAATTCACAATTCGCGCCTAAAGTTTTTGCGCGCAAAAACTTTAGGCGCGAACACAATTTTTATCACCCCAACCCTTTCCTTAATGGAGAGGCAACCGTCTCCAATTTTGGTGGTTGGGGAAAGTAGCTTACTGTCCATCCATAAACCGCGGCCTTCATTTTCATTTCGAGCAAAGCTCACTCGATCAAACACCCCAAATTGAGTCATTGAAAAAGCGTTTGGGATGTGAGAGTATTAATATTTATCCTTTCTCGGTTGAAGTTTTTGCGCGCAAACAAAAACTTCGACCGAGAAGTCGAAATGAACGACGAAATGACACGAGAGTTAAAATGAACAAGTTTCTGGATGGACAAAATTTAATTTAGAATAAAAAGATGAGTATAAACTTTCAAACTGATGTACTACGTGGCTATTTAAGCCGGTTTCTGCTAATTCTACTCATTGCCAGTAGCGTAGCTGTTGCCGCAGAACCGCCTAAACGCTATCAATTAGATGTTCCTTGGCCTGTCATTTTGCCACCCAACCCGACAGGTAGAATACTGTTCATATCCATGCCAAAAACCGCACCGGGGTTTGACACGTCGGCACTGGTGTATTATGACAACAATTATAAAATAACCTATGATATTGAAAATCAATGGCTTGACACACCGGCACGGATGCTCTTGCCGCTGTTGGTGCTTTTTCTTCAAGCGACGGGAAAATTTAAGGCGGTATTGTCTGTAGCTACCTCGCCCTTCGCCTGTGATTTACGCTTAGATACTGAAATAGTGCGTTTGCGACAAGAGACTTTGTCTGACCATAGTGAAGTATACTTAGTGTTTCGGGCACAATTGTTAGAGTTGGCAGTGCCTCGGGTGGTGGCGACAAAGGTGTTTGAAATTAGGCAATACGCCGGCGATAAGGGTAAAGGAAATGCCGAAACGGGCGTATGGGCAACCAATCAAGCCGTTGCACAGTTGTTAAATCAATTAAAACATTTTGTAGGGGAACAGCTTAAGTATTTGGCTGAAAATCCGGTAATTCCTACCAAGAAATGTTTTGAGAGTGTGGAGATTACCAAATATTCTATCCCTTTGGGGGGAAGGCGTAATGGCACGCACGAGAGAAATCTAGTGCCGGATCGTTCCAATTCCCAGACGAACCGGCCAACCGCTTGCTACAGTTGTGTGAAAACTCAAGTACCCTAAAGGGCAATACCCGTGAACGACAAATGAGCAAGTATCATCATGCATTATGACTGATAATTGTTACTTTTTATCTTTGTTATACTGGAATTACAACGGATTTTTTATAGGCTGATATTGCGAAACTTTCACCCTTTTCAAGGGAGTCTATTTCAGTTAAATCATTGGAATAATATCGCATCTGTCAATTTGATTAAAAAAAACCGCCCATTTTGGAAATTAGGTGAAAATGACAATAAGTTCCATTTATATTCAATAAGTTAAGAGGATATTTTACCTGATTACCCCTTAGCACCTATCAGTTGGTATTAAAAGCCATTTATTTGTTTAACACTGCTTTTAACACCGAGTTCACTGAGTACCACAGAGTCACACAGAGTCATCAAGATAACCAAAAACTCTGTGAAACTCTGGGGAGCGTAGTGTCCTCTGTGTTGAAGATTTAAACAAGTTTTCGTTCAAGCACTTATTTAAACCAGTATGCTTTAACCCTTGCCCTCAAAAAGGTATCGTTTCCAATTTCGTCGGGGGTTAGGGAGAACAACTCAAATGAGGATAGGTATGAAAACCAATGTACTACGTGGCAATTTAATATTTGTTCTATTTATGCTCCTTGCATGTAGTGTATCTGAAGTCGCTGCGATCAATAACTTCTATCTATTAGATGTCAGTTGGCTAAATAGTTCTCCAGAAGCATCGGCTCAAGAAGCTAAGGCTAGAATGTTACTGGTATCCATGCCAAAAGCAGCACCCGGGTTTGACACGCCGGCACTAATATATACTCGTGGCGAAAACGAAATTAGCCATTATAGTGAAAGTCGATGGGTTGACACACCGGCACGGATGTTCTTGCCACTGTTGGTGCTTCATCTTGAAGCGACGGGAAAATTTAAGGCGGTATTGTCTGCAGCCACTTCCTCCATTGCCTGTGAATTACGCTTAGATACCGAAATCGTGCGTCTGCAACAAGAGTTTATGGAAGAGCCGAGTCAAGTTCGCTTAGTGTTAAGGGCACAATTGTTAGACATGGACGCACGTCAAGTGGTCGCGACAAAAGTGTTTGAGATTAAAACAAACGCGCCGCAGGAAAATGCTAAAGGAGGCGTGTTAGCAACCAATGATGCCTTTAAACGGGTGTTGGCGGATTTGAAAACTTTTGTAGAAGAGCAGCTTTAGTCGGTAAATGGTGCTTACAATGGAAATTTAGGCTGTGTGGGAATTAACCGGCTCTGTTGATGAACTCTTATAGAACTTACGCATTGACAAATGAAATTTTTTTAATTTAATGACTTATTAATTTCACCCATTTATAGTCATTTATTTTAATACCAATAAAATAAAATACTTATGTTCTGAGTGCGTAAGTCCTAAAATAATTTCAGTTATAAACCTTCAAGGTTTTGGAAACCTTGAAGGTTTTGCCCTAAATATTTTTATGAACGTCTATAGTAAAAATCAGGAACCGATGGCGGTACTGATTTTTGGTAGGCAGCTTCAGCAAATTGATGCAAGAAAAATCCAAAGCACGTGCAGACAACGATCCCACCTGACTTCTTAGCCCTATCTTTGTAACTCATTGATTTTTAATACATTGACTGGTTTGTAGGGACTATGCCCATTACCCATTACCCAAAATCCGTTACAATCAGTCAAATCATTTTTGAACCACACTTCAAGGTTATAACAGAATTCATGTTTTTTGGCCAAAAAAGAAAATATTTTTGGTAAGATATTTTAAACATCAAACCAACAAGGGCTTATTTTATACTTTGAGCCTCTTGCAAAACTCTTAAACGTTCCCCAGGCGAAACCTGGGGCTATTCACATTTTCAGGCCTGAAAACCCCTTTGGGGTTGAGATTTTTAAAAGCGAATAGCCTTAAGAAAACCTGGTGCAACCCCGTAGGGGTTGAATTTGAATTCGAGGCTAAAGTTTTTCGGAGAAAAACTTTAGCCTCGAATAGGCTTTCAGGTAAAAAATTTTGCGCGCAAAATAGGGCGTGTCATCAATTAGGTGCTCCCCTGAAAGGGGATAACATACCAGCCCAGGGCAACGCCCTGGGATTATGTGCATAATGATATTAAGCGGGCGGCGGGCGTGACATAATGTATC
>Ga0164315_10004924_pt1 | contig 10412 bp, 6 predicted proteins | sample GuaBasSedimGuay6_FD_113737 | JGI IMG/M metagenome (GOLD analysis project Ga0164315, IMG submission 113737) | Subseafloor sediment microbial communities from Guaymas Basin, Gulf of California, Mexico - Guay6, Core 4569-2, 0-3 cm | ecosystem: Environmental > Aquatic > Marine > Hydrothermal vents >...
CCCGCTGCGTTTGGTGATGTTCAGGGTGATGACGTTTTCACCGTTGATGCGGCTGAAATAGGAGATGTCCTCGAAGTCCGGCTGGACGCGTGCCACATGGCCCAGGGTGATGGGTTGGCCGCCAAGGGTGCGCAACACGGTATCTTCCAGCATGCCGAGCGAGACCGAATCCTGCACGCTGACGGTCAGTTCCAGTCCGCTGCGGCGGATCGCGCCGGCGGGAATGATGCTGTCCAGCACGTCAAGCCGGCCGGCGATCAGGTCGGCGGTCAGGTCGTACCGTTCCATCAGTTCCAGGTCCAGCAGCACCTTGATCAGGGGACGCGCGCCGCCACGTAATTCGGCGTCGGCCACTCCACCGATGGCGAGGAATCGGGGCACCAGCCAGGTCTCGGCACGGTCGCGCAGTTCGTTCATGGGCAGGGGCGAGATCAGGCTGACGGAGAAGAATTCCTCCGAGCGCAGTTCCTCGGGCACGTAGGGACGGATGAAGGGCTGACCCGCCCGGGCGGGCAGGGTGCGGCGGACAGCGCCCAGACGTTCAGAAAGCTCTAGACGTGCGAACTCCATGTCGGTGCCGCGTTTGTATTTAACCGTGACGGAACTCTGGCCGTGCCGGGATTGGGAATCCAGGTCCTCGACCCCATGGCAGCCAGCGACGGCCTCCTCGATGGGCAGGGTGATCGAACGCTGGATGGCGCTGGGTGAGGCCCCGATCCAGCTGGTGACGATGGAAAGTTCAGGTAGTTCCGTTTCGGGCATCGCCTCGATGTTCAGCCGCGGCAGGGCGTAAATGCCCATCACGATCAGGGCCGTGAACAGCATCCACGTTGCAACGGGGTGATCGACGGCGAAGCGGATCACGACAAACGACTCCTTCTCAGTATTCCTTGTCCGTGTGGCGGTGTAGCATCTCGTAGACCACCGGCGTCAGGAACAGGGTCAACAGGGTGGCGATGCTCAACCCGCCGATGATGGTGAGGGCCAGCGGACGCTGCATCTGTTCCCCGGTGCCCAGACCCAGTCCCATGGGCAACATGGCCAGCACCGTGGTCACCGTCGTCATGATGATGGGCCGGAAGCGCAGGGAACTTGCCTCCAGGATGGCTTCGCGGCCTGGCATACCCTCGGACCTGAGCCTGCGGATGGTGGCGACCTTGACGATGGCGTCGTTCACCGCGATGCCGAGCAGGGCGATCATGCCTATCAGCGAAATGATGTTCATGCTCTGGCCGGTCAACGACAGGGTGACCAGGGCGCCCGCGATACCGATGGGCAAAACCGCGGAGATGATCAACGGGTCCAGGAAACTCTCGAACTGTGCCGCGAGGATCATGTAGACCAGAAGGGCGGACAGCAGCAGGGCATAACCCAGATCGCGGAAGCTGCTGTTGATCTCTTCCTGTTCACCGCCGGTGACGAAGGCGACTCCTTCGGAGACATCGATGCCGCCGAGCAGGGCGTCCACGTCGTGCCAGACATCCGCCAGGCTGCGATCGTTGACGTCGCCGGAGATGGTGATCTGCCGCCGCTGGTCGCGCCGCACGATTTCCCGCACGGGCGTGCCCTGGGTCTGGATCATGAACGATCCCAAAGGAACGGTCTTGCCTTCTCCCACGGCCACCGGCGAGGCCAGCACCGTGGCCAGGTCATAGCGCTGCTCGCGGGGCAGGCGCACGGCGATGTCGATCCTCTGCTCGATCTCGTTGTAGGTGGTGGCCACGGTGCCCTGGATGCGGTTGCGCAGTTCGCGGGCCAGGGTTTCGGGCTCCAGGCCGAAGCGCAGCGCCCTTTCCCGGTCCACGGTCACCTCGATGGTGGGATTGCCCATCATCCGGTCCATCTCCACATCGGCCAGACCGTCGATGGCACGCAGCCGGGGCAGGAGGTTTTCGGCCATGATCCGGGCCTCTTCGGATTTTTCCGCCACGATACCCAGCGTGAAGGATGCCTCACCGCTGGCCAGGATCTCACGCAGCCCGACACCTTCTTCGCTGAACACGAAGATCGCGCCTTCCTTGTCCGCCAGACGTGACTGCAGCCGTTCCTTGACCTTTTGCATGTCCTGGCGGCCATCGCGGGAAGGGCGCAGCATGACCCGGATACGAGCCGTGTTCGCGGAGCTGTATTCCTTCAGGCTGGCCAGGGTCTTTTCGGTCTCGCCAACCTGGGAGTAGACGGTCACGACCTCTTCCATGGGAATCAGGAATCCGGCCAGATCGGCGGCCGTTGCCAGGGTCATTTCCAGGGGAGTACCGGCGGGCAGTTCGACCGCAAGGGTGAAGTCGCCTCGCGTGCGGTCGGGCATGAACGACAACCGCATCCTGCTGCCCATCACACCGGCGCCGGCCAGGGCCACCAGCAACAGGACCATGAACGCCAGCTTGTGGTCCATGACCTTGACCAGCAGGCCGTGGTACGTCCTGACGACCGCCTGGAAAGCCCGCTCGCCGGGCCGGAAGATGAGGCTGGGGATTTCCCTGGGAGTCTTGAGGATGTGGGCCGAAAGCATGGGCTGAAGCAGCAGGGCCGCGAAGATGGAGACCATCAGGGAGATGGTCACCGTCAGGGCCTGATCGCGGAAGAACTCGCCGGCGATGCCAGGCACGTAGATGACCGGGAAAAACACCGCGACGGTGGTCAGGGTGGCGGCGATCACGGGGGAGGCCACTTCGGTCGTGGCGCTGGCACAGATGTCGCCGATGGGTGTCTTGCTGCCCTTCTTCAGCCTCAGATGCCGGTTGATGTTCTCCAGCACCACGATGGAGTTGTCCACCAGCATGCCGGCCGCGAGCGACAGACCGCCCAGGGACATGAGGTTCAGGCCCACGCCCGCGAAGTAGAGGAAGCCGAAGGTGGTCAGGATCGACACGGGAATGGCCAGGCCGACAACCATGGGGCTGCGCCAGTTCATCAGGAAGAAGAAAAGCACCAGGAAGGCCAGGCCGGCGCCGTATTTGAGCGAGTCCTCCAGACCCTTGAAGCTCTCCTGGACGAACTCGGCGTCCTTGTAAATGAACGAGTAGTCGAATTCGACATACTGGTCACCCAGGATATCCAGGACCTTGTCCACTTCCGCGGTGGTGGAGATGGTGTTTTCACCGACCTCCTTGTACAGGTGGAGTGAGACCACCTCCTCGTCCCCGATGAGGGTGAATCCTTCCGGCTCTTTCACCGTGTCCACGACTTCGGCCACGTCGCCGATGGTGATGCCCGGCCCGGCGGCGGGGATCTCGGTCTTGCGGATCTCGTCCAGGTTCTCGAATTCGCCCAGGATCCGCAGCGGCAGGTGCAACGGTCCCTTGCGAATGCGTCCACCGGGGAAACTGATGTTGGCCACCCGCAGCGCGAAACTCAGATCCTCGATCGTCAAACCGTACAGGCGCAACCTGTCGAAGTCGGGCCGCACCAGGATCTCGCGCTCGGCCCCGCCGATGACCTCGGCCTGGCTGACCCCGTTGATCTGTTCGAGGGCTGGCTTGACGACTTCGCGCGCGAACTCCGTCATCCGCGCCATGGGATCGTCTCCGTGCAGGACCATGATGGCGATGGGCCTGGCGCTGGGGTCCCAGCGGAGGATCAGGGGCCGGTCCGCATCCTCGGGGAAATCGTCACGGTAGGAAACCCGGTCGATGGCCTCGCGCAGGTGCAGGTTGGCGAAATCCATCTCCGTGCCCCACTCGTACCGCACCGTGATGGTGGACACGCCCTCGCGCGTCTTGGATACCACGCGGCGCACGCCGGCCAGTCCGGTGATGACTTCTTCCAGGGGCTGGGTCACCAGCCGGGTCAGATCGTCGGCGGGTGTGTCGGAGTAGTTGGTGATGACCGTCAGGTTGGGATAGTTGATCGAAGGCAGCAGATCCACCGACAGCCTCTGCCGGGCCTGGAAACCGATCAGCACCAGGCCGGCAAACAGCATCAGGATGGCCACGGGCCTGCGGACGGCGGTCTGGATGATCATTTCTTCGCGACCTTACCGAAGTTGGCGAAGTCCCACTTGTCATCCGGAGGTATGCGTTTGCGCACCTTGATCTTGGCTTCGTGGGCCAGGGTCAGGTGATCGCTGACCACCACCTCGTCGCCGGGGCTCAGCGAGCCACCGCTGTGCACCTTGAGGATCTCGACCCACTGTTCGTTCTCCAGCCCGATGTCCACGTAAAGCCAGCGCGCCCGGTCGTCTTCCTTCTTGAAGACCAGGGGGCGGTTGTCGCGGATGAGCAGGGCGGCCTTCGGCGCCAGCAGCCTGTCCTTGTAGACGATGCCGGCGATCTGGGACCGCACGAACATGCCAGGACGGAAGCGTCCATCCGGGTTGGCGAACCGGATGAGGATCTCGCAGGTGCGCGTGGTCTGATCCAGGGTGGGGCTGATCACGTCGATAACCGCTCGCAGGGTGTCGCCTGTGGCGGGTATCGCCAGCAGGACCGGCCGGCCCGTCGCGAGGTGGCCCAGATCGGCCTCGAGCACGTTCAGGGAGGCTTCGAGGTTGCTGTTGTTGAAGATGGTGCAGACCGCGGCGCCGGTGGCCACGATCTCACCGTTGACCACGGTCAACCCCTGGACGATTCCCGCAAAGGGGGCGCGGATCCGGGTGTATTCCAGGTTCAACTTGGCCCGCTCCTCGGCCATGCGGGCCTCGGCCAGCCCGGTGCGCTGCTGGAAGACGGCCTCGCGGAAGGCTCCCTTCTGCAGGGCGTTCATCTCCAGTTCGAGCAGCCGGTTCTGGAACTCCTCGCGCGTGATCGTGCCCTTGTCGCGCAGGTTTTCCAGATCTTTCCTGGCGTCGGTGAAGTCCCGGACCGCCTGGTGATTCACCTGGAAGGTGTCCGCCTCGGCGGCCATCTGGCTGAGGGCCTGCAGGTGTCGGTAGCGGGTTTCCTCCAGGGAGATCTCGAATTCGCGCGGATCGATCCGGGCCAGGATCTGGCCCTTGCGGACACGGTCACCGTCCCGCACCAGGACATCCACCAGTTCCCCGCCGACCTTGGTCTTGATCACCACGGACTGGGGGGTGCGGATGGCGCCGTCCGCAAAAACCGGCAGCACGAGGTTGCCCTTGCGAATGGCCCCGATGTTCACCTTGATGGATTTTTCCTTCTTGGGTTTCTTCTTGGCCCCGCTGGTGTCCGCCGCAGCGGTCACGCTGTCGCCTGCGGCGGTTGAATCGGCGCCCGAGCCGTCACCATCGGATCCCAGGCAGCCGCCCAGGGTCAGCAGGAAATATCCCGCCAGAAGACAGATGACAACCGTGGCGCGGGGCGACCTGGCTATGTCGAGGGGGGTCTGCATGCTCAGCCTTTCAAAAAATCGGTCGGGTTTGGGACCGGAGGCAAATCCTGCCTAATCCGGGCATACTCATGAATCAGCTTTCCAGCCGGAAACAAATGACTTCGAGGGGCTGGGCTTCGGTTTCGTCGCCATCATCGTTGCTGCTGACGGCCTGCTGGTTCAGGAAGGCTTCCAGTGCACCGACCACTACGAAAATGACACCATCCGGTTGCACGAACAGGCCGTCCTGTTGAGCATTGAATTTTCCGGGCAGGGCCACCTGCTTTTCAAATTTTCCGTCGGGCGTGAACACATCGAGCACCAGCCAGCTTCCTTCCGGAAGGGATTTGTCGGCATCGCCGGACTGGACCCAGATCCGTCCGTCGGCTGTCACCCAGATACCGGCAATGGCAGCTGCGGTTTCTTCAGTGCCGATTCGCTTGGGTGGTGTGGGGTAGTAGGCACCCACGGCTTCGATGACCTTGTAGGCGATCTTTTTTTCCTGGCTGTTTCGCGGGGCTTGTTTGTACTGGCGGGTGATGGTCCTGATTTTTTCACCTGCAGGTGAAAAAACCTCTATTTCGTATGTGTTCCGATCGGGGGCCACATGGATGTTCCCCTGCGGGCCGACCGCGACCCGGCTCCAGACGAAGTCGATGTTCTCTTCGGTCAGTTCGAAATCGGCGTAGTCGACAATATTCTCCTTTCCCACCAAGGCGGCTACTTCGACTCCCTCTTTCGAGCAACGGGAAAGAAAGTAGGTCTGGTTGGTGGTGCCGGTGCCGGAGAAGGACATCCGGATGCCGACCAGGAGAATGCCGTCAGGAAGGCCAAAGCCCCGGTTCAGGATCGCGAACTGGCCACCGCTCCCATCACTCTTGGAGTAGTTCGCCATGCCGGCAGGGGTACCGTCGGGGTTCAACTTGACGATCCGGCCTGGAAACCCCTGCAAAAGGCAGATGGTGCCGTCGGCCATGATAAACATGTCAGCAGGCTGCCGTACTTCACCCGGTCCGTCGCCTTCACCGCTGACGGTGCGCAGAAATTCGCCCTCCGGAGAAAAAACCTGCACTTCGGACAGTTGGCTATCCAGAAGAAGGATGTTGCCCTGGCCATCGGTTTTTATCGATGCCACGGAGCCGAAGAAGATCTCATCGTCTTCGCCCCCGATGCGCCACAGTTCGGTGAGCTCGGCCGTTTTCCTGCCCTGTTGGGGATCGGCGCCGTTGGCAACGGTGGCGGGTTCGGCGGCAACGATTCCGCTGATCAGCAGGGTGGTCAGAATGAAGAATGCAATTAGTCCCGGAATTTTGATTCGGGTGGTCATGAAATTCTCCCCCTCTATCAAGCCCCATCCCGAACGGATCAGGGCGATATGCGGTAACAGATTACTTCCAACGGACGCACATCGGCGTCATCTTCTTCGACCTCGGGATTGTCGGCCCCGCGACCTCGGAATGCGAATACGGCATCGGCGTGTTCCCTGACCAGCACGACCAGGCCGCCGCCCGGAAAAAAGAGGGCGTCCTTCTGGCCGTCACCCTCGCAGGCGATGGCCACCTGCCTGGAAAAGGCGCCTGAACTGTCGAAGACATCCCAGGTGGAGTGGATTCCCTCGTCCTGCTGGCGAATACCCCGGCTCGGCAGAACCCAGAGTTGCCCCTGCCGGTCCAGCCGGATTTCGAGGATGTCGCGTTCAGTCGGTTCCATTACGAGGTTGATGGCATTTCTGTTGCGTCTGCGAAAGGGCATCATCATTTCCCGGGCCCGTTCCGCTTCGACCGGGGTTCTTTTCCACGATTCGTACTTGCGGGTGATGGTCCTTTCCAGGACCCCATCGGGCCGGTAGACCTCGATGCGGTATTCGTTCCTGGCGGGGGCCACGTAGAGGCGTCCGTCATCCGCCAGGGCCCAGCCGCCCTGTCCGGGAAAGAAATCACCCTTCTCGGAGATCTCCATCCGCCCGAAATCCCGGACGTTGACCGATTCGAGGTAACGGACGCCCTCGGTGCCGTCCTGATCGAAGGCGGCAATGAAGTTGGTGGCGGTGCGGGAGTTTTCGCCCCGGGTGATCTTCGCACCGCCCAGGACCAGCCGGTCTCCCACCGATGCGGCGCTGCGCAGGGCAAAAAATCCCCCGGCGGAAGGGTCGTTCCCGCCAGGCCTCAATTCACCAGCGGGCAGTCCCGCCAGGTCGACCTTTATTATCCGGCCGGGAAACCCCTGGATCAATCCCACGGTTCCATCAGGCAGGAAGAGCACGTCACGGGCGTTGCGCACTTCCCCGGGCCCGTCGCCCTGTTTGCCCAGGGACTGCACGTATTGGCCGTCGGGGTCGAAAACCTGGACCTCCACCAGTTGGATGTCCAGCAGGTAGACGTTGCCATCATCGTCGACCAGGACCCGGTCGATGACTCCCAGCAGGTTTTCCTCATCCTCTTCGCCCCCGATGCGCCACAACTCCTCGAGTTGCACCTTCTTGAGGCCATCTGCGGGTACGTCGCTGTTGGTGACCACCGGAACCGCAGCCTGGCTGACAGGTGGCAGGGAAAGCATCAGGATTCCCATTCCGAGGAGGCAATTACGCACGTAAAGGAGAGTGGGGGGCTTTGGAAATGAAACAGGCGACAAAACGACCTCGCTTGATGTGGAAACAGACCGTCCAGGTAATACCTAACGCATAATGGAACCAAAACCAGCGCCCCAAAACCTATTTGATTCGGTAACAGATGACCGACATCGGCTCCGCTTCATCCTCATCGTCATCGGTCCCGGATCCGCCGAAACGGGACAGCGCAGCGTCCCAGAAACCGGTGATCATGAAGGCCAGGTCGTTCCCGGCGAAAAAAAGCATGTCGTCCTGGGGGTCGCCATCACAGACGACCAGCACCTGCTTCTCGAAATGGCCAGTGGGGCTGAAGACATCATAATACGTGAAGGCGTCCGGTGTCTCGGTCCACATGGCCCGGCTGTTGAGGATCCAGACCGATCCGTCCGAGGCCACCCGCAGGATCTCGACGTCGGGTTCGGTGTCTTCCCAGCTGATGGGAGCGCCAGGGGCCTGCTGGCTCTGGATGGTTTCCAGAATCCTCTGCCAGATGCCGTATGCTCTTTCGTCCCTTTCCCAGGGTTCGTATTTCCTGGAGAAGACACGTTCGAGCGTGCCTTCGGCGGCGAAAATGCTCACTTCGTAACCGTTGCGGGGAATGGCCACCACCACCCGGCCGTCGTCCGCGACATCGAACCTGCGGTCTGCCCCGTCGATGAGTTCTTTTTCGTCCAACTTCAACTCAGCCAGCTTGATCGTCATGGTGGTGGAGGCGAAGGTCTTGTCGCGCAGGCCTTCGGTCGTGAGGTTGCTGAGAAAGGTTTCCCGCGTGACGATACCCTTGACCTGGTCCACATGCTGTTCGGTGCCGCCGGCCACCACATGGCCGCCGCCCTGACGCAACCCCCGCATGATATAGAAAGCGCCCTTGGTAGGGTCGCCCATGGGCCAGGTCCCCGCCGAGGTGTTGTCCAGGTTCAGCCTGATCACCTTGCCGGGGAAGGCCTGCAGCACTCCGATGGTGCCGTCGGGAAGGAAACACATGTCGGTCGGTCCCCGGAATTCACCGGGACCGTCGCCCTCCCGGCCGAGCGTATTGATCAGTTCCCCCTCCGGCGAAAAGACACTGATTTCCGACAGCTGGGCATCGAGCAGGTAGATGTTGTTATCGTCGTCGATCAGGACCTTGTTGATGATCCCGAATACGGTCTCCTCGTCGTCTTCGCCACCCACCTGCCAGAGTTCCTCGAGATGCATCGTTTGCCGTCCGCCCGACGGCTCGGCTCCGTTGACCACATGAAGAACGCCGTCCTTCATCACTTCCTCGCCGGCAACCGCCGGCAGGGCCAAAATCAGGACCAGCAAAAGGGGCAGGAAGCTCCAGGACAGGGAAATGCGGTCGTGAATGGATAACATGACGCCTCCAATAATTTGAACGGGACTCGAGGGGGACGGGCGATGGTACCCGTGGCCCGTGAAATTTATTCGGAGGCGTGGCAGGACACAAGCCATACGTGGGATGAACCGAAGTCGATCCACAATCAAGCGGTGCGCCGGAATTGAATCCCGCCTCCCCTCTCATGATACAGCCGATGGCAGGATGCGCAGAGGGTTACAAGGTTGTCCGCCTGGTTGTTGCCTCCCTGCTGTCTTGAAACGATGTGGTGGATCTCCAGAAATCTGGTGTGCCCGCAACCCGGGGCCTGGCAGCGGTGCTGGTCCCTTGCGAGCACTTCCCGGCGCACGCGGGGCGGGATGGTGGTCGTGTTGCGGCCTCCTTGTTCGCAGACCGCGGCGTCGCAGCGCATCCGCTCGGATTCGGCCCTGCTCAACTCGCGTTCACCCGCGTCGGTTTGGACGGTCATGCGGCCTGTGGCGGCATTTTCGTGGACATGGATCTGGACCGGCGGTCGACTTGAAAAGTCCCCCCGGGGGGTCCCCGATTGTGCCGTTTTATGAGGTTTTGTCTTTGCGGTGGTTTTGTTTCCAATTTCCACGTTTGCCGCAACTTTCGCCTCTAACACATCTTCCATCTCCCTTGTCTCCAGAAGAGCCGCCAATGACTCCAACATCAACTCCCCTCGATCAGTGGGCACGGCCCCCAATTTGAATAGCCGCTCGACCAGAGCCGACCGCCGTGCTTCCTGCTCCGGAGTCAGGTCCACCTGGAAACGAACCGGCAGTTCCCGGGGCGCGACCACCGGCGGCGATGAAGGCAGCAACACCCCTTGGCCTGGATCCACTTTGGCCGCACGTTTGGCCTTCTTCACCTCGTGGATCAACTCCTTGCGAGTTCTCTTGGCTGCCTTGAGCCAGGAGTCCTGGGTTTCAGGCGTGGCCACCGATACGATTTCCCGCGCCTTGGTATAACCGATCTCCCCTGAAGCCACCGCCTCGCGCACTGCCGGCAGTTTGTTCAACTGCGTAGTCAGCCGGATGAAATCGCCAACCTTGGATTTACCAAACCCCAGCTCCTGGTCGGCGTACTGGTTGATAGAGGAATAACCCAGGTCACGGAAGAGTTGGCGGTTCATGACCTCGCCAAACCACAGGACAGCGCACTGGTGGGCATCATCCATGATGGCCAAAGAAC
>Ga0164315_10004925_pt1 | contig 10411 bp, 13 predicted proteins | sample GuaBasSedimGuay6_FD_113737 | JGI IMG/M metagenome (GOLD analysis project Ga0164315, IMG submission 113737) | Subseafloor sediment microbial communities from Guaymas Basin, Gulf of California, Mexico - Guay6, Core 4569-2, 0-3 cm | ecosystem: Environmental > Aquatic > Marine > Hydrothermal vents...
AACCTTTTGATGGTTCTAATTACTTAAAGATAGGTTGTGGCATTCTTTTTAGCTATTTTTATCCACTTAAAAGTTAATGAGGCACCCGAAGTATAATGCATGACTTGACACTAGAGGTAATTCCGAATCTAAAATTTATAATCTATAATCTAAAATTAATAAAGTGTTGCGAACCGTTTTTCAACAAAAAAATAGTAATAAGTTAATAATACTTGGCTTCACTCTTCTCTATCTTCTTTTCCCTACCAATAACTCAACTATTGATGCTTATAATTATGCTGCTAATGTAAAATGGAATCATGATCTCTTTTTCCCACATCATTTAATCTATAATATTCCTGCAAGAATCGTTTATTCTTTTTTTCAGGTATTTGGCTTTGAAATAGATGTGTTGCAATTAATGAAAATTATTAATGCATTGGTAGCAGGATTCGTTTTATATGTTTTTGTTAGAATATTAAAGCGACTTTCTTTTGCGAATAAAACTATTACAGGCCTATTATTAATTTCCGGTAGCAGTTTTGGTTTTTTACGCTTTGCTACTGAAAATGAAGCCTATATCCTACCCCTTTTTATGTCAGTACTTGCAAGTTACCATTTTTTATTATTCATAAATAATCAAAGGGTTTTACAAATTGTTTTAAGTGGAATGTTTGCTTCTTTGGCTTGCTTATTCCATCAGATTCATGTTTTTTGGTTTGTTGGTCTTCTTATTGGTTTGCTTATGTATAAAGTAGAAACCAAATTGATTTTTCTCTTCATACTTCCTGGTCTGTTTATTCCACTGGTTTACTTTTTAGCATTCCGTTTTGGAAATAATGATTTTATGCATACAAATAACTTTATCACTTTTGTCTTGTACGATTATTCTTATGGTTCAGCCCGGGTAAATTTTAATATAAATAATTTAATTCTTGGAGTCATAAATCTAGTTAGAAGTTTTATTCAGGTGCATGGTATTATTTTAATTTTGCTTAAAAAAATTCCGGTTTTAATTGTTGCAATACTATTTACTGTCTTTTTTCTGCTTAAAGCTTTATTAAATTTAAAACCCATAATAAAAAGCAGAGAATTAAACAGGTCATTTTTAATAAGTCATCTGATCATTTTTGCTTTACAATTTGCTTTTTCTGTTTTTGCAGGTGGAAATGCTGAGTTTATGGTCATGTTACCAATTTTAAGCTTATTGGTTGTTGCTGGCTATGTGAAAATTAACTACAAGTTTTATATAAATCTGGGGATATCTATTTTTATCTGGAATCTTAGTTTTGCAATTATCCCTAATTATATGCTTGACTATAATAATGATAAAAGATTAATAGAATTTATTGAAATTCAAGCAGATGATTATTTTATTTTATCGGAAGATGTATTGATTCAAAACAGAATCTATTATCACACAAGTGTTCCCTGGAATAAACATATTATTAAATCACCAGCAGGATATAAAATTAATGGAAAAGATCAATCTGAACTTTGCTCAAAAATTGACTTACTTTTAAATGCAAATAGTAAAGTTTATACAGATTGTATTGATGAACCCATTATATATAACCGTGCAACTTATTTATCAGCTAATGAAAATAAAGATTTTTTTAAGGATTATCTGCTTTTAAAAACAGATTCTTTTCGAACTTTTACCGGTAGAAAGTATATTTACAAAATTAAGAAATAATCTTAATGCCTACGCCAATACAAAGTGCGTCATTGCAAGCCGCATACAATACTAAAAATCAAGGGATAACACTTCCAACTACATAAGTACTAAGCAAAAAGTAAAGCGGTGAAGCAATCCCCTACAGTTAAGAAAGTGGCTAATTCAATGAATAGGTCGCAAAACGTATTTTAGGGGATTGCTTCGCTTCGCTCGCAAAGACGATGTTTGATTGAGAGGGATTGAATAAACATACTTTTTAGTACTCTTAGTGGTTAAAAGACACTCATACCCAAAACAGCGAACTGTCCCCATAACTCAAAAACCTGAATTCATTCGCAAGGGCATAATCATAAATTTCTTTCCACTTATCCCCTACTACGGCTGCTATTAGCAGTAATAAAGTACTTTTTGGTTGGTGAAAATTGGTAATTAATCCATCTATTACCCTAAATTGATAACCCGGCACAATAATAATTTGAGTTACAGCATCAATGAATTCTGTATTATTGTTTTCCATATATTTGATTAAGGCCAAAATAGATTCATTCAATGGAATTCCTTTCTTCATTGAATATACTTCCCATTGACTGATTGATAAGTTCTTTTCAAAATTATCTTTTTCCATCATTTTTACCCCTAACCAGTACAAGCTTTCTAAAGTTCGGACAGAAGTTGTTCCTACAGCAATTATTCTCCCTTGTTGTTGGATTAGGTTTTCAAGGAATGATTTTTCTACCCTGAAATGTTCTTCATGCATTTCGTGCCCTTCAATTGTTTCAGATTTAACCGGCCTAAAGGTTCCTGCACCAATATGCAAGGTGAGTTCAAGCTTTTTAATGCCTTTTTTTTCTAAATTGTTGAAAACATTATCCGTAAAGTGTAAGCCGGCTGTAGGTGCAGCAACCGAACCTTTGTGTTTTGCATAAACAGTTTGATACCTGGTTTTATCCGATTTTTCAGCCTCCCGATTTAAATATGGCGGTAGCGGTGTGTTACCAATATGTTCCAGAATATCCGCAAAACTAAGTTCCGTACTTAAAGAACACTCAGTTTTCCAATTAAATTTAACAATTACCGAAGCCCTACTATGTTCAATCTTTTTAGCGTCAATCGTATAATTACAACCGTTAACTTCGATCTGTTTTCGTAAAATTTCTGTTTTCCATTTTTTCAGGTTGCCCACCATACATTTCCACTCGCAATTGCCGGTGCTTTGGAATGATAAATTATAATCAGCAGGATTATGTGGTTCAAGGCAGAATATCTCAATTTTTGCACCAGTTTCTTTTTTAAAGGCCAGGCGTGCTTGTATGACTTTGGCGTTATTAAATACCAATAAATTATCTTTTTTTAGGAATTCCGGTAATTGTCTGAATTTAGTGTCTTTTACAGTTGAGTTTTGTAAATACAAAAGTTTGGAATCGTCACGATTTTCTAGCGGATATTTGGCAATTTTCTCATCCGGTAAATTATATGTAAAATCTTTAGTTGATATGTTTTTGTAGTCTTGCAGCATCAATTATTCTATTTTGGTGCAAAAGTACAAAAATAAACAATGTTTCAATTGCCATTGTAATTTTTAAGTATCAAGTAGGTAGGTATACGGGTTGTTAACTTTTGTTATTTTTTCAATCGCTTTTTCCAAAGGGAAGGGTTTCTACTAGTGTGCATTACCGCAGCAATATCAATTTTCTTATTATTTGAATCAACATAATAATAGATACAATATGGAAATTGTTTTGTTGATATTTTTCTAAAATCCATAAATACTTTTTGAAAGCCTTCTGGTTGAAGCAAAATCTGATTTATGCCATCATCAATTCGTAAAATCAGTTCCATTCAAAGTCCAAGTCTCTGTTTATCATACCACTCTGCAGCCCTTGCCATGTCGATTTTTGCATCTGGTTGAATATTTACTTTATACCGCATATTTTTGTATTAATTCTTTTTTTACGGTATCCCAACTTTCACCAGCAGTTGGATTTTCAAGCATCTTTTTATATCTTTCTTTCAATATTTTTTTATGCTCTTCAGGAATATCATTTTTATTCTTTTGAACCTGATATTTAATTAACAAATATTCTACATAATCCGAAACTTCCAGTTGTAGATATTCCGGAAGCAGTTGAATGTTTTTTTCTAAATTTTCAACAATCATAATTTCACTTTAATATTTGTACAAAAATACCATTAAATAAAAGAAAATGCAAAACCATAAAATAGAAAATAATTATGTGAAGTATCTGAACTAATTTTATAATTTTGTATTTAAATTAAAAAATTAAAATTATGCAATATAACATAGGTGATAAAGTTCGTTTTTTAAACGATGTAGGCGGTGGAACCATTGTAAAATACATCGATAAAGATACGGTAGCGGTACTAAATGAAGATGAATTTGAAATACCTGTTTCAATACGGGAGTTAATAGCTGTTCAGACTGGAGATTATGATGCTCCAAAAATGACGGAAGATGATGTAGCTTATCATAAAAAAACAACGACTATAGAACCACAAGAAGTGGCAGAAGAGGATTTTGAAAAGGAAGATGACAATATATACACATATATTGCTTTCGTTCCTGAAAATCAAAAAAAACAAACAGAAAGTGATTTAGAGTTATATATCATAAATGATAGTAATTATGATGCTTTTTTTAATGTTATGATAAAATTTGGTGCTTTTCATGTCAGCCATCCAGGGAAACTGGAAGCAAATAGCAAACTCTCAATAAAAAAAATAAAAAAAGATTTACTAAATGATATGGACTCATTAGCAGTGCAGTGTATGTTTTATAAAAACAGTCCTCACGATGTGAAGCCTATGATTTCGAAAGAATTAAAACTTAACCCTGTTAAATTTTTTAAGCTAAGCAGTTTCACTGAAAATGATTTTTTCCATGAAAATGCCTATTTAATTACATTACTTGATGAATCAAATAAAGGGCAGGTGATGCCCGAAATAACTAAAAAAGAAATCAAAAAAGTAATTCAGGAAAAAGAGCATGAAAGCCGACGTGGTAACCGTCCAAGAAAATTTCAATCTTCAAAGAGGAAAGAAATAAGGGAAATTGATTTGCATATCCATGAATTACTGGACGACACCAAAGGAATGTCTAATACAGAAATGCTGGATGTACAAATGAAACATTTTCATAAAGAAATGGATAAAGGGATTAAGGAAAAAGTGAAAAAAGTTGTTTTTATTCATGGTTTGGGCAATGGTACATTAAAAACAGAAGTACGCAAAGAATTAGATCGGAAATATAAAAAATACAGATACCAGGATGCTTCCTTTAAAGAATATGGTTTTGGTGCTACTATGGTATATTTTCATTAAATAAAATAAGAAGATTTTAAATATAGAGATGATTTGCAAATTTGCAAAAACCATGAAAGGGTACTTGTACCCTAGTGTCAAGTCAAGCATAATCTTTAGGGCCAAGCCTTATTCTTTTTGTTTTTTGTTTTACTAAAAAAAGACTCACGTAGCTACGGCTATGTTTACTTTTTTTAGTTTCTCAAAATTTCAAAAATAACCTCAACTTACCCGAAACCTCATACATGACTTAACACTAGTAGTGGGACAAAGAATTAATTAAATTAAACAATCAAATTGTATTAAAACAAAATTAATTATGAGAAAATTATTTACCCTAATATTACTTATTGTAAGCAGTATTTTTATAAATGCGCAAGAAAAAACAAGTTTTAATTCTTTAGAAGAAGCTTTAAAAACACCTGAGAAGGTTCTTTATTTAGATATATATAATCCTGATTTGGAAAGTCTTCCGGAATCGTTTGGTAAATTAGTAAACTTGAAAAGGCTAAATATTAATTGCAAAAATCTGAAAAAGCTACCTGAATCAATTGGTAAACTCAAAAGCTTAGAAGTTTTTACAGTTATTTTCAGTCAGTTTATCAGTTTACCTAAATCAATTGGTGAACTACAAAACCTGAAAGTAATCAATATGTCATCAGGTCAACTTATCAGTTTGCCTGAATCTATTGGGAATCTTTCAAGCCTAACTGAATTATCTTTTGGTGGTAATAAACTAACTGGCTTACCTGGGTCTATCGGTAATCTTACAAATTTAGAAACCTTGTTCCTTATCAGCAACCAGATTACAAGTATTCCAGAAGGTATTGGTAAACTTATCGCTTTAAAGAAGCTTACTTTGGCAGATAATAAACTTAACAGCCTACCCAAATCTATTGAAAAACTAACAAATTTAAGAATATTAAATATAAGCAATAATCAATTTACTATTATTCCCGAATCAGTAATGGAACTGAAAAACTTAAGTGAACTTAATTTAAGTGGAAATCAATTAACATCCCTGCCAGAAACTTTTGGCGAATTTACGCAGCTATATATTCTTAATTTGGTATCTAACCAACTGACTAGTCTGCCAAAATCTTTTGGAAAATTAGTAAATATCGAAGAACTTTATATTTCAAGGAATAAACTAACAAAACTTCCTGAATCTTTTGGTAATCTTAGTAATTTAACTATGCTGTATGCAAATAATAATAAGTTAACTGAGCTTCCTGTATCTATTGGTAATCTAAAAAATGTACAAATGATAAATTTGAACAATAACCAATTAACAAATATCCCCGAATCAATTGGCAATATGTCTGGTTTATCAGACCTTATATTAAATAGTAACCAACTTACTGATATGCCCGAATCTATTTCTAAACTTACAAATTTGTATAGACTTGAGATGACTGACAATCAACTTAATGTGGATACAATGAAGAAAATAATGAAATTGGTATCCGAAGAATGTGAATGTTCGTTTCAATAAGTTTTGGAATATGAAGATTAAAAAATGAAGAAATGTGTAGATTAGATGATGTGCAAATGAGTAAATATTCAATAATCATTTGTTGAAAATTAGTACATTTGTTTAATAAATTATTGATGGTAATTTAAGAATAAAAAAACTATTTGTTTTAATATAATATAGAATTATGAGAAAATTATTAATCATCTTCTTAACAATCATATCAGTATCATCAGTAATTGCCCAAAATGACAAACGCCTCAAGGGGATAGAAAAGGAATTAAACAAAATACTTGTAGCTACAAAAGCTGTAGGATTTGCAGTAGCTGTTGTTGAAGGTGATAAAATTATATATGCCAAAGGTTTTGGATATCGTGATTATGAAAACAAAATCCCTGTTGATGCCAATACATTATTCGCTATCGGATCAAGCTCAAAGGCATTTACATCTTCACTACTTGGGCAATTGCGCCATGAAAAAAAATTATCATTTAATGATAGCCCAATAAAATATATTCCTGAATTAAAATTTTATAATGATGAAATGAATAACAATATCATTATAAAAGATTTGATGACACATCGCACGGGATTACCTCGCCATGACTATTCGTGGTATCTATTTCCAAGCTATGATAAGGATAGTTTGTTGCAACGCGTTACTTATCAAGAACCTTTTACCGGAGTTAGACAACAATGGTATTACAACAACTTTATGTTTCTAGCCCAAGGAGTTATTGCAGAACGTATCACTGGAAAAAGTTGGGAATATAATATTAAAGAGCGCTTCTTTAAACCATTAGGTATGACAAGATCTAATGTAAATATTGATGAGCTGGAGAAAAGCTCAAATGCAGCTTTTGGCTATGAACTAAAGAAAGACAGTATTATTAGTAAAATGGACTATTATCATATTGGAGCAATGAGTCCGGCGGGAAGTATTAACAGTAGTGTAAATGATATGTCTAACTGGTTAATTGCTTGGATAAATAATGGAAAGTTTAATGATCAAGAGCTTATTCCTCAAGCATATGTTAACGAAGCCATAAGTTCTCAAATGGTTGTTAAGGGAGCCATTCCTGATGATGAATTTCCAGACATGCATCTATCAAACTATGGTTATGCCTGGTTTATTTCATCTTACAGAGGACATTATAGAGTTGAGCATGGTGGAAATATTGATGGCTTTTCGGCTAATGTTGCTTTTTTCCCAAGTGATAGTATTGGCGTGGTTGTCCTGGCAAATCAAAATGGTTCAGCAGTTCCTGTTCTAGTTAGAAATACCGTGGCAGATAGAATGCTGAAAACACAAAAAACAGATTGGTCAAAAAGGTTTACTGAAAGAAAAAGAAAAGCAAAAAAAGAAAAGAAAGAAGTTACATCTGAAAGTAGATCTGCAAAAATTGAGAATACAAAAACTTCCCATATTTCACTGGAATATACTGGTATATATTCGCATTCTGGTTATGGATATTTTAACATCTCTATGGAAAATGATTCCCTATTTGCAAACTTTAAATTAAAGAAATTTTATTTAAAACATTACCACTATGATACTTTCGAACCATTTGAAGTGACTAAAACAGGAATCGACACTACGGATTCAGGATCCTTACGATTTAACTTTATCACCAGTGATGGAGGAGATATTTCTTTAGTAAAAATTAAAGTTGAAGCCGCACTGGATCCTATCGAATTTAAACGTACTCCAAATAGTATTGATGTTGATAAAGCAACATTAGAAAGTTATGTTGGAGATTATGAGTTAGCAGGAACTCCCATAAAAGTATATATTAAAAATGAAAAAACGCTTTATCTTTTCGTTACAGGTCAGCCAGAATATGAATTATTAGCCACAGATAAGCATAAATTTTCTTTTAAAACATTAGAAGGGTACAAAGTAGAGTTTGTAGAATCTGATGATAAATCTATTAATGAAGTGATTATTATACAACCCAACGGAACATTTAAAGCGAAAAGAAAGTAAAATTATTAACTAAAAAATAAATATTATGCCGGGAATGGAATTATTTGGCGCTAAAGAACGTAAAAAAGTAATGGGCTTTCTGGAAACAGGTGCACTTTTTCATTATAATATTTAAGCACGTAAAATAAGTTCATTATTATACATAAAGGAAATGAGTAAAGGAAATGCAATAAAACTTTTTGAACAAAAACAAGTTCGTTCTCATTGGAATGAGGACGAAGAAAAGTGGTATTTTTCTGTTTAGGATATCGTAGAAATATTATCTGAAAGTAAAGATGTTAAGCAATATATAAAAAAAATGCACAGTCGTAATCCTGAGTTAAATTCCAACTGGGGTACAATTTGTACCCCCTTTGCTATGATAGCAGCTGGTGGTAAAACCCGAAAGATACAAGCATCTGATACAGAGGGAATTTTAAGAATTATTCAATCAATTCCATCACCGAAAGCTGAACCTTTTAAATTATGGTTAGCAAAAGTTGGTTACGAAAGAATTGAAGAAACTGAAGACCCGGAAAAAGCATTTGATAGAGCAATGGAAACCTACTTAAAAAAAGGTTATTCAGCAAATTGGGTAAATCAGCGGCTAAAAAGTATTGAAGTAAGAAAAGACTTAACCGATGAATGGGACATACGTGGAATAAAAAAAGGGCTTGAATATGCCATATTAACTGATGAAATAACCAAAGCCTGGGCTAAAAGAGATTTTTAAATTGTCCACTTAAGAAAATTAGCAGTCCATGGCAAATAATGATATAAATTCAGGAAAATAAAATGAAAAAATTATTTATTATTATAGTTCAGTTTTGTTTATTAGTTATCTCAAGTTGTGTTAGTTCAAACAAAGAGAATAAACCGGTTGGTGGAAATTATGATGAAAATACAATGAAGAGCTTAGTAAATCCTCCAAAAAAAACCTCGTTTTTTCTCCGCAGAATGATAAAAATAGCTGATAAAAAAGCTGAAAAGGAAATGCTTACAGGGCGAGTGTTATCATGGTCGTCAAAAATAGCCATTAGTTCAGGTCTTTTAGAACTTTACGTAGAAGAAGGTGCAGCCACATGCCTTGATGAGCGAATGATAAAAATTCTCAGAATCAAAATATCTTATACAATACCAAGCCCTTTTGCTTTGGATATAAATTCATGGAACTATGAAAACTTCAACATAACCGAAGAAGAGATAAAAGGGCTTCAGGATATTAATAAAATTGATAGCATTACAAGTTTTTCAGAAAAAGAAAAGACAGCATTAAAATATGCACATGAACTTTCAAAAACGCCAATATCCCTTAACCAAAAACTCCTTAATGACTTAAGACGCCTTTTTTCGGAAAAGGAAATAGTTACAATTGCAGCACTTACTGCCAAGGTAAATTATTGGGCACGGCTAATAGAGGCTTTGAGGATAAAACCAGCAGGTTATACAGATGACCCAATTTTGCAGATAGATAATTATAATACTTTTAATAAATAAAAATATTAACTTAAAAAATAAAAATTATGCCGGGAATGGGATTATTTGGTGCCGAGGAACGTAAAGAAGTAATGGACGTTCTGGAAACTGGTGTTGGGTGTAATGGAAAATACAAATCACTAACTATTATTGGTCTAAATAAAAATAAGTGTATATTTGAAATATGAATAAAGAGCAATTTGATAAACAAAAAATAATTGACCATTGGGTGACAGGTTCAGATGATGATTTCGACACAATGATTGCCATGTATGATACACATCGCTATAGTTGATCACTATTTCTTGGACACCTGACGATAGAAAAATTACTAAAAGCCTATTTTGTTAAAGTGAAAAGGGATTATCCACCGTTTACACATAATTTGTTAAAATTAGCCAAAGATTCAGAGCTTGAGATGTCGGATGAATTAAAGATAAATTTGACAACTATTACAGCTTTTAACCTTAACACAAGATATGACGATTACAAAAGAAGTTTTCAGAAAAAATGTACACCA
>Ga0164315_10004926_pt1 | contig 10411 bp, 11 predicted proteins | sample GuaBasSedimGuay6_FD_113737 | JGI IMG/M metagenome (GOLD analysis project Ga0164315, IMG submission 113737) | Subseafloor sediment microbial communities from Guaymas Basin, Gulf of California, Mexico - Guay6, Core 4569-2, 0-3 cm | ecosystem: Environmental > Aquatic > Marine > Hydrothermal vents...
CGACTACACAACCAACCGACAATGGCGACCGTTACCACAATCGCACCCACCAGCAGGGCTGGCTGCTCAACACCCGCCAACATACTACCGGCAATGGTGCCGATCAAAATAGCCACAAAGGTGCCCATTTCAATCTGTGCGTTACCGCCTATCAGTTCTTCACGCCGTAAATGCTGGGGAATAATGGCGTACTTCACCGGCCCAAAAAAGGCTGACTGCGTACCCATTGCAAATAACACCGCCATCATTAGCCAGATTTCGTTGTACCACAGCGCCGCGACACCGCCGAGCATAATGAAAATCTCCGCCAACTTAATGCGACGAATGATCACCGACTTTTCGTATTTATCGGCCAACTGCCCCGCAAGAGCAGAAAACAGAAAGAAGGGAATGATGAACAGCCCGGCGGCCATATTCACCAGGGTGTTGGTCTCAGAGCCATTGGCGGCAATCCCGCTACTGACCAAAATCACCAGCAGCGCATTTTTGAAAAGATTGTCGTTGAGGGCACCGAAAAACTGAGTGAGGAAAAAAGGCAGGAAGCGCCGCGACTTGAGTAGGGTGAACTGACTTTTCTGCGCGCCTATTTGCGACGTATCGTCCATGTTGTGCTGCTGCTCTTCTTCCATCGCTATGATGATCCTTTATCAGTTTTTATGCTTTGTGGCTGAACCAGCACCCGATGATACCTAGCCCCCAGCGCGAAGTAATAATGGCCAGGTCTAATCGCCAAGTTCATTGAGTGGCCATTGCCCCACTAATTGAGTTATTAAAAAGGGCAGGGGCAAAAGCCCTTTATTCTTTCTCCGCTCACCGGGTGGTCAAATTCAAGGCCCTCGGCATGCAGCATTAAACGCGGGGCCATCGCAAAAGCCGCATCGTTGGCATAGAGGTCACAACCCAAAATAGGGTGGCCCAGCTCCCTGCTGTGAATACGCAATTGATGCGTGCGGCCGGTCAGCGGGGTAAATACAACCCGCGTGGCATTGGGTTCTTCGAGGTATTCGAGTACACGGTAATGGCTTTGCGCCACCTTGCCGGTTGTATAGCAAACTTTTTGCAGGGGGAAGTTAGCCTGATCTTTGATGATGGGAATATCGACCACCCCCTCCGATTCGGCGACATGACCCTGCAATAGTGCGACATAGCTTTTCACCACACCGCGCAGTTGAAACTGTCGAGTCAGTTCACCGTTAACCTGCTTATTTAATGCCACAATCATCAGCCCAGACGTGCCGAAGTCGAGGCGATGGGCCAGGGTTGCTGTGGGAAAGTCTTGCACCAGGCGCCAGTGCACCGAGTCTTTGTTAAGCGGATGTTTGCCCGACAAACTGAGCAGCCCGCCGGGCTTGTTGATCAATAGCAAGTGCTCGTCCCGATAAAGGATCTCTAACTGCTCATCGCATAGGGGGACAATAAAGGGATCGGCCTGGGGCTGCATACGCGCGATCTAAGGCAAGAGAGAAGGGGCGATCTTACAGTAATTAATTTCCCCTCTATGATTTAGATCATAGAGGGGAGTGAAAACCAAGCTATATCGATATATTTTGATATAATGCGGCCATCAACTGATGAACTAAGCTTGATCAACCATCCAGGCTTAGGGGTAGTAACTTACACACGCTAGGCCTGCGAGAGCAGGTCTTGCATTATGGCAGAGGAAAAATGACAAAAATGAAAGCAGAAAAAAGCAAACCAAAAGAGCAAAAAATAATATTTGACCTAAATGCAAAAAATGGCGCCATCAAATGGAATGCTGATGGCTCCTACCCCTATAAAAACAAAATGGCGGTGCTCGACTACGAAGAGCAAAAACATGAGCTGCAAATTGAATTACTAAAAATGCAGAATTGGGCGAAAGAAACCAATAAACGCATCGTTATTATTTTTGAGGGTCGTGACGCTGCCGGTAAGGGCGGCACCATCAAACGCTTTATGGAGCACCTCAACCCACGGGGCGCCAAAGTGGTTGCCCTGGAAAAGCCCACTGCCCGCGAACGCAACCAGTGGTATTTCCAACGCTACATTCAACACCTGCCTAGCAAAGGTGAAATCGTTCTATTTGACCGCTCCTGGTACAACCGTGCTGGCGTCGACAAGGTCATGGGCTTTTGCAACGATCATGAGCACCTCGAGTTTTTACGCCAGGCACCCCAACTTGAACGCATGCTGGTCAATAGCGGCATTATCCTTTTCAAGTACTGGTTTTCAGTCAGCCGTGAAGAACAATTCAGACGCTTTAAATCACGTCAAAATGATCCCTTGAAACAGTGGAAACTCAGCCCTGTTGATTTAGCATCTCTCGAACGCTGGGGGGATTATTCCAAAGCCAAACAAATCATGTTTTTTCACACCGACACCGGTGATGCACCCTGGACGGTTATTCGCTCTGATGACAAAAAGCGTGGCCGCGTCAACTGCATACGCCACTTCCTCTCGTCGCTGGATTATGCAGACAAGGATGAACACGTAGTGGGTAAACCCGACCCTTTAATCGCCGGGCCAGTCGAGCGTATTCACGAGCGCGACGAAATTATTATTTAATCAATTTTAAGGAGACAAGAAATGAGCGCAAAAAATAAATTAGAAAAAATAGAAACATTAATGGACAAGTCAAAAGAACGCCTGCAAAGCGCCATTGATGAGGCCAACAAAGCCGTCAAGCGTGCCGAAAATGCAAAACAGGCCGCCGATGAAGCCCGCCAGCATCTAAAGCAACTTGAAAAACTTCTCAAAAAAGCACAATCAACACAAGTCGCTAAAAAGCAATCGGCAAAAAAAGCGGCCATCAAAAAGGCGAAAAGAAAAGCCGCCAAAAAGAAGAGAAAGAATAAGTCTTAAATATAGGCTGTAGTATTTAGTTATCGAGATACGGGCCAGGAAAACTTGGCCCTTTTTTGTGGCAGGGAAAGACCCCGGATTATCCTAACAAAGGGTTGCGTCCCCTTTTATGTGGCTTTATGCTTTTATGTGGCTTCGGCCATAGCAGTTTTACTGCCCGCTGCAGCTATGTGTTATGTGACGATTTACGTGGATAATGACTAGGGTTTTCGATAATGTTTTCGCTAATATCTACATCAATATCTGGCCAGTAGAAATGACCTGCAGACTTTTCCTTCACATTGTAAATCACCTTTATTGGCTGATCCTTAAACCAGGGAAATTCATCATATGGCATAAATAGCTCTTTGCCACTTGATGAAAGAAGCCAAATTCCATGCGGAGAAACATGCGTTACTTCAGTTTTTGAAGTGGGGCTCATTTGACCACCTTTTTCACATAACAGTAACTAGGCAGAAACATAAATTAAGTAACCAAACAGATTCTGCCTGGTTACTTAATTTCGTCTTATCTTTATAAACCTTACTCGTCGCTATAAACCGCTGGGCGCTTCTCCATAAAGGCTTTACCACCTTCTTCCAAATACGGTGCGATACACAGCACCTGACCGCGATCTTCCATAGCCGCGACGACTTCCAAACCGCCAGCATCCTGGGAAAAGTTCAGGCCCTCTTTAGTCATGCGCAGACCCATAGGTGACATGACGAGCATTTCGGTGACGAGGCCCTGGCCAGCGGCTTCGAGATCTTCTGATTCAACCACTTCAGAAACTAAACCAATACGCAGGGCTTTTTTGGCATTCACAAAGCGGCCACTCATCATCATTTCAGCAGCATTGGATGTGCCGACTGAGCGGGGCAGAAAGTAACTAATGCCAAGATCACAACCGGTAAGACCAATTTTCGCCATGGCAACATTCATACGAGCGTTGTCAGCGGCATAACGCACATCACAAGCGAGAGCGAAGGCCAACCCGCCACCGGTAGCAGCACCCTGCATCAAGCCAATAATAGGCTGGGGGCAGCGGCGCATACGCATAATGATTTCTGAAATCCAACGCTGTCCACGCATGTCGGCGGGATTACTTTCACCAAAGTGCCCCGTATCATTGAGATCAAGGCCCGAGCAGAAGTGTTTGCCAGCACCGCGCAGTACCACAACGCGTACTTCGTGCTTGAAGTAGAGTTTGCCAAAGTAGTCGAGCAGCTCTTCTGTCATCACTTTGTCGATGGCATTAAACGCATCGGGGCGATTGAGGGTCAGCCAGTCGGCACCGTCTTTGTGTTCGATGAGCAGTGTTTTGTAGTCGCTTTCAGTTGCTGTCATTTTATTCTCCTGTGTATTTACTTTAAGGCGTGTTGGCGATGGTGCTGTGGATGGATCAAGCACTACGCATTGTCGATTTTTCGAGTCAGCTCTCCGGCTATAAGCCCGGTGAATGCTGACTTGATGGTACTACACCCCTGCTCAGCTCGCTTACCCTAGTGGTGCTGGCATTTCTACATGGGTCAGATATTTATCAGCGGTGTCCTTCTTTGTCTTCTGGCCCCATAATTCCCGCCCCCTGTACAGGTTGGCCCAATGCATCGCTTTGTTACCCTCTTTATTTTGTTTGCTTGCGTGATACCGGGTATTGCTCAGGCACACACTGAGGGCCGTCATGACCAGCCTGTGCCCTGGACCTTTAATGTTTTTTTCGAAAATGACCTGTTCGGTGAAACCGACCAAAACTACACTAACGGTTTGCGCATTTCGTGGGTTTCACCAGACACCAGTACGCTTGCTAACGAGCCCCTGTTCCCCAACTGGTTACAGAAACTAAACCAGCAGCTGCGCTTTTTTAATCGTATCGATGATGAGCTCGAACACAACGTCGTGCTCACCCTCGGACAACTGATGTTCACGCCAACATCAACCGCGCGCTATGATTTGGTGGTCGATGAACGCCCCTACGCAGGCTATCTTTTTGGCGGCATTGCCTACCATACCCGCAGTGATAATCAGCTCGATATCGTCGAACTTAATATTGGTATTGTCGGCCCGGCTGCACTGGCACACGAATCCCAGGATTTTATTCACGACCTGCGCGGCTTTGAAAAGTACAATGGCTGGGATAACCAACTGCGCAACGAACTCGGCCTACAATTAATTTACGAGCACAAAGAGAAAATCTTCAAGGGGAATGTTGTCGGCACAATACATCACGACTTTATTGCCCACGGTGGCGCTAGTCTCGGCAATGTCGCTACCTACCTGAATATCGGTGGCGAGTACCGCATTGGCTGGCAGCTGCCCGATGACTTTGGTACCTCGGCAGTGCGCACCGGTGGCGACAACAGCACCCCCGGCAGGCACGACTATCGGCGCCTTTCACCGGATGGGCTTTTTCACAGCCTGCACGCCTTTTTCTCGATGGATGGCCGCCTGGTGGCGCGGGATATTTTTCTCGATGGCAACACCTTTCGCGATAGCCACAGTGTCGACAAAGAAACTGCCGTTGCTGATTTTTCACTGGGCTTAAGTTTTATCACTGGGCGCTGGAAAGTCGCCTTCGCCCATGTCTTCCGTACCCGTGAATTTAAACAGCAGCCCCATCACCACAAATACGGCTCGCTGAGCCTGTCTTACAGTTTGTAATTAATGACGAATCATAAATCCACTAAGCAGCACTTTTCGCAACAGCGTGAAGCCCACTGGCAGAACTATCGCCGGCTGCCCGCCTATGTCGTGCCCGCGCGGTGGCGACACTGGTTGCTCGACAGGGGCTCGCTAACCCAGCGTTTAATTGCCGCTAGTGACGGCCAGTTCCGGGTGCGCATACTGTCGCAGGGCATTGCCAAACCCCGGCGTTCAGAGGCACAGATTCTTGGTATTGCCAACCATCATCTCGCCGTGGTGCGCGAAGTCATTCTCTATGGCAAAGATCAGCCCTGGGTGTATGCCCGCAGTGTGCTGCCGCTAAGTAGCTTGACCGGTCGACTGACACGGCTGCGCAAGCTTGATGAGCGTCCCCTTGGGGCTTTGCTGTTCGCCGACCCATCCATGCGTCGCGGTAAACTGGAGCTTGCCAGTGTGCAACCGTCGAAGGTGGCTTTACCGCAGGAACTTGGTATCTTTGACACGCCGCTATGGGGCCGGCGCTCGGTGTTCTATATTGCCGACAAACCCTTGCTGGTGAGTGAGATTTTTCTGCCCACCTTTAGCCCCGTCAACGCTGCCCCCAACGACCTATCAGGCCACCATTAACTATGTTCAACGCCTCACCCAGAACCCGCGCCTTTCTCGAACTGATGCGTTTCAACAAGCCGGTCGGCACACTGCTGTTGCTCTGGCCTACCCTCTGGGCGCTGTGGATTGCGGCTGACGGCTTTCCCTCTATCGCGGTATTGATTATTTTCGTGCTCGGCGTGATCGTGATGCGCGCCGCCGGTTGTGTGATCAACGACTATGCCGATCGCAAGGTCGATGGCGCTGTTGCCCGCACCAGCAACCGCCCCATTGTCGACGGTCGTATTGAGCCACAAGAAGCCCTTATCCTTTTTGGCGGCCTGTGTTTTAGTGCCTTTTTCCTGGTGTTGATGACGAACCGCCTCACCATCGCCCTGTCTTTCGGCGGCGTTGCCATCGCCACTATTTACCCCTTTGTAAAACGCTATAGCAACCTACCCCAGGTTGTACTTGGTGCAGCCTGGGCCTGGAGTATTCCCATGGCTTACGCCGCCCAGACGGGCACACTGGTGAAAGAGATTTGGGTGCTTTATTTCGCCGTAGTGTTATGGACGGTAGCCTTCGATACCTTCTATGCCATGGTCGACCGAGAGGATGATTTAAAGGTGGGGATTAAATCCACCGCCATTTTGTTTGGCGATCTCGACCTGTTTTGGATTGGCGTGCTGCAGGTACTAACGCTGCTCGCTTTAGTGATAACGGGTGATGCCTTCAAGCTGGGTACAATTTATTTTGGCGGCTTGCTCGCAGTGGCTCTATTGTTCATCTATCAGCAGATCATTGCCCGCCACCGCAAACCAGACGCCTGCTTTAAAGCTTTTCTCAATAACCAGTGGGTTGGGGCGGTGCTATTTATCGCCATCGTGGCCGACAGCTTTTCTACCTGAAAAAAGGAGATGCTGTCGGTGTCATATCATTGTCACGCTGAGGTCATCTAATAAGGGCCCAAACCAGTAAGAGTACGCAGACATGGCAGAATCTACCATTTTGATTGTCGATGATGAGAGTGCAATCAGAGATATGGTCACCGTCGCATTGGAAATGGCTGGCTACCGCTGCCTGCAGGCCGAAAATGCCCGCGATGCTCACGCCCTGATTATCGACGAAAGCCCCGACCTGGTATTACTCGACTGGATGATGCCTGAGACCAGCGGCCTCGAATTGCTGCGCCGCCTGCGCCGCGATGAGCTGACCGCCAAACTGCCGGTGATTATGCTCACCGCCAAGGCGGAAGAAGACAATATGATTCAGGGTCTCGACTCCGGGGCCGATGACTACATGAGCAAGCCCTTTTCACCCCGCGAACTCATCGCCCGCATCAAAAGCACCTTGCGTCGCCAGGGCGCGCAGAATCAGGAAGAGTCCATTACTGTCGACGGCCTGCTGTTTGACCCCATTAGCCACCACGTCAGCATCAACGGCAAAGCACTGAGCATGGGGCCTACGGAATTTCGCCTGCTGAGTTTTTTTCTCAGCCACCAGGACCGGGTTTATTCTCGCGACCAAATTCTCGACCATGTTTGGGGCGGCAATGTTTATATGGACGAACGCACCGTAGACGTGCATATTCGCCGCCTGCGCAAAGCGCTAAGCATTGATAAGCACGAGCGTTTTATTCAAACCGTGCGCGGCGCTGGCTACCGCTTTTCGCAAACACTGGTGGCTGACTAAATTTTAAGCAAAAACCTATAGGGACGTTCACTGGTGCAAAGAGGATTACGAGTCGAGTTACAGCGCATCACCCTGCTTGCGCTAGCGCTGGGTATCGCCGGTTTTTTTAATGGCTACATCGCCCTGACCCTGTTGGTCGGCGGCGGCCTGTATATGGCCTGGACCCTGCTTAAAATCCTCCGCCTCTATCAATGGCTCGATGGCGGAGGGCAGGGCATTCCCCCCGAATCCACCGGCGTGTGGGGTGATATTTCCGATCAGCTCTATCGCCTGCAAAAGCGCAATACCCGCGCCCGTGATGATTTGCGCGCCGTGGTTAAGCGCATCCGAAAAATCACCAGCGCCCTCGATGAAGGGCTGATCATTCTCGATGAAGAACGCAGCGTCGACTGGTGGAACCCCGCCGCCGCCAAATTGCTGGCCCTGCGCAACGAAGACTTACACCAGCCCATTACCAACCTCTTGCGCACCCCCGCCTTTGTCAAATTTATACAAAGCGGCACTTTCGAACTGCCCCTTGAATTGCCCGCCCCCAACGAAGCCCAGCGCCTCTTACAATTTTCGGCACGGGTATTTGGTGACAATGAAATTGCTCTGGTGATTATGGATATTACTCGCCTGCGGCAACTTGAAGAGATGCGCAAAGAGTTTGTCGGCAATATCTCCCACGAGCTGCGCACCCCACTAACCGTGCTCACCGGCTATATTGAAACCCTGCAAGATCAGGATATGCAAAACCTGCCCGCCGTCTGGCCCAAAGCACTGCGGCAAATGGGTCAGCAAACCGAGCGCATGAATCTGCTCGCCGAAGATCTGGTGATGCTATCGCGTCTCGAAACCACAAACGTGCCCCTCAAAGTACCCGTCAATCTCGACCAGCTGTTTGCACCCATTATCGACAACGCCACGGCCTTGAGTGGCGATAAGCACAACATTACGTTTACATCTTGCGAGCAACCTCTGCTCGAAGGCGATGCCAAAGAACTGCACAGTGCGCTATCAAATCTTGTCTACAACGCAGTCAAGCACAACCCCCAGGGTTGCGATATTGCCATTGTGATTAAGCGCAACGCCGATGCCCTCACGGTCAGAGTTAGCGACACCGGGCTGGGTATCGAGCCCCTGCATATTCCTCGACTCACCGAGCGTTTTTACCGCGCCGACAGTAGCCGAGCGACACAATCGGGCGGCACCGGTTTGGGGCTTGCCATTGTTAAGCACGTATTACTACGCCATAACGGCGAGCTGAAGATTGAAAGTAGCCTCGGCAAAGGAGCGACCTTTACCTGCCGATTTGATCAGCACTAAAGATCAGGCTATCTTCTGCGCCATGAGTAACTACCCCTTTCTGAGCAGTGCCTTTCTCGACAGTCTTGAAAACAGCGGCAGTGTTGGCGCCGATACTGGCTGGCTGCCCGCTCACATCAACCTTGATGACGCTGACAACAGCGCTTTTATGCCCACTTATGTGAAGACTCACTCCTGGGGAGAGTACGTATTTGACTGGGCCTGGGCCGATGCCTATCAGCGCAATGGCCTCGACTACTACCCCAAGCTCGTGTCGGCTATTCCCTTTTCTCCCGCCACCGGGCCACGGGTCGTCTTCAGCGGCGAGGGCAATCGCCAACAGACCTGCCAAAGCCTGTTTCAAGCGGTGCGCGAACTTGCCGATGCCGAGCAAGCCCACAGCTGGCATTTACTCTTTCCCGATGCCGAAACACTGGACTGGTTTAAGCACCCGGAATTGATGCTGCGCACCGGGGTGCAGTACCACTGGTTGAATCGTGGCTATGACAACTTCGAGCACTTCCTCTCTACCTTTGCCTCGCGCAAACGCAAAATGGTGAAGCGCGAGCGGCGCCGTGTTGGCGAGCAGGACATTGCTGTGGAGGTACTGCCGGGCAACGCTATCGATCCCGAGCTATGGCAGTTTTTCTACCAGCTTTACCAATCAACCTATCGCAAGCGCAGTGGTAATAATGGTTATTTAAGCCCGAGCTTTTTTCTGCAACTGGGTGAATCCATGGCCGACAATATTGCCATGGCGGTGGCCAGTAAAGACGGACAAACCATTGCTTGCGCGCTGTATTTCCACGGTGGCGATACGCTGTATGGCCGCTACTGGGGTTGTGCTGCAGAGTACGACTTTCTGCATTTTGAGCTTTGTTATTATCAGGGTATTGAATACGCGATTGAACAGGGCTTGCAGCGTTTTGATGCGGGCGCACAGGGGGAGCACAAAATAGTGCGTGGCTTCGAGCCAGTGCCGACCCACTCCCTGCACTGGATTCGCCACCCCGGTTTCGCCACCGCTATTGGCGATTTTCTCGAACGGGAAACACTAGAAATCAAATGCTATATTGAACAGGCAAAAACGGGGTTGCCCTATAAGCAGACAAAAGAAATTGAGATCCGTTAATTTGTAGTGCAAAGCTGCGGAAAATCAATCCGCTTGACCCACTTGTTATGTGTAACCCCACTAACCGTACACATTTACGTACATGCACATATTGGAGTCGCCACATGGACGCTATTAGTTATACCGCTGCCCGCGCAAACCTTGCCAGCACAATGGAGAAGGTTTGCATGGACCACGCGCCGATAATAATAACCCGTAAAAGTGAGAGTCCTGTAGTAATGATGTCTCTAGAGGACTATCAGGCCATGGAAG
>Ga0164315_10004929_pt1 | contig 10409 bp, 14 predicted proteins | sample GuaBasSedimGuay6_FD_113737 | JGI IMG/M metagenome (GOLD analysis project Ga0164315, IMG submission 113737) | Subseafloor sediment microbial communities from Guaymas Basin, Gulf of California, Mexico - Guay6, Core 4569-2, 0-3 cm | ecosystem: Environmental > Aquatic > Marine > Hydrothermal vents...
ATTCTCAAAAACTACAACTGCTGTCACTTCCGTTATAGCAAGCAAAGATGATCGAATCGCCTCTAGCGTTGCTTTACCAGCTATTGCAATTTCAGAAAGTCTTCGTAATTTTAAAGATTGATCTGTCTCTACATCTGAACCTACATCTATGTCTAGCGAATTTGAAACTGTATCCCATCCACTTATAGGGGTTTCAATGACAGTCAAAGTTCCTGCAGGAGCTTGAACCTCTCCAGCAGTTTCAGCAGTGACGGTCACATCAACTTTAGGAAAAATTCCTTCTGTTGTTTCTGTAACTGTCGCAACAACTGGTGATGCACCATCAAGAAGGGTGTTGGATGTGACTGTAATTGGTTCTCGTGGTTGTAAAATATCTTGTCCACTTGCTGTTATAATAAAACCAGTTGAAAAATTACCTGTAACTACCACTGTATCAATGCTTGGCAGAGCGTCTAAGGCTGACTTAACATCAACATCTGTAGCCGTTTCATCTAATGCTACAGATTCATCACCATCAAAAGTTAATTTCCATCCACCAGAATCAGGAACAGCATCAAAAGTTATTGTCTGAACTTCAGTTGTCCCAGCTAAGATAATAGCAAGAGCATCTGTAACAAATCTTGATAGTGAGTTTCCTAAAACTGAAATAACTGTCCCAGAAGGAATATTTATTCCCACGTCTCCAATTAAAGTTACTGATCCAGTCGACTTTGTTGAAACTTTTCTTGTCGTTCCAGTGATAGCAACAACATTGTCTAATGAATTCCCTTCACTTGTATCTGGATACTGTGAGTTATAAATTTGTTCTATAATCTCCCACACCAAAGCCTCTCGCTCTGACACAATACCAACAACCTGACCTAGTATGCTTCTAGAATCAAGATTGACAGCTTTACCAAAAGTTGCTTTTAAAGCATCTTCAAGCTCTGTCTTAATATCCGCTGCACGTTTAATCTCTAAACCATCTGAATCTAATCCAAAACTCATGTTCCTAATACCTCGCTGAAGTCAATTATCCCATCGGTAGACACTGCTCTAAAACTAAGAGTCAGCTCCCTTAAGCTTGAATTAATATTTAGCTCAAACTCAAAAAGCTCTAAAACCCCTGGAGTGTCTAGTATTTCATTTTTAAAAGCTGAGTCAATTGAAACTGGATTGGGATTTTTCTTTAAAATGTCTTGGAAGTAAGGGATCCCTTTTGATGTATCTAAAAACCATTCTCCCAAAAATGTCCTTAAACGCTGTCTGAGTAACTGTTTGACTTCATCTGCTCCAGTAACAAAAGATAGATCGTTACTAGTTACATCTATATCACCATCTTCAGTTTGTAAAATATCTGTCATCCTACCGCCCTTGCTGCGTCAACCAACGCTCCTGCTGTTGGTGTAACACTATTTAATCCTGTTGTTGTCACTGTTAAAAGCAAAGTAGCTTCTCGAAATTTAATAGGAGTCTGAGAATCTTCTGCGTCTTCTTCGTTTGGTGCACCGATTAATTCAAGAATTTTTGCTTTCCCTAGAGCTATGCTAGCAGGATCGAAGACAGAAGTCGTCACTACAGACCAAGTTGTTGCAGGACTAGGAGTTCCAACTGAATCTAAAGCTTTAACTAAGACTGTCGAGGCAATCAATCCAGCCTCCCAAGCGTTAGCAATAATATTCATTGCAACAGATTGAGAGTTTGGTTGTGCGAGAGTTTGAAAAATTGCTTTAAATGCTGCTTTGCCAAAGGTTACAGGTAGGGGTGGAGAAGCTAAAGTTAAGCCTGGGAGATTAAGGAGTGGGGTGTTTATTCTATCAGCATACCAGTCGGTCATTGAATCTGGCCAAGAAGCATCACTAACAGGTAAGATATCTGTTTTAAAAGTTGATTTCCAAGTTGAAAGGGCTTCTAGCGTCATTCTTTTATTGACCCAATCTCTGCTTTCATTACTTCTATATCAGCTTTGTCAGTAATAAAATTAGCAAGATTAATTGGTACGCCAGATGGACCAACTCCAGTTGGGACAGTTATTGCCATTATGTTGTCAAGTATAGTAGAAATTCTTGTTAGATGACGTTCCATGAGATCGACCACTTCAACAACTCCATTAGTCATTACTAGCTTTCCGTCTCCTGAAAATTTAACACCGCCTATACTATTCTTTAGTTCAACAGTCCCGTCTTCAAGCATCAACACTTCACTTGAGATGTTCTTGAAATGCAAAGCTCCTTCGACTACGCCTTCGGCTGGAGAGTTCACAGGATATCCGCCTAGAATAAAAAAACCATCAGACAGATCATGTCTCCTAGTATCCTGTGGGTCTTGTGAACCACCATAATTTTTATACCTATCAATTGATCTTTCAGAAAAAACTAGTAGACCAACATCTCCTTTTTTAACAGGAAGGTGGACGTATGCTGTCTGTGTTCTAGGGAATGAAACTGGAACTTGGTTACAAAGTGGCAGATCGACCACCTCTCCGTCTCAAAACTTGCGTTTTAACAAAGGTTGGATGGTTGCTGTACCTGTTAGTATGTCATAAGATTCAACTCGCCCTGGAATTGATGTATGAAGGTCTACTAAGCATGAGTTTATTGAGTCAAGAATAACTTGCGCCCAAGATGGTGTTTCACCTACATTGCTATCGCTTTGAACTATATCAACCAATTTCAACCGCCTCTATTGTTGTGTCCCACGCTCCACCATCTAAATCTCCTTGGTGGTCAACCGTCCTTGGTCTGAAGATACCTGTTATTGTTTTACTTTGTATAGACAAAGATTTCCCCGGCCTAATTTTTGGATTTAGCAAGCATTGAAAAACATAACTTCCATTAGCTCTTTTTGTTGGGACACCAATTAATCCAGTTTCAGAAGATAAGAAAACAAGTTCCTCACCAGTTGTAAGAGTTTTTTCCACAATGTGAAGTTCATCATCTTGGATAGACCACTCGACACCTAGTTTTTTTAGAATCTTTGAGAGGACATCTTTTGAAGCACCAGACGCAGAAAAACCACCAAGAAAAACTTCTGATCCTGCTGCTTGTAACTGAGAAGGTTTTAAGCCCATGCTGTCTGTTAGGCTGCTTATTATCTGTTGTGCTGTTGTGCCTTTAGCAAAACTTTTATTTATCTTAGAATCGTTAAATGTATTTAATCCTGTGCTGCACTCAAGGTTGGTTATTATATCAGCGCCATTTCTCTCAGTGCTTATGCCATTCAATCTAATATCTCCAACATAGATAATTTCTGTTAGATCGTTTCCTTGTAAAGTTGATACTCCAATTGGATTAACACCAAAGCCGCTATAACCTGTTTTAACTATGATCTGAGATTTTGGTTCTTCGAGCAAAGCTCTACTTTCAGCAGATAAGTTAAATATAGAAACATTACCAATATTCGGATTAGCTTCACTTGTTTTTGTTATCTTAAAAGAAAAACGAAGCCCTTTAAATTCAGTTGCTTCGCTCTCACCTTTTTTTATGACAGAGATGCTTCCAACTCTGCCAAATAAAATATCACTCATTAGATCGCCTCTTGGTATAGAAGTTTAAACTCATCACCAAAGCTGTCTCTTGTAGGATTTCTTTCTTCTCCAGTTTCATCAACTATAACAAAAGAACCAAGAGGAAAATCTTCTCGCACAAATCTATCTAAGATAGGTAAGCCGTACAGCAAAGGAATACCATCTGCCAAAGAATTACCGTCTACATCTTTTACGTCCATAATCCAGCGATCAAGCCTAGAGTTAAATCGAAACTTAAGAGTAAAAACAACTCCATCCAATGTTACTTGAAATTGGTATGCTGGGATGTCTGATCGAACTGGTATTTCTAGTATTGCCATTAGAATAAGCCTCCAAATGCTTTAAACAATAAAGAACCATTACTAGATGTGTCTGTGTTAGCTACCGATGCTGTTTGTTTACCTAGATTTGTTGAACCAGCAGCACTTGAACCTGCTAACCCTGCAATGTCTTTTTCTCCTAGGGTCACGATCTCAGAAGAAACAAAGGTAACTTTTTCCATGGTAGCAGTAAACTCCATGCTCTTACCTATCTTAGCTGTTCTCGTCGCAACAAAAGAAGTAAGCATCATATTTTTATAGCTCTTAAGTCCTGTCACAAAGTCAAATAAAGTTCTGTTTTTTTGTAAGTCCGTCATCTGTTGGTAAGCATTTTTTGCACGGCTACCGTTTATTGCATTAAGAATAGCTCCACCTAATACACCAGTTGCAGCAACAGCACCTGCGCCAAGTTGTTGAGACATCATAGAAGCAGAGGCTCCAACAGCAGAAGACGCTAAAGAACCAAAAAAATCTAGTGGAGTTTCAGAGACTACACCATCAATGCTTACAGAATCAGGATCAACTATCATGTGGTCGTTTATCTGAACCCCTTCTTCAAGCTCCCTCTTAGTTATCGAAGCTGTAGATGTATGAGTTGATTTTATAGTTGCATCTATTGTTAAAAAAACTTTTGATGCTGCTCCTTTTACATCTGATCCAGTTTTAAACTGAGAGCGAGAGTTTCCACCAAAAATTAATGAAGCTAAAGCCATGTCTATTACCTCTCTACGTTACTTACTGTTGCTGCTTGTGTTTCCCTAGCCATCCTATTAAGTGCATTAGTCACACCTTGCTCAACAAGATTACTTGCCTCTTTTGAACTTGTTCCTTGTGGGACATTCACGCTAACGCTTACCGAGTTATTATTTGTTGTGCTGTTGTTTGATAAACCACCTGTAGGGACGTTTCCACCATTTAGTAATCTAAGATTAGGACGTTTGTCTAAGCCACCACCGCCAACAGAATTAATATTTTTTGATAGATCGTTTTTATCTTCACCACCAAAGCCAAAAAATCCTTTTACAGCATCAACACCTTTAGTTATTGATCCATCTTTACCGCTAAAATCTAGTAGCCCACCACCTAAGCCCTTAATTACATCAAAGACTGCTGAAACAATTCCTCTCACTGTTATTATTAAAGCATCTCCGATTGCTTGGAATATATTTAAACCAAGATCAAATATTGCTCCACCAACGCCATCCCCAAAGTCTCCAGTCGAAAACATGTCAAAGAATGCTTTAGTTAGTCTCGCAATATCTTTATCTAAATTTTCAAAGTCAAAAATCCCTGCTAGCCATACGCTAGACTGCTCAGAAAATTTCTTTATTGCTTCAGATGCTTCATCTAATTTTTTTACTATAATTGCAGAAATGTCTAGTCCGTCAATAGCTGACAGTATTTTTCCTGTTAGTGAATCTCTCCCTTGAAAGAATGCTAGTAAATCTTCTATCAAAAGAGCTACTGAAGCAATTGCAAGACCAACCATAATAGGAAACAGAGCCATCTTAGCTTGTGCCCACAAAGCAGAATTTCCTGCGCTCTTAAAGGCATTCGCTAAACCTAAACCAACAGCAATAGTCATGTTGCCAATAGTTGATAAAAATTTAACAGCAGTAAAAACAGTCAAAGACGCAATAACAACCTTAAGTATTGTTTCAAGCCCACCGAAAGCATTTACTAGTGCCTTAACAACCTTAAACATCTTTCCAGTTATGATAAATAATTTTTTAGTACCACTGACCATTGATCTAATAACTGTTTCAATTCCACCTTTTAGCCATTCTTTATTTACTTTAACCCACTCTTTAAATTGATCCATGATCTCAGTGATGATGGGTATTAACTCAACACCAACAGAATTTCTAAGTCCTATAAAAACTTGCTGAACCCTTAGAAGAGAGTCCTTAAACATTTCAGACTGTTTTGCAACCTTAGCGGAAAGAACAATTCCTAGTTCCCTTGCTTCTTGTTTCTGCTTGTTGATAGCTTCACTGCCTTGGTTAAGGACACTAACCATAGCAAGGCCAGAGCCTCCAAAAATTTTAGTGGCAAGCTCTGCTTTTTCTGTTTCATCTGTCATTGAAGCAAAGGTGTCAGATAACTTAAGCATTAAATCATCTGCATTACCCATGCTAGACAATAAGTCTTTTCCTGTTAACTGGTTCAGCCTGATAAGTGGTTCAATTAAATTTCCTCCACCTTTTTTAGCTTCAGATATAGAAAGGGTTAAGCCTTCAATTGCACCATTCATCTCATCAGTTGAAGAACCTGCAAGTTTAGCAACATGACTGTACTCTTGAAGAGTCTCAACACTAAATCCAATTCTATCAGCAGTCTTTGCAAAAGCATCTCCTGTAGTCGCAACAGAATCAGCTAAACCAAACAAAGCACCAGCCTGAGCAATTGCTTGTGCTCCGACTAGTGCTATTGTAGTTTTTGCGTCTGAGATTGATTTATTAAAACGTTCTATAGGTTTAGTGTCTGTTTCAAATCCCCAACGAGTAAGTAACTCACGAACTGTGCCTGCCATTATTTCCACCCCGAGTTAGATTTTTGCTCAGTCTTCTTTGCTTGAAGTCTTTCTAGGTCGTCCATGACATCTAGTGCCTCATTAGCGTCAAGTAAGTCTGTCAAATCCCAATGAGTTTCAATTTCTTCAAGCGTTGCAACTCCTTTAACTATTGGTCTCCAAAACAACCAATCAATAGAGGAGCTATTCATTATTTCTTTTTCTTCTTCGCAAACTTCACCATGATTCTTTTTATGAGTCCGGTGCTTCCGTCCAAAAAACTTCCAAAGTTCACCTCCAAAATAGAAGCGACGACTTCAAACAGATGGTCTAGCTCACCATGAAAAGATGTTTCCATTTTAACAGAAGCATAGCCTCCATTTTCTGGATTTAATCTTTCAGAGAACTCTAGCAACCCTTCTATCTCGTAGATTATTTTTTCATCGTCAAAGGAATCAATTAAAGAACTTATAAACAAACCAATAACTTTACTGTTGTCTATTAAATTCTTTTTCTTTCCATCTTCGTCAAATTCATCTTCTATATCAGACAAAACACCTATCGGCTTACCGATAAGTGTAGTTATGAACTTAATCATCTTAATTTGTCGCTTTGGTCCCATGTACCTAATTTCATAGTCATAAGACCCAATTTTTTTTCTAACGGCTTCTTTCATCTCGGTTCTCTTTCTCTAAATTATGTATTGCTTGAGCCAACAAATGCACTTAGTATTCCAGTTTCCATCAACCATGTTCTTGCACCTGTCTCTTTAGCAAATTCACTATCAGGTATTTTTTTAACCCAAACGCTTTCTGCGGCATACAAAGACTTACCAAGGTTGTCTTTAACAAGAACAGGAACTACTCCACCATTGGAAACTTCATCTGCAAGAGCTAACTCACTAAAGAAATCATTTTCATCTGATCCTTGTTGCAAGTTAAACTCAAATTGACCGCTCCTATTATTTGACTTAGAGCGAACGGGTTCTCCGTCTGCACCAACTTGTAAAGTCCAAGCGTCTTCGTTTCTACGCACTGTTAAGTAAGAACCATCTGCAAGACCTGTTATTGGCTTAGTTCCAACTATCATAGAAATATTTTTAGCATCGTAAGTTTTTTGTCCCATTTACTTTAATCTCCTTTTGATTAAACGCTAACTGTACCAATAACAGTAACTTTATGAATTGCACCAGCAAGAACAGCCTCGAAGGTTACGTTTGGTAATATTCTATTAGCCCTATCATTGACTGATACTGCTGAAACAAGTGGAGCAGTAACAATAAATTTAGGATCATTAGTTATAATGTTAAACGCTGGAGACTCAGCAAGCTCAAGAACAGAAGTTATTCCATTAACTATTATGCTCACACCATCATTTGTGAATGGGATTTTAGGACTGTTAACGAAAGATGAGAATGTCGTTTCTTGTATCCTAGCTTGTATCCAATCGACACTTCTAATTATATCAATAAATGTTCCTTCACAAGTTTTACCTTCTTCAGTTATGTTACTTCCACCAACAACGGTATAGGTGTTAACATTTTTACCGTCAGCATTTGATTTTTCTGTATCGGTTAAAGTATCAACTGTTATCCCAGCCAAAGACTTAAACTTCCATGTTATTGACCCAGGGTTATGAGGAAGAACAGCGCCCATCCAAGCACCTTCTGGAAAGTTTGCAGCATCAAGACTATAAACTATAAATGTCCGATCGTAACCTGCTGCCTTAAGAGCTGTTCCTATGTCAGTTGCGGCAGAAGTAACAACATCACTATCAAGTGTTGCTGTACCATACAGTTTTCTTTGTGGTTGAATCCAAGCAGCGAGCAATAAAATATCTGCCTTAACATGAGTGTAAGCAGAAAGACCATACCAGTCGTTATCAACTTGGGCTGCTGCTATAAGTGACTCAACGTCTGTTGCTAGGGCATCTTCGTACTGAGTAATTGCAAGAGCAATATTTGCTTGAGTAGCACCGCCTGTTACCGTCAATACCGTGAGGACAACTGCTGTATCAACTACGGCACCTGTTATGGTAATAACTCGTGGAGAAGAGACTACGGCTGTAACAACACCAGCTTCGCTTTGTATGGACGTAGCAAGATTTGCCATAGTTGTGTCATGGTCGGTTACAAACGCCTCAGCAATTGGAGTTCCGCCATCGACAGTGACGTTAGCTGTATTGCCAGTCACAATGTCAGCATCAAAAGTTATCGTTTGAACCCTTGCAAGGTCACGAGCTTTTTTAGTTACATAAAGTTTTGTTGGTCGTATTGGTTGACCAAAATACTTTGCAGCATAGATCAAAGTATCAGCACCAGCTAAAGTATCACTTTGAACTGAAGCGTAACTTGAATACTGTTTTATTCTCTCTTGAAATACTGCATTGTTACTTAGAAAGTTAGTTGAGCCAAAACCAGCTTGAGATACCGCTGCCGTTTCTCTACTAATGCTTACGTTTACGATTGAGTCTAAAGACATCTTTTCCCCTTTAAGGCTTTGTTATAGTTTCATTCACTGTTTGAACAACTTCATCTGCTTCGTTTTTCAACTTAGCGTCTACAATATTAATAACCGCTATCTCTCCTAAGTCTTCCTCTTGAATACTTGATACACCAAAAATTATATCCATATTATATCGTTCTTCAATACCTGTTTCTAGTTCCTGAGAAATATCTTGTGGTGTATTTTGAACTCTAACACCCATATTAGCTGCTTGGAATAGTATTTGAACAGATTCTAGCTCAAAAGAATTATATAAATTGCTTATTATCTGACTAGCATTTTCTCCGTATGCTTTTATCGAGATGGTTAAATCTCTGTTGCCGCTAATAACTGTCAGTGATTTTGCTTCTGAATAAGTTGAACTATCCCTACTCCCAGTTGAAGATGGGAGGGTCAGCATACGATAAGAAATACTAGGAGGTAATGGCCTATCTACATTTGGGTCTTCTATATATATTTTTTGGTCATCTACTAAATTTCTAGAAGAAATCCAAGAATACACAGTGTCTAAAATTGAGGAAAGATCAGTTGCGTTCGACATCTATCAACCTCGCAGTTGCTTTAGTGTAAGTACCCCAATTGTCTAGCACTTGAATCTCATAACTTTCACCATTGCGAACTATAATATCATCACGCTTCAAAGCAAATGCTGTGTAGACCTTTACGTGAACAGTCTCTCTGTCTCCTTCTGGAAGTTGTTGTGTCTCCCTACCTGAAAGAGGTTGAAAAGAACACTGTGCAGAGAATTCTTCGTAGCGATTAGATGAAATAAACTTACCTCGGTAAAATTTACCTTCTTCTCTTCTTCTTATCTCTAAGAACTCACCTTCATTTATTATTGAACAATCTTCTTCAAGATTGAAATGTCCATTGGATGCACTATTCATCTTATGCTCCCATCATGACTTGATGAGCTATTGAACGCCAGAGTCTACGACTATCAACAAGTGGATTGTTGAACCCTTTCGCTTCTATTGTACGTTCTGCATTTTTTGGGTCGTTTAGTTCAAGTATTTTTTTCTTAACTAGAGTTTCAATTTTAAAACCAAGTCTCTTCATAGCTAATTTAGAACTTATGCTCCCATCAACAACTTGCCCAAGTAGGTCTTTAGTCATTTCATTAAGCATACTTCTATTTTCATCAACTGTGCTTCTGATGAAAGAACGTTCTGGAGCTGTTATTGTCCCAAATTCATTCCAAAAAGCAACTTCAGATACGGTAGCTCCATTGGGGTAAGTCTCACTACCTTCAGCTTCATGAACGCCTATGGTAACAAAAGAATCATCTAATTTCCCAGCTTCTTGGATGATCTTTCTAGCTCCCAAGTCTTTATCTATAGTTGTAGATTGTTTAGCCAATGTCTTAGTACCCTAGTAAGTCTTCGTTAGATGCAGGATTGTTACTTGAAAATCTGTTGTCATGTAAGTCACGAGTGAAAGAAGGTTGTATTGAATCTGTGTCTGATTCTAAAATCTGGTTGTCTGAGTCAGAAATTCCGCCAGCGAAAGGACAGACAGACTTCTCAGCTTGTCTTTGTCTTAGGGATTTAGATAGTTTTAAATAATGC
>Ga0164315_10004930_pt1 | contig 10406 bp, 7 predicted proteins | sample GuaBasSedimGuay6_FD_113737 | JGI IMG/M metagenome (GOLD analysis project Ga0164315, IMG submission 113737) | Subseafloor sediment microbial communities from Guaymas Basin, Gulf of California, Mexico - Guay6, Core 4569-2, 0-3 cm | ecosystem: Environmental > Aquatic > Marine > Hydrothermal vents >...
ACAAGGCCAAGGTGCGCACCGAGGCGATGTTCGCGCTGGCCGAGTTGGGTCCGGCGGGAGCGGAGCTTCTAGCCCGCGCGACGGTGACCGTTTCGAAGACATTCTTCGATCGACCCGCGCTCGCGCGCGCCGGACGCCACGTCGTGCCCGCGCTCGCGCGCAGGCTCTCGGACGCCAACCCGGTCGTGCGCGAACGCGCGGCAATCGCCTTGAGCTCGACGGGGCGCGATCTCCGTAACGCAACCGACGAACTTCGGGTCGCTCTCGCCGACGAATCGCTGGGAGTCCGCGCAATCCTGCTGCGGGCAGTGCGGGCGGCGGGGATGTCCGAACTGCTCTCCAGGGATCTGCTGCACTCGATGCTCATGCATTCCGTGCTGGCGGAACGCCTCTCCGCCGTGGCCATCCTGCGCGAGATCGACGTGCCGCTGGACGAGGCCTCGGCCGCGCGGCTCGCGGCACTCATGGCCGACCCGGACGGCTCGCGACGGGCGGCGGCGGCAGAACAACTCGTCGATCACCCGCGCTATGGCGACGACGCCATCGAATTGCTCTGGAAGGAGGCGCTCGCCGGAAACGATCTCGCTCAAGCCGGGTTCAGGCGGCTCGCGGGACGCCTCGACGTCGAAGTCTGGTTACCGCGATACATGCGAGCGTTCGAGAGCAATCCAGAGGACGACTACGTCGTGCGCCTGCTGATCGCAGTCGGTGACCGTGGACTGGAGGCGCTGCTGCCGTACGCGGAACGGCTCCCGGATTGGCTGCGCAGGATTTTCGCGAGCGAGCTGCTCGCATCCACCCGACACCGCGAGGCCGGAGTCGAATTGGCCAACCGCATCCTGGCCACGCCGCACGGGTTCTTCCTGCTGCTCGTCGATCTAGGCCGTCGGGTTTCACGCGAGGGCTTACAACCGGGACTGCGCGAGGCGACACGCGCTGGAAACGTGGGCGCCGAGTGGGCGCTGAGAGAACTGTTCGAACTGGAGGGCGAGCGCTGCCTGCCGCTGCTGCGCGAAATCGCCGCGGATCCGGAGCACCGGTTGAGAGATCGTGCGAAGGCGATGATCAAGTCGATCGGCGCAGAAAAGAAGGTTTCGCGCGCGGCGGATCTGGAAGAACTGCGCAACAAGGTCGCAGGCCACGCGCTCTACAAGCGCTGGCGGGCGGCGGTGAAAATCCACGAACTATCCGGCGACTGGAGCGCCGCGCACACGATGCTTGAGGAGAACATGCGCTCGGGGCGGGAGCTGGAACTACTCGCAACGTTTCTCGCCCGCATGAAGGGCAACCGCGCCGACGCGCTGGCCGATCTCGCGCGCCTGCTCGAGCATCCCGACGACTGCGTGCGCGAAGCCGCGGTCGGATGCGTCGCAAAGTGGGGCGAGGATGCGGTGTCGCTGCACGCGCGCATCGAAGCGCTCGCCAGCGACAACGAACCCGACGCGGATGTGCGCTACGCGGCGCGCGCCGTGCTGGAGTAACTACCGACCGAAACCATCGAGCGGGTCGAGCTGCGGATCCACTTCGATGTAGAAGACACCGGGGCCACCCGGCAGTTCGGTGCGGATCGTGAGCTTGCCATAGCGCTGGGAGAGCAGCGGTCGCAGCGTGTCGAGTTCGTCGCACAGGTCGATGCCGGGGCCGAGCACCGCTTTCCAGTTGCCGATGTAGACGACTTCGCCCGCCGCGACCTTGAACGTGCGAACCTGCTCCTCGTCCCAGCGATACATGTAGATGTAGTCGATGCGGTACTCGCCCGGCGGGATTGCGGCGACGAAGAGATTCGTCTTCGGCTTGAGCACCAGCGACGTGCCCTTTTCCGTCAGCAGCGCCAGCTCACGATGGATTCCGAAGCCGTCGAAGTCCATCACGCCGATAATCGTGCCCTTGTCGGCGGGCGGCGTTTCGTGGTCGGCGAGGTAGTGCACCGGGTTCGCGCAGGCGACCAGAACGAGAAGCGGCAGTAGGTAGCGCATGGAGCGCAGGATACGAAAAGCGGGCGCCGACCCCATGGCCGGCGCCCTCACGACTGAGCTAGAGGATGTAGAGCAGTTCGTCCAGATCCTCGACTGTGGCGCGGTAGTTGTAGTTCTCCGAAAGGCGGCTGAGCCGCGAGACGGGCAACAGGTCGCCGATCATGCCGAGACCGACAGCGGCCATCGCGCGCGTTGCCGCGGGACGGTTGGTGTTGTCGAGAATCTCGATCAGCGGGTCGATCGCGGTGTGGTCGCCGATCGTGCCGATGGCAGTGATCAACTGGCCCTGGACGGCGAACGACTTGGACTTGTTGAGTTCGTCGATGAGCAGCTTGACCGCATCGGCATCGCGCAGCAGGCCGAGGCCCGTCGCCGCGTCACGCCGCAGGTCGGCGCTCTTGCGCTCGCGCAGCGCGCCACGCAGCGCATCCTTCACGTCTTCCGACGCCACGCCCACAAGCCCGAGCGCCACGCAGCAGAAACCGCGCAGGGTGGGATCACCGCGACGCGACACGAGCTTCACGCACTGCTCGACGACGGTCTTGTCACGCAACAGGCCGCGGCTCAACAGGAACGCCGCCTTCGTGCCGGTGTCCTTGTACTTGTTCGACAGCTTCGTCAGGCGCGCCTTGATACGAGCGCGCAACGCGGTGTCCATCGGTTCGCCCTGCTTCGCGTCGTGGGCACGATCGACGTACCAGACGTGCGTGGCGAGGCCGAGTGCCGCGTAGGGGCGCTGCCCATACTTGCCGGCGTCGGCGAGGTGCAGGAGATGGTTAAGCGCGTCGGTCGTGCCGATCTGGCTCAGCGCGATGATGGCGAAGTTCTCGCCACTCATGTCGCCGCCCGACTTGGAGAGGTAACGCTTGAGCGCGGAGACGGCGATCGCCTTGTCGGGGCCCTCGGCGTTGGCGCCGCAGGTGCCGAGCGCGATGGCGACCGAGCGCTTCACGAGACGGCTGAAGCGGCGGCTCTTGAGCACCTTGGCGAGGGCGCCCACGCTCTCGCTGCTGCCGATCTTGCCGATTGCATAGGCGACGTATGAGCGCGTGGTGTTGCTGAGTTCCGTCTTCTCGATCTTGCCCGAAATCAGGGCCGCCTCGAGATCCAGCCGGATCGACTCGTCACCGATCAGGCCGAGACCGCAGAGGATGCCGGCCGGCACGTTGACCTTGTCCTTGCCGGTGTACTTGTACGTAAGGCGCTCCCAGAGCGGGCGCACGGCTGCCGAGTCGCGCTGCATGCCGAGCGAGACGGCGGCCCAGGCGCGTTCGCGTGAACGCATCTTGTCGTTGTCGAGGATGGCGAGAAGCACTTCGCGCGCCTCCGCCTTCGTGCGCTCGTCGAGGTCCGGCAGCAGACCGAGGCCGAGCACGGCCGACTCGACGGCCTGGTAACCGAACTTGATCGCGATGCCTTTGCCGCTCGTCTTGTAGCGGTTGTTGGCCGCCGCCTCGAACAGCTTGATCGCATCGGGCGCGCCGATCTTGCCTAGGGCGACGAGCGCGCCGCCATGGATGTCCTCGTGATCGCGCGGACGCTCGAGAGAACGCATCAGCGCGGGCACGATCTTGTTCACGACCGCATTCATCGTGGGACGCTGCGGGTTGCGGCGGTTGGCTTCGTCTTGCCGCGTCAGGAAGTGGAACGCCGACGAAGAAGAGACCTGCGTGGAGTAGATGTGGCTCTTGAGATTGAGAATGCGGTCGTTGTTGTAGCTCCACCAGAAGCGCCACGAGTCCATCGTGAGGCCTGTTTTGGTGGCGGGACTCTTGGGCCGCGGCCCCGCGGAGGGGCCTTCGGGAGCGGGCGGCGTCGAACCGCCGGGTGTCGGATTGGCGTCGTCATCGGGCGTCACCGGGCCGTTGGGATCGGTGGGCGTGATCGGGCCACCCGGAGGTACGGGATCGGTCGGAGGGGGCGGCGGGGGCTCCGGATCGCTCGGCTCACGCAGCCCGGGCGGGATACCGCCGTTGGGACCACGGAACGAGCCACCATGGGCGAACGCGACGGGCGCGGTAAGGCCGAACGCGCAGAGAAGGGCAAGCAGGATTCGATTCATGGCGGGCCCTATCGCATCCAGGGTGCCGAACCTCCGCCCTGAAAACGAAGCGCAACACCCGTCCCTGCGTGGGACGCGAAGTGTCATGCTGGCGATTCGTTTCGCCCCATCCCGCACGCGGCCGGTCGGGAACTATCCGTAACGGCGTTACTGCCCGGGAGCAGCGCGCGCCAGCGCTACGAGCTTGAGGAACTCCTGGCGATAGCCCTCGCCATCGCGGCCCAGGGCGGCGCGCGCGTGCGCCTCGACGGATTCGAAGGTGGCGTCGCCCTTGTACTTCGACGCGCGCAACACCATGGCGAATTCCGCGACCGCGGCGGCCCAGCGGAAGTCGGTCGTCGCGGCGTCGAAGCCGATGCCGCCGTCGTGCACGTCCTGCTCCATGAGAATGCTCTTCGCGGCGTGCGGCGGCTTGTAGCGCACGCGCAGGCGCAGCAGCGCGCCCCCCGCGCCGATCTCGCTGAGCTGCGCGGGCTCCACGAACGGATTCGCGTCGGCCCGCGGCTTCGCTCCGGCGGCACCCGCGGGAACGATCTCATAGAGCGCTGTGACGCTGTGCCCGGCGCCGATTTCGCCCGCGTCTTTCTTGTCGTCGTTGAAGTCCTCCTTTTTCAGCAGGCGGTTCTCGTAGCCGATGAGCCGCCACGACGCCACCTTGCGCGGATTGAAGAAGACCTGGATCTTGGCGTCTTTCGCGAGCGTCCAAAGCGTACCGGCGAGTTGGCCGACGAACACCTTGCGCGCCTCGTTGAAGGTGTCGATGTAGGCGTAGTTGCCGTTGCCCTTGTTGGAGAGTTCCTCCAGCCGGCCATCCTTGTAGTTGCCCATACCGAAGCCGAAGATCGAAAGGTCGACGCCGCTCTTGGCCTGCTCCTCGACCATGCGCGAGAGCGAACCGCGGTCGGAAACGCCGACATTGAAGTCGCCGTCGGTGCAGAGCAGCACACGGTTAATGCCGCCGTCGATGAGTCCCTCGCGCGCCGTCTTGTAGGCCAGTTGAATACCGGCGCCGCCAGCCGTCGAGCCGCCCGCCTTGAGCTTGTCGAGCGCCGCGAGAATGGTCGCCTTGTCGCTGCCCTTCGTGGGCGGCAGCACGAGACCCGCCGCGCTGGCATAGACGACGATCGCCACGCTGTCGCGTTCGGCGAGTTGCGCGACCATTAGCCTGACCGCGCGCTTGAGCAGCGGAAGCTTGCGCTGCGACTTCATCGAGCCGGAGACATCGAGCAGGAAGACGAGGTTGCTGGGCGGCCGCTCGCGGTTCTCGAAACGCGGCGCCTGCAGGCCGATGCGGACGAGACGGTGCTTGCCGTTCCACGGGCAGGTGGCGGTTTCGACGTTGGCGGCCAGCGGGTGCGGGCTCTGCGCCGCGGGTCCCGGATAGTCGTAGGTGAAGTAGTTGACCATCTCCTCGATGCGCACCGCGTCGGCGGGAGGCTTGCGCTTGCTCATCAGCATGCGCCGCACGTTGGCGTACGAAGCGGTGTCCACGTCGACCGAGAAGGTCGAGGTCGCCTCGTCCCACGTGCTGCGGAAGTCGTTGGCGACGATGCGGTCATACGCCTCGGTGTTGTGCGTCACACGGCGCGCGCTGCCGCCGGCCGCGCGCAAGTTCCTGCGACCACCGCGGCGGCCACCGAACGCGCCCCCCGCGCCCCCCGCAATTCCGATCGCGGCGTTGCCCGACTTGAGCCCGAAAACGCGGCCATAGCGGTAGTAGACCTGCAACGTCATGGATTGCAGCGCCGTCGCACCCACGCGGCCGTAGATCGCGCGCGGGCCCGGATCCCAATCGCCCGCCGGCTTCTTCTGGGCGTCGGTCACGGCGGCTTTGAGCTGAACGTTCCACGCGCGCCAATCGCGTCCGCCGCGCTGGAAAATCACGAGCGTGGCGAAGTAGACGTAGACCTCGTCGATGGCCCCACGGTCGGGAGGGGTCGCGACGAGGAACGCGATGGACTTCGCGAGCGACTTGGACTCTCCAAAAAAGATGCGCAGCAGCGTCACCGCTGCGGTCGCGCGATGCTCGTCGCCCAAGCCGCGCACGACTCCGTCCGCGCCGGTCGCCTTGCGGCTCCACACGTGCAACTTCGCGAGCGCGTTCGGATCGGGCTTGAGACCCGCCAAGCGCGCGGAATGCAGCGCCAGGCCGCTCCACGCCGTCGTCAAGAGGTCACCGAACGAGCCATCTTGTTTTTGCTGGCTCACCAGATGGACGACCGCTTCGCGCGCCTTTTTGCCGTAGAGCGGATTGCGTGTGAGCGCATGCGCCTCCGAAAGCGCCAGCGTCGCGAGCGCATGGCTGGCGAGGTCGGCGGCAATGCGCCCCGACGGCTGCTGTTCAACCAGCAGATATGCCAAACCGCCGCGGACCCGCTCGGCATGGGGTTTGGAACCGCGATCGCTGTATCCGGCGCCGAGATACGAGAGCACGACCTGCGCGGTGGCTCCGACGTGGCCAACGCCGGTCTTATCTGCCGGCCAGGCGCCCGACGGCTGCAGTTGGCTCTTGGCCAGAAAACTGGCGGCGTCGCGCGTGCCGTCCTGGGCGAGCGCGACCGAAATGGCAAGACCGAGCGCGGCCGTGATGACGATTCTCATGGAATCGTTCAACGCAGCGCAAGCGGGGCAGTTCATGAAAACTGAAAAACGGGGTTCGGGTGTCGGAGCGGATGGATACCGGTAATGGGGGCTACGCAGGTACGTCAGCCCGTTTCGCCGTGGTCCACCAGTTGGATACGGATCGAACGGTGCTGTGAATCGCCGCCCGACACCCGAAACTCCCAGGAAGGATCGACTACGCTCTCTCGGTTGTCGTAGTCGAGTAATGCGTGAATCGTTGCGATGAGATCCTTGAGCGCACTCCGGTCGCCGCGGATGAGCACACCTTGGCCGCGCTCGGTCACTGTGAAACGGAGGTTCGCCGCGGAATTGAGCATGTTCGTGGGTCAGCGCCGGAGCGCCTTGATCCATGCCTTCTGGGCGCGCTTGCGCTGCACCTCGGGAGCGTCGGCGCGATAGCCGCGCCGCTCTCCATAAAGCGCAAACAGGCACTCGACCGCGACGGAGCGGACATGCGGATGCTTGCCCCCTAACGCCGCGACGAGGGCCTTACTCGCACGCTGCCGGTCTCGCCGTTGGGTGCGCGACTTGGAGCGAAAATCACCGTAGTGGTTGCGCAACGCCTCGGGCAGAAGCTTGACGGTGCGGACCGCCGCTTCGGGAAGCTCTGCCTTGTGCAGCGCCTCCCAGCCAATGACCACCTCGATCACACCAGCGCCCGTGATCGATTCCCTGCCAAGCTTTTTGGTTCCGCGGGACAGCAGTACCGTCAGCTTTTCGGGACGTGGCTTGGCATCGAACTCCTCCTTCGCTTTCAGTTCGGCCAAGCGAGTGGATAGCAAACTCTGTAGTGCGTCCGCTCGCAGGAAGCCTTCCGACGCAGGCGGCTTCGCCTCGACGGTCGATGGCGCGGGAAATGCCCATGACCCCATGAGCAAACAGGCCAGCGCCCATGCGTAGGTTGTTCGTTCGATAGATCCGACTCGCACACCCGCCCTTAGGCAAAGACCACGCCAAAAGGAAAACGTTAGAACCACGCTGCCGGTGCGGGGACAGCCGGCAACTTGATTTCCGGCAATGTAATACCCGCTTTACGCGCGGTAGACGGCCGGCTATCGGACGATATTCGTGGCGAGGATGCGCGCCTGCTCCGGCGTGAACGCATGATTGGCGTGGATGTCGAAATTCGGCACGCTCGCCATGATCCCGGTGCTGTGCTCAAGGCCCAGCCCATGGCCGATTTCGTGTGCCAAGGCGAGCGCCAGCAAGCGCGCGAAAAACTCGGAACGCTGGCTGGTCGTCAATCCGCTCGAAGCGATCTGGGGAGCGGCAACGAGCGCCAGCTGGTCGATGAAAACGCCGCGCGGCGCGCCGCCCGAGTCGCCGCAATCGAAGTCCGCGTCGTCGTTGCCGATGTCGAGCGCACCGCGGCCAATGCGGTGATCCACGCCGTTGCGAACGCAGATCGAGCTGAACGTGCCGCTGGGCCGAGCGGTGCCGGCGATGAAGGTGATCGGGAACGCGGCGTAGAAACGCTCCAGGTGATTCATGGTCGCGTTCTCGACCGCAAGACGATCGAGCCGGAGGTCGAAGGCGACTGCTTCGAGCGCGCCCGCGTGGGTCTGGAAGTCGATCACCCAGAGCTCTTCCGAGCGCGCATCCCCGCCCGAGCCACAGCCAACACTGCAGACGAGCGCCACGAACCCCAGCAATCCCACTCTTCGGCTCACGCCATCACGGTACCCAAGAACTCGCCGATTGCCGGGCAATCCTGCCAGCCCCCTTGGGGCACGGCGCCGGACACTCAATTACCACCCTGAACGGCCGATTGTTGGCAACGAGGTATCCGAAACAACCCGCGCCGCGAATTCCGCGTTTGTCGCGCGTGAGGAAACGACTCTGGGTGCGTCGCCGTCGAATGAAATTACTGGGTGCCACGATCTCGCTGGCTTTGATCGCCGCGGCTATCGCGGTGCCGCGCCTCTTCGCTTACGGGACCGAGGAGCCGCAGACGCCGCGCTGTGTCGTCGTGATCACGCTCGATACGCTGCGTGCCGACGCGCTCGGCAAGGGCGACTCGCCCGCTCTCGATCGCTTCTTGCGGACGGCGCGTCGATTCGCGGGCGCACGCACTGCCGTGCCGTTGACCCTACCGGCGCACACCAGCCTCTTCAGCGGGCTAATGCCCAACCACACCGGCATCCACGACAACGTCGGGCCGAGTGTGCCGGCGCGAGATGAACGCGACTTCCCGCTGCTCGCGGAGCAGTTTCGCGAGGCGGGGTACGCGACGGGCGCGATCGTCGCGCGCGCGGTGCTTCAGCCGATCACCGGAATCAGCTCCGGCTTCGACGACTACCACTGTCCCGACGAGGCCAATCCGCAGACGGATGCGGGCGGCTACATGCATGCCGATCACCAGGCCGAACTCGCGGCGGCATGGCTGCGTTCGCACGACGATGGCCCTGCGTTCTTGTGGGTGCATTTCTTCGACCCGCACGGCCCGCACATCCCGTACGCGGGCGACGAGCAGCGGGCCGGCACGATGGCGGACGATCCGCTCGCCGTACGCTACGCGGGCGAAGTGCGCAGGCTCGATGCGGGCCTCGAGAAGCTGTTGCGCGTGATTCCCGAGGACGCGCTCGTCGTGTTCGCCTCCGACCATGGGGAAGGTCTATACGATCACGGCGAGCGCTCCCACGGGCCGCTCTGCTTCAGCTCGACAATCGACATGGTGTTGGCGCTGCGCGTGCCGGGTCTCGAACCGGGAGAGGACTCGGCCGCGCGCAGCATTTGCGATGTCGCGCCGACACTGCGCGCGCTGTGCGGGCTGGAGCAGATCGAGGTCGATGGTCGATCGCTGCTGGGGCCGGCCGCCGACATCGTGGTCAGCGAGTCGTTCCACGGCTGGCGCCTGCACGGTTGGGCGCAGACGTTCGCGGCGTTCGATGGCCGTTTCAGCCTGGTCGATTCGGGGCCGGTCGCGCGCCTCTTCGACCGGCTCGAAGATCCCGGCGAGGAGCGGCCGCTCGACCTTGCCAGCCACCCCGCCTACGAGCGCCTCGATCGCGCGCTCACGAACTATCGAGCGAGCGCCACGGCCGACTTGCGCGACCGCGAAACGCTGCCGTCCGTGCCGCCCTACGGCGCAGAGCGGCGGCCCGAGTCGCACTACCTGTCGCGCGCCGAAAACGCCCAGCTTGCCGATCCGCAGCCGCTGCTCGCCTGGTGGGACGAACTGATCGAGCTGGACAAGCTGATGCAGGCCGCGTTCATGCGTCGCGACACCGCCGCCCTGCGGGAGGTCATTGGGCAGATCCGCCTGCGCGCACCCAGGTCGCCCAGCAGCCCGGTACCCCACTCGTCGATCGCTACGGCGCAGCGCGCGCTGGCGCAACTCACCGGCGACCGCGGCGCCTACCGCGATAGCGTGCGCGCCTCGATGAAGACCATCGCACTAGGCTTCGCCGTGCCGCGCACGTTGGAGTTGGCGCTCGCTGCCGCAACACGCGCGCAGGATGTGGAGCTCATGCAGGAGTTACTGGCGCTGGCCGTGCAAACAGGTCTCGTGCCGGACGTGAGCTGCGCCGAGCGTGTGCACGCGATCGCGCAGCGGTCCCCGGGCCATGCGGAACTCGCACTCCGGCTGCTCAACCGCGCCCGCGCCCATGCGAACCAGTCGGACCGCGCCACGATCGACGGCTGGATCGCCACGCTGGCGAATGCGCCCGCGGATTAGAACAACCGCAGGATCGTGCGAAAGATGCGGACATACGCGTTGTCCCACGCTTGTTCGCGGAAGAACC
>Ga0164315_10004931_pt1 | contig 10405 bp, 10 predicted proteins | sample GuaBasSedimGuay6_FD_113737 | JGI IMG/M metagenome (GOLD analysis project Ga0164315, IMG submission 113737) | Subseafloor sediment microbial communities from Guaymas Basin, Gulf of California, Mexico - Guay6, Core 4569-2, 0-3 cm | ecosystem: Environmental > Aquatic > Marine > Hydrothermal vents...
CACAATGCCTAATTCCCAATTCCCAAGGAACTATAATGGCTTTAAATCAAGAAACTTCGTCAGTAATGGACACGCCTTCGGATGAATTAGAATTAACGACAGAATTCGTCGAAGCTCACAACTTAATGGAAAAAACCAGTCAATGTGCCTTTATTACTGGTAAAGCCGGCACCGGCAAATCGACTTTGTTGGATTATTTTAAACAACACACCCAGAAAAAAATAGCGGTACTCGCGCCCACCGGTGTAGCCGCACTCAACGTCGGCGGTGCAACCTTACATTCTTTTTTTAGATTGCCACCTCGCCCGATCCATCCTGATGAAATCAAACAGGTGCGTTCCCAAAAAAAACGTCAACTTTACCAGTCTCTCGACACGATTATTATAGACGAAGTCTCAATGGTTAGGGCGGACATGATGGACGCTATCGATCGTTTTATGCGCCTCAATGGTAAAACTCGCTTCAAACCGTTTGGGGGTGTTCAAATGATTTTTGTTGGCGATCTATTTCAATTGCCACCTGTGGTGTCTAGTGATGAGGAAGCCCGGCTGTTCAACACTATTTATGATAGCCAATTTTTTTTTAGTGCCAACGTTTTTTATGAACTTAGCATGGCATTCTTTGAATTAACAAAGGTTTACCGCCAAAAAGAGCAAGCATTCCTGCATTTACTCAATGCTATCCGTAACAATCAAGCGGCTCATGGCGAAATACAACAAATTAATCAGCGTTATCAACCACAATTTGTGTCAGATATCAACGATTTTTACATCACATTGACAACGACTAATAAATTAGCTTCACAAATCAATGCCACGTATTTAGCGAAATTGTCCACTCCAGTATATCAATTTGATGGCGAAATCACCGGCAAATTTGACAAAGGGACATTCCCGACAGACTTGGTTTTGTCGTTAAAAGAAGGGGCGCAGGTGATGTTTGTTAAAAACGACAGCGAAGGGCGGTGGGTGAATGGCACTTTGGGACGGGTTCATAAAATCAAAAGAGACGAAATCCGCGTCGAAACGCCGGATAAACAAATCCACACGGTTAAACAAACGAAATGGGAAGTGCTGGCTTATCGGTTTGATGATCAAACCCAAATGGTGAGTACTGATGCGGTTGGCTCATTTACCCAGTACCCGCTACGGCTGGCTTGGGCGATTACGATTCATAAAAGTCAAGGCAAACAATTTGGTAAAGTTATCATAGATTTAGGGTGGGGGACTTTTGCCCATGGCCAACTTTATGTGGCACTCAGTCGCTGTAAAACTTTGGAAGGACTGGTACTCAAAAGTCAAGTGCGCCCCAAGGATATCATCGTAGACAACCGCGTGGTGGCATTTGTTGCTTCGCGGGACAACGCCCAACCGCAACAACCGCCCTCAAGTGAGGAGTTGCCATTTTAGGTAGATATAGAGGGCACAGAGTGGGGTGATAATCTGTGTGATTTGTGAATGGTCAAGTATTAATTATCTTCAGGAGTACAAGGCGAACCTTGTACGAAAAAAGAGAGTATTTCGTTTCCAGAGTGACACAAAGTTAGATTTTAGTAAACACAAAGGGCTCCAAAAATTTCGGGGAGTGCTAAAAAGTAGTGATTTTCCGACAAAACCTGACCGGTTTCAAAAACTTGTCAGGTTTATACCATTACTTGTTTAGAACTACCAAATTTGCTTTCATGTAACAAACTGATAACTGAAAATGCGCTATTTTAATACTTTTGGTCCGGTTAACCAAACCGAACATTATGTCGTGTCGCGCCGCGAACTGATTACTGATTTAGTCACGCAAATTGAGCGAGGCACTTATTTTACCCTCTATGCCCCAAGGCAAATGGGAAAAACCACATTGGTGCGGCATTTAGTAACAGAGTTGCTGGATAAACCGGATTATTTACCGGTAATTCTGAGTTTTCAACGTTTTGAAAGTTGGAGTGTGACTCGTTTTTTGCATAAGATAGGTATGGAAATTAGCCAGCAAATTAATAGCCGAACAACCGCACATCAAAATGCACTAAAAATTCAATCCATAGCGGCTCCCACGACAATAGAAAATTTGTGGGATTTTTTTGAAAACCTAGCTTCAGTGGCACCTGACATTAAAGTGGTTTTAGTTATTGACGAATTTGATGCCACACCACAAGAAGCACTTTCCCCGTTGCTCCAAACTTGGCGCGAGTTTTACATACTGCATACCCCACCGCGTGTCCTTCATAGCGTTATTTTAATTGGAATTCAAAACATCGCCACCCTCAACTTAGGGCGCAGTTCTCCATTTAATATTGCTCGTCAAATCCAATTACCTTCTTTTACTTTGGCACAGGTGCAAGCACTTTTTGAGCAATATACCGTTGAAACGGGACAAACCTTTGCAACTGGTGTCAGAGAAGAAATTCATGCCCTCACTGGGGGACAACCCTTTTTAGTCAATCGACTTGCCGCGATTTTGACGGAAGAAATAGCGACTGAGCGCAACCGTCCAATTGATCATGCTAATTTGCAGCGTGCATTATCCAAATTGGTACGGGAACGCAATTATAATTATGAAACCTTAGTACGCCACGCCCAGTCTTATCAAGAACCCACACTACGCATCCTATTTGGGGCGCATCTCAAATTTACCCTCAACACGCCGATGGTTCATGCACTGTCGATGTATGGCATCATCAAAGAAAATAAGCAAGGCTTTTGTGAAATTGCGAATCCGATTTATAAACGGATTTTAAACGATTATTTTCAGCCACTGGAATCGGATTTGCAAGCGTCTATTTTGGTGAATAGTTACGACTTGCGCGTTCATGTGGTTGGCGATGAGCTGCAAATGGAGCAATTGCTCTCGCAGTTCCGTGAATTTATCGAACGGCGTGGGCGCGAAGCCTTTAAAGTCACGCCCATGCCTCAAGAAGCGACGGGACAATATTTGCTGATGGCTTATCTGGATTTATTGGTACGACAAGTCGGCGGTGATTTATTCACCGAAGTCAATTCAGGTAGTGGACGACTGGACTTAATTGTGGTTTATCATGGACACCGCTATATCATTGAAACCAAAATTTGGCGGGGTGCAGTTGAATTTGAGAAAGGACTCGAACAACTTGAAGATTATTTGGACAGCGAAAGCCAAACGGTTGGTTATTATGTCGTCTTCCATGCGCGGCCTCGAGTTTATGGCAAACTGACATTTGAACAATTAGAATGGGTGGAACAAAGAGAACGTGCGAAGATTTATACTTATTTAGTACGTTTAGGAGCGGTATTTGAAGAGGAATAAGGTATCGGCGCATTTCCACGGCACGGACAGTTAAGTACAACGGATACGCGAGTACAACGGATACGCGAAATAAACTGATAAAGACAAAGTTGGTTACTGATTTTACGGATGCTATCCCTTCTTAGGGATAGTATCCGTTTCCGTTTGAAATGCACCCATGTACTGATTTTACGGATGCTATCCCGAAAAGGGATAGCATCCGTTTGAACATCATCACGACTTCTACAGCGCTACCTAAATCCAAGATAGCCTTATCCGTTTATTTCGCGTATCCGTTGTACTCGCGTATCCGTTGCACTAGCGTATCCGTTGTACTGTCTGTGGGAATGCACCCGTTTTACTTCTTTTTCGCCAACACCAACTCAAAAAAATCTCCTGAGCCTACAAAACTAGGAATGGTTGGATTTTGAAAGTTATCCGTTAATTTCCGAACCCGACTTCTGACATAACTTTGCAAAGTACTGAGCTTAATCTCATCCTCACCCGCGAGCGTTGCCTTCCCCTCCAACCCTTCTATCAACGCTTTCGTAAAAGCACCATGCCCCCAATCAGGATCCTCCATCGAATATTCTGCGCCTGAGCTTGAGGCAAAGATAATGATGTTATGCAGGTTTGCATCACGCAGATATTGGCTGGGATCCACTTGGGCTTGCTCCTTAAGCTTGTCATTGCCAATAATGCTGCCAGAATGACAAGTATCCGCTAACAAAATCACATGCGCTTTGAGATCATTCACGGCCTTAAAAATTTGCCAAGCAACGCCGGTGGTTTCCAAATCGTCAACCTCGGCATCATAGTTGACAAAATAATAACCAGTCTCGGTATTGACACCATGCCCGGAAATGAACAAAACCGCAATATCACCCAATTTTGCCGGCTGGAAAAAAGTCTTCAAGTTGAGTTGAGTAGAGTAGAGTACAGCGAATTGTTAGTTGAGTTGAGTACAACGAATGACGTGGATAAACTGATTCTGAAATTAACGGATACTATCCCGAAACCAGGGATAGCAGCCGTGAAGTTACATTAACGGATACTATCCCGAAACCAGGGATAGCATCCGTTATTATAACCGATGATATCGAAGCGCCTGCGTTTATTCTACCATTCCCCATTCGTTTTTTTCGCAAATTCGTTGTACTCATACTGACTCTGAAATTAACGGATACTATCCCGAAACCAGGGATAGCATCCGTTATTATAACCGATGATATCGAAGCGCCTGCGTTTATTCTACCATTCCCCATTCGTTTTTTTCGTAAATTCGCTGTACTCTGAGTTCGTTGTACTTTGAGTGCGTAACATCAATTACTTCCAAAGTGATTCAACCAAGCCTCAGCCATTTGGCTTCTGGCACTGTTATGAATACAAATAAACAAGACTTTCTGTTTTTTTGTCATTGGAAAAACGCCTATAAGTTTAGCGTTTATAGATATACTTTATCCAGAACTGTTTAAAAAAAGGCACTGTTAAAGTGGATAAAATAAATCCTATTGTTGGAATAATCGCATTGATAAAGGGTTGTGGAAGTTCTTCTATTATGAAAAATAAGACTATGAGTCCGTAAGTTAAGATTGAAATAATGATGATTCGAGCTTGACTGGTTTCCCAAGCCTTATCCGCCTCTACACGAAGATTTCGTTCCTTTATTTTCTGAATTTCTTGCTTGATTTCCTGAATTTCTTGCTCAAGTTGACTAGATACTGGATAAGCACTTGGCGAGTCTAAAAACTTCGTCAAATGGTCTCCAAGTATCTGATACTTTGGCGTTTTTACCAAATTCTTCATACTTCAAATAGGTTTTTTATAACCACGCTTCAATTTTTTTCTGAACAGGAACGCCACCCGCATGTACCACTTTACCATCAACCACCACGCCGGGCGTAGACATAATCCCATAAGACATAATCTGCGCCATGTCTTCAACCTTCTCTAAAGTGATTTCTACCCCTTTTTCTTGGGCCGCTTGTTCAATTCGAGCGTAAGTGGTTTTGCAATTGGCACAGCCTGAACCTAACACTTTGATATTTTTCATTGAATTTTCTCTTGTGAAGTTAACGGATACTATCCCTAAGAAGGGATAGCATCCGTGAAGTGAAGTTTATTTTTATTAAAATCTATATAGTTGGCTGGAGTCCAAGATTTATCTTGGTTCTGCCCAAACTAAAGTTTGGACTCCGCTGCGGTGCCCGTCAAAACAAAATTGACAATGTACTAGCCCAGTAAATTAAATGTCCAACCCACTAAAATAATCGCAACAGTCAACACTGAAACAAATAACAATAAGCCGGGTAAACGAATAACTTTACGCAAGATTAATAATTCGGGTAAAGAAATCGCTGCGATACTCATCATTAACGCCAAAGTCGTGCCGATAGCAACGCCTTTAGTCAGCATAGCTTCCGCTAACGGAATAACACCTACCGCATTAGAATATAAAGGTACGCCTAAAATCACCGCCATTGGTACAGCTAGGAAATTATCTTTTCCGGTTAAACTTTCCGCCCAACTTTCGGGGAAATAGCCATGAAACAACGCACCGGCACCGACACCAATTAGTACCCATAGCCAAATACGCCTAACAATTTCTTTGACTTCACCGATGGCAAATTCATGTCGTCCACGTAGCGAAGTATCGACAGCGGGTTGTGCGGCTTGTCCCATTTGGATTTTCCACACGTAAGCTTCCACCCATCTTTCGGGATGAAAACGTTCCATCACGGCCCCACCAACGTAAGCAACCGTTAAACCCGCCATCACATATAACAGAGTCAATTTCCATCCCATAATGCCCATTAACAGCACCACCGCGACTTCATTAATCATCGGACTCGCTATCAGAAAGGAAAAAGTCACGCCAAGTGGAATCCCCGCTTCTACAAAGCCAATAAAAAGTGGCACTGAGGAACAGGAACAAAACGGAGTGACTGCGCCCAAAGTAACCGCCAAAGTGCGAGCCAGTGCTTTAGAACGCCCTCGTATATAGTCACGCACCTTTTCTGGACTGAGCAGGGTCCTAAATAAGCCCATGATATATATAATAATAACCAGCATCACAAAAATCTTTGCCGTATCCATGACAAAGAAATGCAGGGCGGCTCCTAAATGACTTTCGGGTGATAAACCACCCATTTGATAAACTAATAAATAAGCGAATTGTTCAAACATCGGCTTTTTCCCAAGCAAACCAATTTCGCGTACCATTGACAAGGTACACAATAAACAGCATGACGGGGACTTCTACCAGCACACCGACAACCGTTGCTAATGCCGCGCCTGATTCTAGTCCAAACAAGCTAATCGCTACCGCCACCGCGAGTTCAAAGAAATTGGAGGAACCGATTAAGGCTACCGGGCCGGCAATTTCAATCGGCACACGCCACAGCCATGCCCAAATGTAGGCAAGGGTTGCAACTCCTAAACTTTGAATAATCAAAGGGATAGCAATCAATAAAATAATAAAGGGTTGCTCAAGAATCGTTTTGCCTTGAAAACCAAACAGCAACACCACTGTCAGTAATAAACCAATGATAGTCCAAGGTTTTAGCTTATTGGTAAATTGCGTGACTTGCTCCTCGCTTCCCCGTTTTAGTAATTGAACGCGAGTAAAATAACCGGCTATCAATGGGATAACGACATATAACACCACAGAAAGCAATAACGTTTCCCACGGCACCACAATATCACTAATACCCAGCAAAAATACCACGATGGGCGCATAAGCGAATATCATAATGATGTCATTTAGGGACACTTGTACTAAGGTATAAGTGGCATCGCCTTTAGTCAGTTGACTCCAGACAAACACCATTGCGGTGCAAGGCGCGGAACCCAGCAAAATCATGCCGGCAATATATTCTTTAGCCGTTTGTGGTTCAACCCAATCGACAAACAGCATTTCAAAAAACAACCAGCCTAAAGCAGCCATTGTAAATGGCTTAATAAACCAATTAGTGACGGAAGTCACAATCAAACCTTTAGGACGTTCACCAATATGTTTGAGTGAGTTGAAATCCACATTCACCATCATCGGGTAAATCATCACCCAAATCAGCACCGCAACCACTAAGTTGACATGCCCAACTTCCATCAGGCTTAACTGGGCAAAGGCTTGTGGAAACAGATTGCCTAAGCCAATACCAGCCGCAATACACAGAGCCACCCAAAGGGTGAGATAACGTCCAAATGTTCCTAATGGATCACCCCCAACCACTTTTGGGGCCGCAATTTCACATTGTGCGCTCATCGTTTTATACCTTTCATCAAATTTGAGGAAACAGATAGTAATATATTTAATTCCATATATATGGATATGCAGATATACAAAATCAACCCTGTTCCCCAAAAAAAAAGGCATCACGGTTTGGCTTTGTATTTATTCAAGCCCACAACGTGCGCCTCGCCGATTAGGCATTTGGGTAAGATTTTTTTTATCCGTGCAAAAAGGCCTGAGGTTTTGGATACCCAAAACGGTTTCTTGTAAAACTGTCACAATCCAAGACGGGAGTTCAGGATGTAAGTCGTAATAAACCCAGAGCCCCTCACGTCGATCTTGCAGTATGTTAGCCGCTTTAAGGGTGGCTAAATGTCGAGAAATTTTGGGCTGCGACAAGCCAAGTGCATCCGTCAATTCACACACACATAGTTCCCCCGCTTGTTGTATCAACACAACACAACGTAAGCGCGTCTCATCAGCTAAAGCGCGAAAAAAGTTTTCAGGTGACATAATTGATACAATAGGAGTACAAACTTAGGAGTACAAACTTTAGTTTGTACAGTCAAACCAGGAGTACAAACTTTAGTTTGTACCAACTAAAATTTTGGTTTCGCGAATTGAATATGATGACTTATGGAAAAACTTTATGAAAAACCAGTTAAAACCGTTTTTATGGAAAAACGTTTTGCTAACAGTCTGGCAAGCTGTTCTGCGACTTGGTGCCCAAATGAAAAATTTGGCTCAGCGCATGTTGTCGTTGCTTAAATTTTTAAAAGCACGTCCGCTAAAATTTTTCTTGCGCGGCGTATTTTTATTATTTGGATTGTTAGGTATTACCGTTGTTGGCTGTCATTGGTGGGTAAAACTTCAGACACAAGATCGGCTTTACTCCGATATTAATGCGATTCCCGCCAAAAAAGTCGCGCTGCTACTGGGCACCGTTAAACGTTTACCTAATGGTTATACCAATCGTTATTTTCGGTATCGTATTAAGGCTGCGGTGCAACTATACAAGGCTGGCAAAATCAAACACATTCTTGCCAGTGGTTCAAATGATAGTATCTATTATAACGAACCGGTGGATATGGAAAAAGAACTGATAGCACGAGGCGTACCCAAGCACGCGATTTCATTGGACTATGCCGGGTTTCGTACGTTAGATTCTGTTATTCGTTGTAAGGAAATTTTTTCCCAGGATGATATTATTATCATTTCACAGCCCTTTCATAACCAACGCGCGTTATTTATCAGTGACTTTTATGGCATTAAAGCGATTGGCTTCAATGCGAAAGATGTGCCCCTGCTTGACGATATAAAAACGCCCCTTCGGGAATACTTAGCCCGTTTTAAAGCCGTCTTAGATTTGTATATTTTAGGAACACAACCAAAATTTTTGGGTAAAAAGGTTAAGATTCCAGTTTAAGATATACTGGAAGTACAACGGATTGGCGGATTTGACGCAATAGAAATGCAAACGAATATAACTACAAGGATTGTTTATAATAATGGATTAATAACTACAATTTAGCGATTTTAATCCTTTTTTATAAACAATCCTTGTAGTTATCCGTATCGATTAAACAATCCTTGTAGTTATTGTTAGGTTGTACAGCGAATTAGCGAAATCAACGAATTTTCCCAATCCGAAAAATCCGGAAAGAAGCTGTACTTCAGGCAGGTAACATGTTGTCCGCCTACAAAAGATCATCCGGGTTAATGCCTAACGCTCGCAGTTGTTCAGCGAATTTATCGGCTCGAAGTCGCTGTTGTTCAGCGCGTTGTTCAGCTTGATATCTTGCCAGTGCTTCCACTTCGGCTTGTTGTTTCGCCTGACGATAACCCGGCAACACAAACTCTTGATAAACCGGATCGTCAATCATTTCCTCTATAGAAGGGCGATGGTACAAATCTCCAATCCTAAATTGAAAGCCGGGCAATACCATCGATTTGATAATGTCCTCTTTCACGGGTTTAATGGGTGCATACACGCGTTGGGCATTCAAGCGATAAAAAGCGGTATAGCGTGAGTGCCCATCCAAAATGTAATATTCTTTGACACCACCGGCCGCATATTCGTTTTTTTTAGAGATGGTGTCACGTTCAATGTCGGCTTTGGAAGAATCGGAAATGGCTTCAACGCACAAATCAAAGGTGCCTTTATAGCTTTTATCATCCAGCGATAACGGCACTGGGTTGTTATTGAGAACCACGCCTAAATCGGGCCGACGAATCGTGATTTTGTGTGGTAACACTAAACGAAATCCTATATTCAACCCAACTGTTTTGGCGATAGGCTTGGTTCTCAAATAATGTTCTAGCAATTCAAAGAACCATTTATACATTAAATAAGTGATAAAATCAGACATGGCTTTTTCCTCCAATTCGCCATTATTCCACTCGTAAGTCATTTCAGGGTCGTGATAGTATTTTTCCCAATAGTCACTTTCTGAAACAACGCTTTTTGGAGGATGATGATTGGTGTCTGTTTGGGAGCTGGTATCGTCTAACGTTTGTAATGTTGGCATGTTTTTAATCTCTATAGTACAGCGGATTGACGGATTGTACGGATTTTGAAACCGCATTACTCAGGATAGTACAGCGAATTAGCGAAATCAACGAATTAGCCCAACGAACAATCCGTAAAATCAGGAAAGAAGCTGTACTAATATATAACTACAAGGATTGTTTATAATAAAGGATTAAAAGCCAACACCGTTTGGTTCCAATCCGTATCGATTATACAATCCCTGTCGTTAACTGTTTTGACTTTAATCATTTATTATAAACAATCCTTGTAGTTATCCGTTATTATAAACAATCCTTGTAGTTATTGTTAGATAGTACAGCGAATGACCAAAATAAACGAATGAACCCAACGAACAATCCGAACAATCCTTCAATGCGCTGTACTAATATACA
>Ga0164315_10004932_pt1 | contig 10403 bp, 6 predicted proteins | sample GuaBasSedimGuay6_FD_113737 | JGI IMG/M metagenome (GOLD analysis project Ga0164315, IMG submission 113737) | Subseafloor sediment microbial communities from Guaymas Basin, Gulf of California, Mexico - Guay6, Core 4569-2, 0-3 cm | ecosystem: Environmental > Aquatic > Marine > Hydrothermal vents >...
CTGATCGAGGGCATTCTGGCGGCCTGGCGTTGAACGCCTTGGACGAGCCATCCTCAGACCTGACAACCACCTCGCTTCGTCGGTGGATGATTTTTCTCCTTGTTGTCTTCGGAATGACAATCCTCGTAGTTCGAGCCGGTCGGTACTGGCCTTTCATCTCTGACGATGCACTGATCTCTCTCCGTTACGCAATGCGGTTTCTTGATGGTCATGGCCTGACCTGGACTGCAGGCAACCCAGTGGAGGGTTACTCGAATCTGCTTTGGATCCTCCTGGTGTCCCTGTTGGGATTTCTGGGCATGGATCTCATTGTCGCATCCCGAATACTCGGACTCCTCTGTTTCGCGGCGGTGATCGGTGCTTTCGGTTACAACTCCCACTTGAGAACAGGGAGAGACCTGATAGCTCCAATGGCTGGAACTCTGGTGGTCGTCTTGGCTGCGCCAGTAGCTATCTGGTCCATCGGTGGACTTGAACAACCCCTGGTAGCCGCTCTCCTGGCCTGGGCTCTTGTCCTTGTCCTGCCCCTTGCGGATCCAGAGATTCACCTCCACCCGAAAAGAACCGTTTCTGCTTCGCTGTGTCTGGGGCTTCTCTGCTTGACGCGACCTGACGGCGCTCTGTTCACCCTGGCTTTGGTCCTGGGCCTGCTGATCGTTCGCGGAATCAACAGGTCTTCCTTCAGCCTCGTCGCGGTCATGATTGCGCTCCCGATCACGGCAACCTTTGGTCAAGAGGCATTTCGCCTTTTCTACTATGGTCAGTGGTTGCCAAACCCGGCTCTTGTCAAAGTGAGTCCGTCCTGGCTTCACTTTTTTGCTGGGCTGGACTACGTTTCAGGTGGTTTTTCAGCCCTTCGTCCCATTTCGGATGGCGCGGTCATCGTGGCGATACTCTTTCTGGTTCTTCGCCGTTTCATTGGTCGAACTCCAAGCAACCGGGTCATCGTGTTGGTTCTCCCGGCTCTCATTTGGATGATTTACGTTGCTTTAGTGGGAGGAGACCTTTTCCCGGGATGGCGGCATTTTGTACCCGTGGTCGTCGTGGCGGCGATGATCCTGACTGAGGCTTACCGGTGGATCGATCGTCAGTTCTCCGCTTTCACCAGCATGACCATTCTTGGACTCATAACAGTTGCCGGACTCGTTTCTTTCGTTCAACACCAAGACGCCAATCCCGAGAACCAAAAGGCAATTCACGAACGATTCGAGTTTGACGGCCAGGTGATCGGTCTGATGCTGAAAAACGGTTTTGGCTCTTCACAACCTGTCGTGGCCGTCAGCGCAGCGGGTTGCATTCCCTACTGGTCGGAATTGCCCTGCATTGACATGCTGGGGCTCAACGACGATTACCTGCCACACCATCATCCTGAAAATTTCGGGCAGGGCTGGATCGGTCACGAACTTCGTGATGACAACTACATTTTCTCTCGCCGACCGGACCTTGTAATGTTCCACCTCGGTTCAGGAGAGGGTCTCCAGGTACCGGACTTTCGCCGCGAATACACCTTGACCTCCTTCCTTGGCAAAGAACCACACGAGGTGAGATCGAAAATCTGGGTGCGCAAGGACAGCGAGAAAATTGGGGTTTTCTCGGAGGAGAACTCAATCACCATCCCCAGCTATCTTTTCGATGGAAACACGTTGACAAGCTCTCTGGACAGGAATGGAGAGTTTGTTGTTACCATATCTGATGAAAACCCCATCTCTTACTACAATCTGCCACTGAGTTCCGGGACCTGGACGATAAAGGCAAATGCGACAAGCCCCCTTCAGATTGCAATCACACGGTTCCACGACGGGAACATACTCGCAGACGGCCCATTGCCAAGGAAAGTGGTGTTGGAAAAGGCCACTCGCATCACTACCCGCCTCACCCCGGCTCAAGGAGGATTAGTCGAGCTTCGAGAGATCACCATCACCAGGGATTGATCTCACAGAACCTCGAAGATGAAGCTCCTTCCCCTTCTGGATGAAAAAACTTGTCGAGTCCTTGGCCATTCTTTCAACCGGCGGTGAAAATCGACGGCTTCTACAGAGTTCAACGTAACAAGGACATAATGTACATTCAGCCCTTGCGCTGTCTGGAGAAAGACCCACTCGTCGGGGGTCGTCTGGAGTGTCGAAAGTAGGATGAGTCGACGGGAAGCATCGACCGAGGGATTCGTGTGGCCGGCCGGGAGAGCGACACACTTCCGGCCGGTCAAGCCTCCGACAAGCATATATGCCTCGGGGGCCGGACATGCAATGACATCATCGATATCTGTCGAATTCTTGATCCAGTCGACGACCTCCTGTCGTATTGCAATGATCCCGTCCACATCCGCCAGGTAAGCTTCGGCAAACGGAAGGTAGGAAAACGCAGGAGCCAGGCTGCCGATAAGGAGGAAACCTCCAACAACAGGTGGAAGGAAGCGTGATCCTGGGAACTTTCCAAAATGACGGAAGATGAACCGGATGAGATTGACGAGGCCGATAGCGGCCAGAGCAGCGATGGCCAATTGCCCCTGCCACTGGAATTCATGGGGGACCAGGACGGGAAGGTCCAGTCGCCTCCACCAGGAGAGATACGCGGGCGCCTGCCCGATCAGGGCGATTGCGAGAAATCCGGGAAGCCAGCCGAGACGGGCCCAATCCTTCAGGATTAGGATGAGACCCACAATTGCCAGAAGCCCAACCGCTGGAGTGCTGCCGCCGATGGCAAAGGCGGGATTCGACATCTCTGGAGCGACATATTGAAAGGGAACGGGGTTTCGACGGACCATGGTGAGAATATGAACGAGTAGCGGGGCTGTCAAAAGGGCGGCCGGAATTACCGTTGATCCAAGCATCAGGCCAAGCCTTCGCCACTGGGTCTTCCGGGAAAGGGCCAGGCCCAATACATGGAAACCCAGAGCTCCCGCGACGACGAGTGCACACACCGGATGCCACCATGCCGTCACGGCAAGCCCCAGGCCCGTCACCACACCGCGAAGCACTATGGTTCTCGATCGTTCCTCCCCAGCCAGCAACGCTTCGACACACCAACTCCACAAGAGCAGGGAAAGTAGTGCCGGCACCACACCCTGAATACTGGGCATCGCCGCGGCAATATGGGTCATCCACCAGAGGGAACCAAAAAGAAGCAAAGGCAAGACCGACACCGCCGTTGGAAAATCCGAAGTCCGCCACATGAGGATGAAGAAGATTGTGAGAATCAACGGGTTGAGCCACAGGGAAGATTGGGCGTGAACGTAGGGTGTTTCCTGGCCTGAAATGGCGGCGATCGAGGCCATCAGGGCGGGACCTGCCGGGGAATACCACCACGGCGCTCCCAGAATTGAGGGATCCGACCAGACTTCCCCCTCAAGCATGTTCTGTGACCAGGCAGTGTCCCGAAAAGCATCATATGGCAGGGAGTGGCCGCTGTTCGTTACACTGACGGTCCATACGACAGCCGACAAATAGACCAGCAGGACCGGTCCGAGGTATCTCAGGGGACGGAGATATCCCGCCGTTCGGGCTGACAATCTTCCCTTGGCCATGATTGGAGTTTAGCGGCTTTTTGGGGATTCCGACCTTTCCATCCGAGAAACGCCATTGTCGATGGAGGCCAGAATGAGGATGGTCGATCTGTTATCTTTTCGAGAGAGGAGAAGATGACCCGATCAAGCCAAATATTCCTTCGGGATAAAACCACCCAGCGGAGCGGCGAAGACCATGAATCGTGAAGCCCTTCAGAACCTCTTGATTCGGTCGGCCAGATGGGGAGCGTTGTTTTTTCTTCTAATCTTGGTTTTCAAAAACGCATGGGTCTGCGACGATGCCTTCATCTCCTTCAGGTCGATCGACAACTGGCTTAATGGCTTTGGATTGACCTGGAATATTGATGAGCGGGTCCAAGTATTCACCCATACTCTCTGGGTATTTTTCCTTGCACCGATCATGGCCTTCTCAAAGGAAGTCTTCGTCACTGTCATGCTGGTATCCCTTTGCCTGACCGTAATTGTGGCATTTCTGGTCGGTTGGAAATGGGCGCCCGAACCTGCACTGGGTGCTCTGGCACTTCTAACGCTGGCGCTTTCCCAAACATTTGTCGATTATTCGACCTCCGGTCTCGAGAATCCCCTTCTGCACCTGCTATTGATGCTGTTTGTTCTCGTCATCAGGAAGAGGCCCCAGGGATTCAGGGGTTCGCTGCAGCCGGTTCTCCTGTTTTCAATGGTGGCTCTTGTCCGACCGGACGCCGTCTTGCTCGTGTTTCCCGCGCTGGTGTGGAGATTTTGGAACGCTCCGGAGCGAAATCTCTTGGGAATAACCTCGGGCCTGACACCTCTGGTGTCGTGGGAACTCTTTTCTCTCTTCTATTATGCTGCCCCGTTTCCCAATACAGCCCTGGCCAAGCTTGCAACGGGCCTTGATTGGATCTCGTTGATCAGGCAGGGAACGTGGTATTTCTTGGATACCGTGGTCCATGATCCCCTGACGGCGGTTGTCCTTGTCGCAGGAATCAGCGTGGGCATTTTACGAAGAGAGGGACCCTCTCGTTTTTTGGCCGGAGGCATCGTTCTTTATCTTGGGTGGGTTCTGCACATGGGTGGGGACTTCATGGCAGGTCGCTTCTTTTCCGCCCCATTCCTGCTGGCAGTCTTGATGGTGGTCTCGGGCACGGGTCGATCAGGCACCCGGAGACGCCATTTTATGACCCTTTGCACCCTGGTCGTGGTGGGACTTGGTCTTTCGTCTCCCCGTTCTCCCGTTTTGACCGGATTGGACCATGGCCTCGATCCCTCGACGACAGCGATGTGGCATGGAATCACGGACGAGCGGAGCCGCTTTTACCCCGTGTCCAGCATGGTTCACTCTATCCGTTCCGGCGCCTATGTACCCCAACATGAATGGGTCTCTTCCGGGCTGGAACTCCGTTCGTTGGCTCAGGGTCACGTTGTTGAGCTCCAGAATGTTGGGTTTTCAGGCTATTTTGCGGGTCCCGGAGTTCATATCATCGATTCATTCGCGTTGACCGATCCCTTCCTGGCCAGACTCCCGGTCAGTGATCAGTCCTCCTGGCGAATTGGACACTTCAGTCGAGATCTTCCACCCGGGTACCACGAATCCCTCGAGGTCGAGGAGAACAGAATCATCAACCCGGAACTAGCGAGGATGTACGGTGCCCTTCGCTGTGCGACGCACGGCGAATTGTTTTCCTGGGGGCGCCTCAATGCCGTCTGGAAACTCAATACCGGTGAATTTGAGGATGCAATTCGGCAGCAGCGGGAATATGCGGAGGAAATCGACGAAGGAATGCGGAAGATGAGCTTCGGCCGGCCTGGTGAAGCGATCAATAACTTCCGGAATGGCGCAGTCATCAACCCGTATCGTGCAAGGCCATGGCTTCTTCTTTCCCGGGTTCTTCTTGCGACGGGCGATTTCGAAGGCGCTTCGCATGCCATCGGACAGGCTCTGGACATCGATCCTTCAAGTCTGGAGGTCCGCCTTGATGAAGTGCTGATTCAGGCTGCGGTATTGTCGAGGAAGATGGGACCGCCGACCGTCGAAAGTTTTCGACGCGCCCTTGAAAGGGAGCCCCGCCTGATTGAGGTCCATCTGGCAACGGGTGCACGTCTCATGGAGAATGCGAGATGGGCAGATGCCGAAAAGGTTTTGCACGCGGCACTCTCGCCGGAGCTTGAAATCGGTCGGTACCGTCAGGTTCCTGGAAATTCTGCAGCGAGAATCTATCGCCAAGCCCTCTATAGTACGGTTCGCCAAAACCTGACGGCGATCTTGATGAGAAAAGACCTTCATCGCGACTCCGAACAATGAAACCCCTCATGTTATTTTCCCTTTGCGGCTGATAGCTGACAGCTCCTACATCACCGGTGGCCAGAGGCGCCATGCGGGCGGCAAGAAGAGATAGAGCAGCGCTGCCAAGGCCAGGAAGGTCCCAAACGGCAAAGCGGTCTTGGCCGTCCCGCGTCCCAGCACCACCAAGCCGAGGCCCACTAGCGCACCCAACACGGCGCCGACGATCAGAACCCACACGCAACCGCCCAAACCAATGACGGCTCCGATGCCCGCCAAGAATTTAACGTCGCCCCAGCCCATGCCCTCCTCGCCACGAATCAGCTTGTAGATCACGATGACGGAAATCGGCAAGAAGGCGCCGAATGCCGCCCCCACCACCGAGTCAAGCCACCAGGTCAACCCCCCGGCAAACGACATTCCAAGACCGAAGAGGATCAAGGGATAGGTGATGACATCCGGCAGAATCTGATGGTCGTAGTCGATCAGGGCGAGGACCAGACAGACCCACGAGAACACCAGCACTTCGAAGGCCGCAACCGTCAGGCCCCAGCTGAGAAATGTTCCCACCGCCAACAGGCCTGCGCCTAATTCCACGAGCGGATATCGGATTGCGATCGACGTCTTGCAGGCACGACATCTCGCCCTGAGGGCCAGCCACGAAAGGATGGGGATGTTGTCATACCAGCGGATCGACACCCCGCAGCCGGGGCAGGCGGAACCCGGACTGACGATCGAGCGCCTCAGTGGAACGCGGTAAACCACCACGTTGAGGAAGGAGCCGACAATCGCCCCAAAGACAAAAAACCAGATGGTAATCAGCTCTTGCGGCAATTCTGGCATTGGTACAACTCCTCTTGTTGGCGAACCATCACATTGATGTCGAAAGCTTCGAGACCCAAAACCGCAGCCTCGCCCATCACCCGCCGGCGATCCTCGTTTTCGAGCAGGGTACACACCCCTGCCGCCAGACGCTCGATGTCACCTGCAGGTGCGAGCACGCCGTTGACGCCGTCCCGCACCACCTCGGGCGTACCGTCGACGGCGGTCGCTACCACGGGAACGCCGGCCGCAAGGGCTTCGACCACTGCGCGAGGCAGCCCCTCGTGCCGCGAGGTCAAGACGGCGACATCGGTCGCCGCCAACAGAGCCGGAACATCATGCCACCATCCTGGAAGATGGAAGCGATCTGCAATCCCCAGCTCATCCACCAGATCATTGACCTTTTCGCGCAAAGGACCATCTCCCGCCATGACGAAGTGGACCTTCGGTTTGATCGAGGCAACAACTGCCGCCATCCTCACAAAGTCCAGAGGTGCTTTCTGAGGCTTGAGATTGCCAATTTGTGTCACGACCGCCACACTCTCGGGTATCCCCAATTGCCGCCTGACCGGCGCCGGGCCCGGCAAATGTTTGAACGGCGCCAAATCGATCCCTGAACGAATCAGGCTCACGTCGTCACTCAGTAGGCCAATTTTTCTACCCTGGTCGATATTGGCTTGACTGACGGCGATGAAGTGATCGGTCCAGCGTGCAACCCAGCGCTCGGCAGCCAGGAAAAGGCGCCGCTTGGCCGGCGATTGCAGGGGCGTGAACCCCCAACCGTGAATGGAGTGAACGACGGTCGAGACTTTTTCCAGGTGGGCGGCCGTCCGCCCCAGGATACCCGCCTTCGATGAGTGCGTATGAACGATGTCCGGATTGAAGGACCTGATGGCCCGCCGCAGTTCTCGCAGAGCTCGGAGGTCCTTACGGGGAGCAATCGGCCTGACTAAAGCGGAGATCTCGTAGCGCTCGAGATCCTCAATCCCCCTGGCCTCACAATCCAACTCGTCCCCAGGCCCCCACGCCAGACCAACCGAAAACAGCGATCTGTCGAGATTGGCCACCGTGAAGAGCGTATTGCGTTGTGCGCCTCCCAATTCAAGCCGCGTGATGATGTGGAGGACCCGAATCACCGTTTGACCTCAGCCTTTTTGTGGCTATTTTCGCATTTTTGCACGAGGCTCACCTGTCGCCGGAGGTCGTCAAGCGCCGGGCCGCGGCCATGCCGTCGAGGATGGCGTCTTCCATCGCAGAGTATTTCCACTCGGCCCACCGACCCGCAAGGCGCACCCCGTGATCCGAAAAAAACCGCCGCAAACAGCTGACCGCCGATTTTCGCTGGTGATCGAAAACAACGTAGGCAGGATTGATGACGGTCACCAACCGCTCTTGAATGTTCTCCCTCCGCAAGAAACCGATGCGCGTCAGGGCCATCTCCGCCTCTTCGACCAGGTTCTCCGGCACCGACGCTCCTGGGTCAAGGCTGACCTCGATCGACACCGTGTGATCGCCCTCCGGCGCCACGCGGCCGTGGTTGGAAGGAAAACCGACCCGGTAGAACGGAAATTCAGGCTCCGGAAAATAAAACCAGTGCTCGGCCCGCGGCGCCGGACCTCGCACACCCAGGGCTATATTGATCACCTTGACCCATCTCAGGGTCTGACGGGCAGCCCCCACATCTTCCGGCAACGGGCCGATGACACGATCGACCAGGAAGGGCAAAGCCAGAGTGGCCACCATCCGGTCCCACCCCAAGCGATCCCCATTGGCCAATTCGACCCACCGTTCCTCCAGGTTCACCGCAGCAACTTCGGTTTCGAGGCGAAGATCGTTCACCCTTTCGGCGACGGCATCGGCCAATCGACGAATCCCTCCCTCAATCGGGTAGCGGAACCGGGCGTTATAACCTACCGCCTGATCGTGGAGGCCCAACGCACCGTCGACAACTTCTTTGAGGTCCGGCTTCGGCACATACCGACCGACCCAATCCAGAGACAAGTCCTCGGACCGCGCCCGGAAGAGCTTTTCGTTATATGGAAAGAAGAAATGCCGTCCGAGGCCTTCCCCAAACCGGTCCAAAACCCACTGGGAGAAATTCGTCGGATCCGGCCGTTGTGCCGCCCAGGCCTCGATGAAGCCCAGCAGGCAGTCCCTCCGAATCTTAGGAGGCAACCCCCAAGTGTGAATTTGAATGGGATAGGGGGTGATCGCCCCCCCGAGAAAAATGGCTGCCCGGCGGTCGTGCTCGGTCAAATCAGACCACACACCCAGTTGATCGAGGTACTCGCGCGTCTCATCTCGGGCAACGTGTAACAGGTGTCCCGTGTAGTCGAAGCGATACGGCCCACGCTCTTCGGTTCGGCAGGCCCCTCCTGGAGTGGCCTCTTTTTCCAGCACCACAGCCTGATGACCCTCGGCTTGCAAACGCTCCGCGGTCACCAGACCGGTCAGGCCACCGCCAAGAATCAGCGTCTCCACTACACCTGCTCCATATCAACCCTGGCCAACCAGGCCAGAAAAATCAGGGCCACGATTGCAGCCACCGAAACGATGATCACCGTCGTCTGCGGAGATACAAAGAGCACAACAACCCCCAGCGCCCCGCTGATGACCGCCGCCGCATAGATCACCAGCACCGTCCGCGTCGTACCGCCTCCCAACCTTTTGCGCAGCCGGAGCGGAAAGTGGTCCGGACTGCCGTGGTAGATTTTGCGCCCTGCCTTAATTCGTAAGATCGTCACGTAGGCCGTATCCATAATCGGCAAGGCAAGAATAAACAACGGTGCCACCCAGCCCAGTGGATTGTGGCGCGTATAGTCCATCACCATCGCCAGGGCCCCCAGGGTCAAACCAACGAACAGCGAACCCGAATCCCCGAGGTAGATCGACGCAGGGTAGAAGTTGAATTTCAAAAACCCCAGGAGGGCGCCGATCAGGGCGACCGTAAACGCCGCAACCACCCACCGACCATTGAGGCTGGCCACCGTCAGCAGGAATCCTGCGGCGATGATGGCCACGCCGGCGGCCAGGCCGTCCATGATGTCCATCAAATTGAAGGCGTTGGACAGGCCAACCAGCCAGATGATCGTCAGCGTGATCCGGGCCCACATCGGAAGAACCGCCACCTGAACCGAGATTCCCGCCCTGAGCAGTACAAAAATCGCCACCAGTTGGCCCAAAACCTTGGCCTTTGGGGTCAGAACGCCGAAATCGTCAATCAGACCCAGCGTTGCGACGATTGTCGAGGCCAACAGAAGCGCCAACAATTCATAGTCCAGCTCGAAGGTCATACCGAGGGACAAAAGGAAGGCAATGAAGACCGCCAGTCCGCCCAGGTAGGGCACCGGCTCACGGTGATTCTTGAGATTCCCGTCCGGCCGGTCGACGACGCCAAAATCCAGCGCAGCCTTGCGCGCCATCGGCACCCCCACCAGCGCCAGAAGGTAGGCCAGAAAAAATCCGAGAATCAAACGAATCAGCATGGCAGTCTTGACCTAAGATGAGTGGTTCTCGGCGGCGATCTACGCCAAGTCTTCGGGCTCAGGGCGTCTTCAAAAAGCCTCGACATAACGCCAAGTATGCCTACGTTTCTTTCAAACACCTGAGCCTCAAATCTTTGGCACATCTCATCCACCAGAATCACTCATCTTAGCTCCGACAATCTCATCCTCGACCGGCGCCGCCGACCTCGCAACTCCTTCCACACCACGGGCCACCGCTTGACCAGGTGGCGTGCCAGAGAGGGCCTGCGAAGAATACCAGCGACGACCAGGGCACAATCCCAGGCCAAGAGTA
>Ga0164315_10004933_pt1 | contig 10402 bp, 10 predicted proteins | sample GuaBasSedimGuay6_FD_113737 | JGI IMG/M metagenome (GOLD analysis project Ga0164315, IMG submission 113737) | Subseafloor sediment microbial communities from Guaymas Basin, Gulf of California, Mexico - Guay6, Core 4569-2, 0-3 cm | ecosystem: Environmental > Aquatic > Marine > Hydrothermal vents...
CCCTTGCGATGATAATTAAAAATTGAGAATTCAAAATTCAAAATTTATATAAGGCGTGCTCCCCCCCTCTCCCCCTCTCGGGAACAGGGAGCAGGGAGCAAATCCGGCCCCACAACCACCTTCGCCCTGGCGCCTTCGACTTCCCTGACCAACCGAGGTACCAGATACCCCGGGAGCCGAGCCCCCACTTCCGCCATCAAGTTTCTGGCCTCATCTTCCCCAACCTCGAAATGAGCCGCGCTTGCAACCTTGTCGAGAAGATGAAGGTAGTAGGGCAGAACACGACAGTCGAACAGCCTCTCGGACAACGCGACAATGCTCTCGACATTGTCGTTAACACCGGCAAGCAGAACCGACTGATTCAGCAGGACAACACCGGCCTCAGCCAGGGCATTGCAGGCTATTCGAACATCCTCGGACAGTTCCCGGGCATGGTTGGCATGCACCACGATGGTCAATGGTTTTCTGCGCCCGGCAATAACTCCCAACAGACCGTTGTCAACCCGCGACGGCAGGACAACCGGCGTTCTGGTGTGCCACCTGAGGCGACGGACGTGAGAGACAGCCTCGATCGCGTCACACAGCTCGTTCAACGGCTCGTCGGCAAGAGACAGAGGGTCACCGCCGCTGAGAATGACCTCGCTGATCGACCGGTCGGCTTCGAGAGCCGCGATGGCCTGGTCGAGGCCCTGCCCCTGAACCGTCTCGTTCCCGTATGGATAGTGGCGCCTGAAGCAATAGCGGCAGTGGACCGCGCAGGCGCCGGTCACGACCAGCAACGCTCTGCCCCGATACTTGTGCAGTACACCGCCGGCTGACCCTCCACCAGCCTCCCCCACCGGATCAACATTGAAACCCGGAACCGGCTGCATTTCTCCATTGGTCGGCAACACCTGGCGAAGCAGAGGGTCAGACGAATCACCACGCCGCATGCGTTGAACGAAGACCCGTGGTACCCTCAGCCGGAAATTGCGGGCAGCCTCCTCGGCATCAAGCCCCAGGTCAACCGCATCACGCGTGAGGCCGACCAACTCCAAAAGGTCATCCACATCCGTCACGGCATGGGCCAACTGCCCACGCCAGTCGCCGGTAGACCACGGGAAACGATGTCTTTCCACGACAGGGAGTCTCGCAGTTCGAGTATGATGAGCGCAAGTGAGAAGGAGAAAATGCAATGCCGTCATTTAATTTGAACCAGGTCAAGGTCGGACTCAAGATCATGATGGGCAACGACGCCTGTGTCATCGTCGATGCTGATTTCGTCAAGCCGGGTAAGGGACAGGCCTTCACAAAGATCAAATTCAAGAACTACCGTACGGGGCGAGTCAACGAAATCACGATGAAGGCCTCGGACACCGTCGAGGGCGCCAATGTTGTCGATACGGAAATGCAGTATCTCTTCAACGACGGTACCGATTGGACCTTTATGGATTTGGAGACCTACGAACAGCTCACCGCCTCGAAAGAGCTCCTCGGAGACACGACTCGATGGTTGATCGAGGAAGATCTCTGCCTGGTGACCCTGTTGGATGGCTTCCCGATCGTTGTCACACCACCGAACTTCGTCGTGATGGAGATTGTCGAAACCGACCCCGGCGTTCGAGGCGACACTTCCGGGGGCGGCAACAAGCCGGCAACCCTGGTCAGCGGCGCCGTCGTCCGTGTCCCGCTTTTCGTTCAGCAAGGCGAGAAGGTCAAGGTCGACACCCGCACCGGGGACTACGTTTCGAGAGCGTAGGGCAGCCTTTTTGTAGCTATCTTCCGAGTTTTTCTTACAGGCTAAGAGCGGGCACCGCATTGGCCCCCTGAAGGTGAAATTCTGTTTCAGGATTGTCGAAATGGGCCAATCCGGCCCCGCTCCTAGCCTATCGCGCTTCGCGCGGGTTGGTTTTTGAAGTTCATAACCGGAAAAGGTGAGGAGCAGGCTTTTTTGGGATTGACTCCGGAATTTGAGTTGATAAAGGAAACCACTACAAACTACCAGAACAAAACGGTTTCCGGCAATTTCTCGCCCCAACAATGCGCGCAGCGCATTATAGGAGCCTGTGGGGCAGAGGCCGAGGATCAACTCAACTCTACAGTCGCTTCGGCGGCCTATGCCCTACAGGCTCCTAGCTATCGGTTGAGTCTTTATCCACCCGGGCAAGAATTGCCTCGACCTCTGCGGAGGGAATCCGGCGTAAACGAGGAATCTTGACCCTGAAGTCGTTTTCAGTTCGGCGCGTTCCCATATAGACCCAGGAGGGTTGCCCGTCGGCCGTCAATTCCAGACCTTGTCCGGCAGCCGAATTCCCAATCAGAACATTGCCGTTGTCAAGCCTCTGGCAGGAGCCCATCACCCGGGAAAAGAAGTCTTCTTTCTTGGGCGTCGTGTACTTGCGGACAATTGTCCCCGACAGAGGCTCGATTTCAATCACTCGGGACCACCGCCGGGTCAGACCGTTGTCGAAAATCAGAATATTGCCATCCGGTTGAACGGTCGCAGCATGAGGCCCGGACAACTCCCCCGGGCCCCAAAACCAGACCAGTTCACGGGTCCGCCAGTTGATGACCATGACGGCATCCTGGTGCCTCGATGTGACCAGAATATTGTCCGGCCCATAGAGGGTATGGCGTTTGACGAGGTGGTCGTACCGCATCCATTCGGCCGCATTGCAGTGAAAAAGGTCAATCCACTGCTCACCGTTTTTTTTTGTCCGGCCAGCGATCTGGATTGGGAGACGAAGCGTCGAGGAAGCCACGACGTCATAAATACTCAGAGTCTCCAGCACCTTTCCGTCATCGTCCAACAGGGCCAGAATGTCATCCCAAATCTCAATCTCGGGGTCGATCTCCTTGACCAGGCGTTGTTTCACCATCAGCGCCAGCCATGAGCCCTGCGGAGTGATTTCAATGTCGTGGTGGACCTTCAGGAACCGTCTCCATCGAATTTCACCATCCCACGACAAGCGAAGGAGGTACCGCCCTTCCATCTGCTCGTCGATCGGCTGTTCCTTGGAGGAGCGCGTCCCCACCACCAGAAGGTCACCGTCAGGCAAGAGCTGTGCCTGTTCCCATCTGCGGCAGGGGCTGTCCGACCAGGATTGAACAACCTCACCGTCCATCGCTATCAGATCGCAGGCGCACGCCCCGGCGTAGACAATCAGGGTGTATCCCGGCTGAGCCGTCTCCTGATCCCAAAGCACCACACCCTCTCCAGGCGCCTGTTTCGGTTCTTCCGAATAGTCCAGATAACCCAGTGCCCGAAGCTGTTCGAGCTCTTCCTCGCTCTGGTCATGAAATGTCGGTGCCACCATTGCCTGGGGAGAGTCCCGGGACGCACTCGAATCAGGAGGAGTACCTCCCCCATCCGGTGAGCAACCTCCGGCCAGAACGCAGACTACGCCATAGGCTGCGACCTTCCGCGATACCACTCGAACGGCTCTGAAATACACGGCGGATTCTGACCCCAGTCTCAGCATTCGGCAAGGATAGCAGCCAAGTCCCATTCCTGCTTCCCAGCTTCTTGCCTTCCCAGCTATCATCTCCTCATGACTATCGATGACTGGCGTCCAACGGCCCCCCTTGCCAATCTCAAACTCCGCGCGAGGGTATTGGGGCAGATCCGGGCGTTTTTTGGTAAGCGGGGCGTTCTCGAGGTAGAGACACCGGTCCTGTCCCACGCCACCGTGACCGATCTCCACCTCCATACATTCTCGACAAAGGCAGAAATACCCGGCCTCGGCGGCCCAACCCGACTTCACCTCCAGACCTCGCCTGAATTCTCAATGAAAAGGCTGTTGGCAGCCGGCGCCGGCCCAATCTATCAACTCTGCAAGGCCTTCAGGGACCAGGAAGCGGGACGTCTCCATAACCCCGAGTTCACGATGTTGGAGTGGTATCGCCCCGGGTGGGACCACAACCGCTTGATGGACGAGGTTCAAGACCTCTTGACGATGGTCCTCGGAACCGGACCCGCCGAGCGACGGTCCTATGGCGAGATTTTTTCAACTGAACTGGGGGTCGATCCACATCGAGACGACGCTGAAAACCTGCGACGCCGGGCTCTCAAACACGGTCTTGAGGATGTTGGGGGCCTCGACCGGGAGGGATGGCTGAGCCTGATGATGACCCAGAACCTCGAACCCACTCTGGGCCGCGGAGCCCCGACTTTCATCTTCGACTATCCCACCGACCAGGCCGCCCTGGCCAGGATTCGCCACGACAATCCTCCCGTCGCCGAGCGTTTCGAGGTCTACGTTGAGGGCGTAGAACTGGCCAACGGCTATCACGAATTGACCGATGCCGGCGAACAGCTGCAGCGTTTCGAACAGGATCTCGAGGCTCGGCGCTCACGAGGCCTCCCTGAACCCCCCGTCGATCACCACCTGATCGATGCCCTCAACCACGGCATGCCCCCGTGCGCCGGGGTCGCCCTCGGCATCGACCGCCTCATCATGCTGGCCGCCGGCGCATCGAGGCTCGAGGAAGTCATCGCATTCCCCATCGATCGCGCGTGAACCGAAAGCAGCGGATGGGGAAAATAACATTTGAACCACGAAGAATACCGAGGCTATTTTTTCTTTGTGTGCCTTCGTGTCCTTCGTGGATCATCTGATTGTATTTCCCCTGCTACTCTTTGACCCTTCGACCCCGTTATAATCGACCCATGCTCTTGACGCTGATCATCACGTTTTCGCTGGCATTCGCCTTCAGCCACATTGTTCTTTGTGCAGAGCCCCTGCGGTCTGAACTCGTAGAAAAGATGGGCACGCTGAAATTCAGGATGGTGTACTCGTTCATCGCCGTCGGGACGTTTGCCCCTGCTGCCGTCATCGCCTTCACCAACAGGCACCTGGGTCCGGTTCTCTTCGTTCTCCCACCTTGGGCCGAACTCAGCCTCGCACTGGTTCTGATGTTTGGGGCCGTACAACTGATCGTACTCTCGCTGGCGACACCCTCACCCGTCAGTCTGATCCCCGCCAAACCCGAGGCGCGAGGCATCCTGCGTATCACCCGCCACCCGATGAATATCGGCTGGGCATCTTTCGGTCTTGCGCACGTTGCCGCCAACGGCGCCTTGAGCGACGTCGTCTTTTTTGGGGCCTGTTTTGTCGTTGTCGGACTTCTCGGGGCCTACCACATGGATGCACGAAAACGGCGCCAGACCGGTGAACAGCTCGGCACATTCTTCAAAGAAACCTCAGTGATTCCATTCGCCGCCATCCTCTTGAGACGTCAACGACTGGTCCTTTCGGAGTTGGCCTGGCCGATGGTCGTTCTGGGCGTTATCATTTGGGCCGCTCTGGTCTTTTACCATGGTCGCCTCTTCGGCGCACCGTTGCTGTAGGGGGCAGGGATCAGGTTTTCGCTATTCACACGCCAGGATCTTCAAAAAAACGTGGCAGAAACCAATCCGACGTTATACAAATGGCGGCAGTTGGAGGGTTTACCGATAATCGCACACCGTTGTGTTTTCCCGAGCCCGAGCCCGTTACCGTTACCGACTTTCTTAGGGTTCAACCCGAACTCATGAAGCATCATCCGTGGATGCTCGACCGGGAAATACCTCGGAGGGCGTTTTTTGGTCCATCCTCGAAGGGTCGGGACAAACCGTTGCGGTAACGACAACGACAACGGGCTCGGGCTCGGGTTAAGGGCCCCTTGTCCCTTTTGACCTCACTGCTATCCGGCGGACCGGGCAAGCGCTTCTTGGTTCCGGCTCCACCGGTTTGGGGATCAGGGGCCTCTACTTCGTCTTTCACTCCTACCTCTTGGGAACGACACCGACGTAGGACCCCGCAGCCATGGCGGTGTTCCGGTCATTCTTCGATTCCTTCGCAAAACTCCTGGCAAACAGCTCTTCGGCACGCTGGCGGTCACCCTGGAGGTTGAAATAGGCCCCAATCTCGGCCAACCAGTCGGCGTCCTTTGGCTTCTTTTCCAGGACCTTTTCGAACATTTTCTTTGCCTCGGCCCAATCACCACCCTCGTAATAGACCCTGCCGATCCGGATCCAATCACTCGGTTCCGGCTTGTCCGCAAGAATGGCGTCAAAGATTGCTCGACCCCGATCTTTCCGGCCGGAAAGATAGTACACACGGCCGACCACGATCCGCTCCCATGTTCCCCCGCCTGCCTGCAGCAGAGCCACTTCGGCCAGGGCATCAGCCGCAGCATCCGCAGTCTGTCCGGCAAAGAGATGCACGGCCGACTCCGGACCCTTGGCATCGGCAACGCTGATCATCACACCAAAAACCAGTCCAACCACCAGAACCAACATCCTGACCTTCATGCGATCCTCCAAACCCGGCATCACCGGTATTTTTGCATGCGGCTCAGTTGAGAGCCGATAACTGATAGCTGATAGCTGACAGCTGACAGCTACTCACCACTCAGGCGGCTCCAACTTGTCCTCAGCCACATACTTCTTGACCCAGGTCTTGACCACTCCAGTCAAGAGCAGGATCGACAGCAGATTGGGAATTGTCATCAGGCCCAACGCCATGTCGCCGAAGGCCCACACCAGTTCCAGCGAATAGATGGCGCCAAGGAAGTGCATCACACAGAAGACAACCCTGTAGGGCGTCGTCCAGCGGGCGCCGAACAGATAGAGCACCGCGCGGTCCCCGTAATAGGACCAACTGATCGCCGTCGAGAGCCCGAAGAGGAAGACCGCCAGTGTGACCAGGAGATGCCCTTGGCCACCGCCGATCTTGCCGAGACCTCGTTGAAAAGCCCACGCGGTTAACGGTGATCCGTTCTGCAGGGCCGCCCCCTCCATCACCAGCGTGCCGGCGACGACCTCGCCTTCGGCGCCGAGGAGTTTCACTCCGGCCATGGCGCCGGGTTGGTCAGGATCGAAGATCACCGTTCCCTCGAACGGTCGTAGGGCGGACATCAAGACCGGGTCGTCAGTGAGCAGCAAACGCGCCTCATCGACAGTACCGTGATTGCGAATGAGCAGGAAGTCCGAGGGGCGCCCCGCGCGAACGACGTGCGGCCCCGAAACCAGGGTCTCATCGGCAACTACACCGTCCCGTTCAACACCGGATGAACCCTCGATGGCGGTGACCGACGCCTGCTCGTTGAGCACAACTCTCTGGTGCTGTTTTTCTTGCCAGACACCGGTTGTCAGAATGACCAGGCCGGTCATCGTGCAGATCAAGAGCGTGTCGATGAAGGGCCCCAGCATCGCAACAACGCCCTCTCGGATCGGCTCGTCGGTCTTGGCCGCCGCATGGGCAATCGGCGCCGAACCCTGGCCGCTCTCGTTGGAGAAGAGTCCCCGTTTGACGCCCCAGGTCATCATGAAGATAAACGTCGACCCGGCGAAGCCTCCGATCGGCGCCGCAGGCTCGAAGGCCGAACTGACGATCAAAGCCAAAGTTTCCGGAATCTGATGAAACTGCATGACCAGGACCATGAAGGCGGCTCCGACGTAGAGCACCGCCATGAAGGGCACCAACTTCGAGGTCACCATTCCGATGCGCTTGATGCCCCCGAGGATGACCGAGGCCACCAGCAACGAGAGGACCAGACCGGTGATCCAGGTCGGCACACCCAGGTCCACCCTGAACTGGTCGGCCACGGTGAAGCTCTGGACGGCGTTACCCGACCCGAACGAAGAGATGATGGTAAACGCGGCGAAGGCGACCGCCAGGGGCTTCCAGTGTTTGCCCAGCCCCTTTTCGATCGAGTACATCGGGCCGCCTGCCGCACTGCCGTCCGGCAAAATGACCCGGTATTCCATCGCCAGGGTGCATTCGGTGAACTTGAGGGCCATGCCGAATACCGCCGTGACCCACATCCAGAAAAGAGCCCCGGGGCCACCGTAGTGGAGGGCCGTTGCTACACCGGCGATGTTGCCGATGCCGACGGTGGCCGACAGAGCGGTCGTCAGTGCCTGAAAGTGCGAGAGATCGCCTTCATGCTTCGGGTCGTCAAATTCACCCCGAATGACCCGAAGGCCATGACGGAAATATCGAATCTGGATCCAACCCAGACGAAAGGTCGTTATCACACCGGTTCCCACCAGCAGGACGACAATCAGGGGCAGCTGTTCCGGCCAACCCCATACCTGGCCACTGACGGTCATGATTGCCTCGGAAATCAACTCGAACAGTTCATTCATGGTTGGGGTCCTTTGGAATTCTTCACGGTCGGTTCATGGTAGCAAAACCCTCCCGTGCCCGTGCCCGTGCCCAAACTCTCCGGCGGGACGTGCCACCCATGCCTTTCTCTCTGCACAGACCTCCCGATGACAGTGAAGCTGCGAGAAAAGGCATGAGTGGCAATCCACGGCGGCACCCTCTGCAATCGAATCTCGGCCGACGCCGTAGGCCGCCGAGGTCATTCCCCGGAGGGGCGGCTCCCCTCCCGATTCGATAAATGTTGCCCCTCCGGGAAATGCACCGAGCGGGGGCGCGCGCCGCGCGAACCCGAAGGCCGGGGTTGAAATCCGCGGGCCGGGACCACAACAGTGTGCCGCGTCCGGGACCGGGACCGGGGGGACCGTTCACCGCGATGGCGTCCGCGTCCCTCCCCCTGATCCGGTACAATCTCCGCTCGGAGGAGATATCATGCGATCCATACTGATTCTGACCCTGTTGACGACCCTCTCACTCTTCGGGTGCGGCGGCAATGAGACAAATACCGACCTTACGCCACCGGCAACTGGTGATGTGCCTTCAGAAGAAGGCCCCAGCAACATGATGGGCGCCATGATGGGTGGCGGCGAACACGACATGGGTCTCAATACCGATATCACGATGGCCGAGGAGATTGCCGCTGCCTGGCGAGGCGCCATCATCCAGGTAGCCGGTCCCGAAGGTGAGCCCCAACGCTACGATCTGCCTTTCGGAGAGGCCGTCGCCCTGGGCGACACCGGCCTGAAAGCCACGGCACTGGCCTTCGTTCCCGATTTTGTCATGGGCGAGGACGGCATCACGACGCGCTCGGCAGAAGCGGTCAACCCCGCCCTGCGCCTGCGGGTGACCGAAGAAGGGAAGCCGGACTACGAGGGTTGGCTGTTCGCAGCGATGCCTGAAATCCACCCCTTCCCGCACGATACCTATTCGATCCTGCTGGCCGACGGGCTGGCGGCTGAATAGAGAACTCAGACAGCCGCTGACAATCAGTCAAAAGAGATAAGGCTCAACCGCCGACCATGCATCCGTCGTACCGTCTTCAAAATCGTCTGCGACCAACACCTGGGCCGTACTCGTCAACGAAATTCGTCGTAGTGTGCCGAGAAATTGAGTTCCGCGCCTTCGTTGATCTCAATACACTGCTCCAAAATCGGGAGTGAACCGCCGTTCCCATTAGTATTGGTCAATAAAGCAGAACCCGACGTCGCAGAGTCGCCGGCGTCGCGACTATCCCATACAGCTTCCCGGTTGTACGGGTTGTCCCAGTTGAGGATGTCGCTGTCAAATCTCGGATTCGACAGCAGGTTCTTCGCCGTCAGAGGTAAGCGTAGAACAATTAAGACTCCAGCAAGGCCGGGGTTACCGTTTTCATGCTTCATCCTGATATTCTTCTCTCCCATGCCTGATTCACCACCTCGACGCTCGGCCCTTCTCTCGCTCCACCATTTCAGTTGGAGGATCCTGGAAATTTTGGACGGCATCGCACGCGGCCTCTGGGCGGGCCTTTGGTTGGGTCTCTTGAATCGGGAGCATCTCCATCGTATAGATCAGTTTTCCTACAGCTCATCAAAGTCCTTTCCCGGAGTCGACCACAATCTCTCCGGACTCTTCAGCTGGGAGGCTCAAACCATAGACCACTATTTCCAGGGGCGCCGGAGATTGGTGCTCCTGGGCGCCGGGGCTGGGAGAGAGGTCGCGCCCCTGCTGGAGCGAAACTTCGAGGTCGATGCCTTTGAGTGCCACGAGGGTCTGCGTGAAGCCGGCAACTCGCTACTGGCGCAGCACGAGCCCCCCGGCGCCATCCAGGCGATGGAACGGGACCGATGCCCCCACCTCGAAGGAAACTATGACGGCGTCATAGTCGGTTGGGGCATGTATACCCTGATCCAGGGTCGGGAACGACGCATTCAGCTGCTCAGAGACCTTCGAGCCTCAGTCGAAGGCGGCGCACCAATGCTGCTGTCCTTTTATGTCCTCGGCGGCCCAAGGCGACGTTATCGAATCGCTGCTCGCTCAGGAAATATCATTCGCCGAATCCTGGGCCGCGAACGGCTGGATTTCGGTGACGACCTCTCCCCCAGTTATGGCCATTTCTTTAGCCGGGAGACAATCGATGAGGAACTCGAAGAAGCCGGGTGGCGCCTCGAGTTTTTCGACCGGCGGACCTATCCGCACGCGGTGGCGATCGCAAAAGAGTGAGGACGGGCGGGACGCCCATCCCTACAATATCTCTCTGGTCTTTTCGAGGACAAGACGGGCGGGACGCCCATCCC
>Ga0164315_10004934_pt1 | contig 10401 bp, 8 predicted proteins | sample GuaBasSedimGuay6_FD_113737 | JGI IMG/M metagenome (GOLD analysis project Ga0164315, IMG submission 113737) | Subseafloor sediment microbial communities from Guaymas Basin, Gulf of California, Mexico - Guay6, Core 4569-2, 0-3 cm | ecosystem: Environmental > Aquatic > Marine > Hydrothermal vents >...
AGAAATACGGAGATATTTATGACACTACCAGTCATCGCGGAGGAGCGCGTGCTGCCTATATTGTTGTGACAGATGAGAGTTCCGGCATAGTTGCGGAAGGCTGGGTTGCAGATGGGAGTTATGCTGTTCCAGCCAGCTATTTAATGATCAATGACGAGCTATCCCTTGCCATGACACAGCTGAGGCCGAAAAAATATAGTTCAGATATCAGGATCTACCACAGCATGGAGGAATATGAAGACTTCCATATTGAGGTGAACAAGCCTGTTAGCGTTGGTGGGTGGAAGGTATACCAGGTGGGCTATGATGAACAGATGGGCCGGTGGTCGGAAACAAGTGTTATAGAATTGGTCAGGGACCCCTGGCTGCCTGTTGTTTACGTAGGAATATTTATGATCCTGTTCGGCACCCTGTACCTGCTGTGGATGGGAAAAGGTAGAATTAAAACCAAAAAAGCATGACCTGGTTAGATTATACGACATACTTGCTGTTGACATCAGTTTTCTGGCTTCTGGCCCTGGTGTTGTTGCTGACCCCGAAAAAATCTGTTTTTCACACTCTAAAGGCCGTGTTTCTGTTCGTTGGCTGGGCAGCCATTATCACTTTTACGATCAGCCTCTGGATCAGTCTTGAGCGGCCGCCATTCAGGACGCTGGCAGAAACCAGGCTCTGGTATGGTGTGTTCATCTCAAGCATCGGGATAGTACTGTATTACAGGTGGAATCAGCCGCTAATGCTGGCCTACACCCTGTTTATGGCCCTGCTGTTCCTCTTCCTGAATTATATGAACCCGGATACCTTTGACAAAACCCTGATGCCTGCCCTGCAAAGCCCATGGTTCATCCCGCATGTTGTGGTGTATATCGTTGGATATGCCTTTCTGGGCTTTTCATCACTGATCGGGGTTTACGGATTGTATTTATACTACAAAAGGAAGAATATCGAGCGGATCATGCTCATGGCCGACAACATTGTTTATATCGGCTTCGCCTTTCTTACTTTCGGGCTGCTCTTCGGTGCTTTGTGGGCCAAAGAAGCCTGGGGGCATTATTGGACCTGGGACCCCAAGGAAACATGGGCTTTCCTCACATGGCTGGCCTATCTCCTGTATATTCACTACCGGCTGAAGAAAAAGCAATCACCCAAAACGGCCCTCTGGATCGTTTCCCTGGCTTTTGTTGTACTGCTGATCTGCTGGTTCGGCATTAACTACCTGCCATCGGCACAATCAAGCGTGCACGTTTATTCCAGCTGATACATTTATCATTTAGCATTTTACATGTTAACGTTCATGCTTTGGTTTTTTTATAGTAAAGACCCTGGTAATGTTAAATCCAATGTGTATATCACCATTCAACCAGGAACCACTCGATTGCGGAATGTAGTATTGTTCAATGGCTCCACGTCCATTGGTTGCAAATAACTGGAATACATGCCCTCCTGTTTCAAGATCAACGCCAATGGTAAAAGTGTTGTGGAAATCATCTGCTGTCTGGCCGGGTAGCAGGTAATAATATTCAGCATTGATAGATACCCTGTTGGATATCTTTGCACGTCCGCCAGCCCCGATTGAGAAAACATCATTCTCATCAATCTCCCGAGCAACCAGGTTGCGATGCACCAGGGTAGGCATCAACTGAAAAGAAAAGGCATTGTTAAACTTTCGCGCAATCAAGATCTGATGTGCATAGGACATCCTGGAGGAGAAATAGTTCTTCCTGTTTGGGTCCTGCCATTTTAACGTACTGATGGCTGTATTGCCATAATAAGATACCGATATGGGCATATTTCTTGCTCCGCTACTTTGCCTCAGCAGTTTCACTTTTATAAAACCATCAAAAGTCTTGTTCAGGGTGCTTCTGCCTATTCCAATGCCGAGCCACTCGTTGACCCCATATTCAAACCCGATACGGGTGGTAGCCTGGTCGAGGCCGAAAAATTCATAAAATCCTTGGTTAACGGTTCCGAAGTGGTGGGAAACGACAAAGATCAGGTTGCCATTGGGAGGATTTTCGATGGACTGCCCGATATTGATACGGGTTGTTTTAAAGGTAGCATACGCAAATTCTGTTGTGGGTTCTTCCTCCCCGAACAGGTCCATCAGGTCATCCTGGGAAAAAACCCGTGCCGTAGCTGCGAATAGAACAGCCAAGCTCAGGAATAAGCATTTTTTGATCATGTGAGGTTATGGTTTAACCTCCTCCAGCATAACATCAACGGTTACTTCGATGCTTTCGGAGATTTGTTTCTTCACAGCTCCGGGCACTTTGATCTTATAATCTTCCAGCAGCACGCTAAACACGCTTTGACCGTGTATCTTTCCATCCTTCACGGTAAATGTTCCATTTTCTTCCACGGCTTTAGTTACGCCATGAATGGTCAAATCACCCTTAATAATCGCATCATTTGTTCCGGCCAAACCGAAATCAATATCGCCGGCATTTACCACTTTCCCCTTGAACATGGCATTGGGGTACTTGTCTGATTCCATGTAGTTCTCATTGAAATGCTCCTGCATGAGCGCCTTTTCAAATTCAAAGGATTTGATAAGTATCTTGAAAACAAAATCCCCTGTTTTTGGATTCAACGCCGAATTTACAGCATGGTTATTTGCCTCAATGGTCTCGATGGGAGTATCTGAATAAAACTTAATATGGCCTGTTTTGGTAACAAAGTTCTGTCGAAACATAGTTCCAGATACCAGGAAGGCAATGAACAATACACTAATTTTTCTTTTCATTTCTTATGTGTTTTAATGATTATCATTCATAAGTAACACCAAAGTGCATCATAAAGTTTATTGCTCGATAACAATTGAGCTTTTTTCAAGGATCACATCAGTATCATTATACCCGGTACAATAGCCCTTTAAAGTGATCTTGTCTCTCGGGCTAAAGCTTTTAAGTTTTGTATGTTGATTTGGTAACAGGATACAACGCACCCCCTCATCCCCAAACATTCCCTGATCGAATACAAAAACTGCTATCAGACTGGAATCAGGGGATTCAACCTTATCAATTTCTCCACTGATCTGAACAACCATACCGGTATAGAGGCTATCTGCCAGGGCCTTATCCTGTCGGTACTTTAAAAACAGTTCTTCTGCAGCAAGGATATGGTCCGGATCTGCTTTCTCATAATCACGATGTGGTTTGTTATACACGAAGAACCAGACATAAAGCACAGCCAGAATCCCAACGAGGAAAAGGGCTCCAATTATTTTCATCCATTTTTTCATAATTCAATATTGTAAAGCGTAAATTGTAAATCAATTCTCAAGCATTCCCTGATCGATCCAGGCCTTGATCTTTGCTATGGTGCAATCAGAAAGTTTATTTCCGTTTTTAGGCATTGGCGAATTCCCGGAAGCATGACTGATAGCCCCATACAGGCTTCCGTAATTTCCAGGCTGAATAGCGGCAGCCCCTGAAACATCTGTATAATTTTCAAGTGCGATCCCTCCTGCCGGGGAAACACCACTATGACAACCGGTGCAACTTGAACTAATTACCGGCCATACATCATTTGCATAAGACATATTATCTGTGACACAATTTGCCGTTGCGGGATAGAGGTATTCTTCATTGTCGTAATAACATCCGGATAATGACACGATCAGCAGCGGCAAGACCAATAAACTGATCAGCAATCTTATTTTATTGAGGGGTTCCATTTTGTGTCCAGATTTCAAGTTGAAGGATCTTACAATCCGATAGTTTAGACGAATTTTTTGGCATAGCAGGGTAACCGGCTTCATGTTTAACTGTACCTAGCAATCTTCCATCACTGGCTATGGTAACAACTTTGTCATAGCCTTCCAGGCTCAGGCCGCCAAGCAAGCTATTGTCATTATGGCAACCCAGACAATGTTTTTGAATGATCCCACTTACAGGTAAGGTGTAGGAAACATCTGAAGTATCACATTCTTCTTCATCGCAGAATAGGTTTTGTGCACCCTGTGAAATCCATTTATACAGCATATCAATATTCTCCTGTGGCCAAGGATTAGCTGGAGGAGGAGGCATCCGGTCCTGAGGTTCATCCTCAGTGACGACCTTATATATTTTACTACCTTCAGGATCAAATGGATCAACATCGGCAGTCTGTATAACTGAATTATAATCGGTAAGCCGTACACCATCCTGCATAGTAATGGCATCATGGCAGCCCGGTTGAGCACATGAGCTCTGCAGTAATGGTAAAAGATCCTTTTCAAAATATACCGTATCCGGGTCACAGGGGTTCCCCGGCTGCGGAAAGATGGTGTCATTTGCCCATATCGCAATGGTCCTGATCTGGCAAAAACTTAGCTTGTCAGCATCCTTTGGCATGGGTGAATATCCGGGATCATGGTTTATTGCACCTAGCAACTGGCCACTTTGTGTAAGCAGAGCAACAACTTCATAGTTGGTCAGGTCGATACCTCCTTCTGGGGTCGCCCCGCCATGACAGAATACGCAATATTGGTCGAAAATTGGATATACATCAGCAATATATGTTAGGTTCAATGTATCACAGGGCTGAGGTGTTGGCGGATCCGGACCTGCCATTTCCTCCGGCTCATGTTTGCACGACCATACGAAGATAAATGCTATGAGAGTGAATATTGAAGCAGATAAGAGCTTGTTTCTCATAATACTTTATTGATCCTTTATCAGGATTACCTTGTAATCAAAGATACTATTATTTTTTTTCAAGGCAATTAAGTTCTGAATGACATCCATGATGACATCGTAAATTCATCCTGGGAAATTGGAAATGGTATATGCATGTATTGTGCCGGGGTAGGGACAACTGAAGAGACCTTTCATGAATGATCCTGCTAATAAGATATAGATTTTATCTGTATCTTTTGATTCTCCCAACACGCCGCCTAAGGATATGATCAACAATATTATTGATTTTTCGCTAAGGAACAGGCTCATCATCGGGCTATTAACCCTGGCAATGATTGCCTGGGGTGCATACAATTTCACTATTTTACCAATCGATGCCGTTCCTGATATAACTGACAACCAGGTTCAGGTGATCACAGTGTCTCCCACGCTGGCCCCCCAGGAAGTAGAGCAATTCATCACTTTTCCTGTTGAGGTGGCCATGGCCAACATACAGGATGTTAAAGAGATCCGCTCGATATCCCGTTTCGGATTATCGGTTGTCACAATTGTGTTCAAAGACCGGCTGGATCCCTACCTGGCAAGACAACTGGTAAGTGAACAGATCACGATGGCCCAGGGCGACATCCCGGAGGGTTATGGCAAGCCTGAAATGATGCCGATCACCACAGGATTGGGTGAGATCTACCAATACGTGCTTGAGCCGGAACCTGGATATGAGCACTTATATGACCCTATGAAGATACGCACGATCCAGGATTGGATCGTTAAACGGCAGTTATCCGGAATTCCCGGGATTGTTGAGATCAGCAGCTTTGGCGGTTTTCTGAAACAATACGAAGTAACCATCAAGCCAAGAACACTTGTTGGAATGGACCTCAGCATTACAGAAATATTTGATGCCCTTGAAAAAAACAATCAGAATTCAGGCGGCAGCTATATTGAAAAAGGCCCCGACGTTTATTATATCAGGACAGAAGGGTTGGTTGAGGATCTCGATGACATTAAAAATATCGTGATCAAGAACATTGAGGACATACCTATACTGATAGGTGATGTTGCCGAAGTTAATCTCGGAGCCCCCCCTCGCTTTGGCGCCATGACCAAAGACGGCAAAGGTGAAGCTGTTGGTGGGATCACGCTCATGCTCAAGGGAGCTAACACCTCACAGGTGATCAAAGCAGTGAAGGAAAGGGTGGAAATTGTACAGAAAACTTTGCCTGAAGGACTCCGGATCCATCCTTACCTTGACCGGTCAGACTTGATCTCCAAAACAATAAAAACAGTACGCAACAACCTTATTGAAGGAGGTCTGATCGTTATTTTCATACTTATCCTCCTTTTAGGTAATTACCGTGCCGGCCTGATCGTAGCCTCTGTCATTCCCCTTTCAATGCTTTTTGCCTTTTCTCTTATGAATCTTTTCGGCGTTTCTGCCAACCTTATGAGCTTAGGAGCTATTGACTTTGGCTTGATCGTCGATGGCTCTGTGATCGTAGTGGAAGGGATCATATACCAGATTCACAGGAGTGGGATCAAAGGACGTATATCGCGGCATGAGCTTGACAGAAATATTAGTCTGGCCGGGGCCAGGGTTAGTAAATCAGCTGTTTTCGGTGTTATCATTATCCTGATCGTTTATCTTCCGATACTGGCTTTTACCGGTATCGAGGGGAAGATGTTCAAGCCAATGGCACAGACAGTTAGTTTCGCGCTTTTGGGAGCCCTTATCCTTTCCCTGACTTACGTTCCTGTGATGGCATCACTTTTACTTGGAAATGAAAGATCACTCAAAACCAACTTCGCCGACAGGATCGTTGGATTTCTGGAAAAATCACATAAGCCGGTATTGCAATTTGCTCTCAGGAACAGAGTTTTATTTAGCTTTTTAGTCCTTGTAATATTGCTTATCAGCATATGGAAATTTACCCGCATGGGAGGTGAATTCATCCCCACACTAGAAGAGGGCGACCTTGCTGTGCAGATGACCTTGCAACCCGGTTCTTCACTCAGCCAGAGCATTGCCTCAAGCACTCAGACTGAAAAGATCCTCCTTGAGAATTTCCCTGAAGTTATCGAAGTGGTTTCAAAGATCGGGACGGCAGAAGTTCCTACAGATCCAATGGCTGTTGAAGATGCAGACATCATGATCATAATGAAACCCAAGTCAGAATGGGTTAGTGCAGGGTCACGGGATGAACTTGTTGAAAAAATGAAAGAGGAACTGAGTGCTCTCCCCGGGGTATCATTTGAATTTACACAACCCATTCAGCTGCGCTTTAATGAACTCATGACAGGCGTAAAATCGGATGTGGCGGTTAAGATCTATGGTGAAGACCTTGATCTGCTTTATAACAAAGCCAAGGAAGCCGCCTCTATCATACAGAAGATAGAAGGGGCTGGGGATGTACGTGTTGAGCAGATCGTAGGACTACCTCAGCTGGTAATAAAATACAAAAGGGATAAAATTGCCCGGGCCGGATTGAATATCAACGATATTAACAGGGTGATCCGTACTGCTTTTGCCGGTGAGTCGGCCGGAACAGTCTTTGAAGGAGAGCGGCGGTTCGATCTTGTTGTCAGGCTTTGTGAAGAATGCAGGAACAACTTTCGGAGCATCCAAAATCTAAGGGTAAGCAATCCTGCTGAGGAGCTGATCGTACTCAACCAGGTTGCCGATATTGAAATCCTTGAAGGGCCGATGCAGATCAGCAGAGATAATACAAGCCGGAGGATCACGATAGGGATCAATGTGAGAAACAGGGATGTTGAATCTTTCATTAGTGAGGTTAACGATAAGCTGATTGCGCAATTTGAATTACCTGCCGGATACTACATCACCTTTGGCGGACAATTTGAGAACCTGCAGACTGCAAAACGCAGCTCTTCTATAGCTGTTCCCATAGCCCTTACCATTATCCTCATATTGTTGTATTTCACATTTTACTCACTGAAACATGCTTTAATGATATTTACTGCAATCCCCCTGGCAGCAGTTGGAGGAATATGGGCATTGGTTCTCAGGGGGATGCCTTTTAGTATTTCTGCCGGAGTAGGCTTTATTGCGCTCTTTGGTGTAGCGGTCTTAAACGGGATCGTTTTGATCTCATATTATAATCAGCTTAAAAGTGAAGGCATGACAGATATTCTTGAACGTGTATTGGTTGGAACCAGAACACGCCTGAGGCCGGTGCTTATGACTGCTTCTGTTGCTGCACTTGGCTTCGTTCCGATGGCCCTCTCCACCGCTGCAGGCGCAGAAGTACAAAAACCATTGGCTACCGTAGTAATCGGCGGCATCATCACCTCGACCTTCCTCACACTTGTATTCCTGCCATTAATATATGTGATGTTTGATGAAGGCTTCAAGGTGGGAAAGGGAATGGGCAAAAAAGCCTTGCTTATCTTATTACCCTTCTTTCTAATTTCGGGAACCCTCCTTGCCCAGGATCCTCAGTCATCGGAACTTATAAGCATGGAGGAGGCCGTTAAGATTGCTCTCGACAATAATTACCAGCTTGAAAATGCCCGCCTCGACATCGACAAAGCTGAAAAGCTTCGAAAAACAAGCTTCAACCTGCCTCCCCCTGAACTCTTTCTTGAAATGGGGCAGATCAATTCATCTCTAAATGATCGTTACCTATCCGTCAGTCAATCTTTTAGTTTTCCGACAATTTACACCTCACGCGGGAAGCTTAACAGGGCCATTACTGACCTGGAAAATGAAAAATATTCCATGACCCACAGTGAAGTCGTGGCAAGTGTGATGTCGATTTACAGCAACTGGGTATTATATCACGAGCAAATAAAGCTTGTGATCACTATCGACAGCATTTACCAGGATTTCCTTTCTGCGGCCGAATCCCGGTTTGCTTCAGGTGATATCAATGGTTTGGAGTTGATCATGGCTGAAACAAAAGCAGCAGCCATCATGAATGTTTATCAGAGAATAAACACTGAACTGATGGTGGCAGAAAATAACCTGAGAGCACTAATGAACACCGATACAAGATATACACCCTCAGAAAATACGATGGTCCGGCTTGACCTGGTGTCTGAAAAAGATTCTCTCAGCCTGCAAAACAATCCGTACATTTCCTATATCAGGCAATACTCTGATTTGCAAAGCGCAGTTGTAAAAAGTGAAGGGGCTCAGCATCTGCCTGATTTTAGCATTGGATATTTCAATCAATCGATCGATAAGGTTAATGGCTTTGACGGGATCCAGATCGGAATGAGTTTCCCGCTCTGGTTCTGGAGCCAGTCAGGCAAGGTAAAGGCCGCACGAATCGAGCGTGATAAAGCCGAAAATAAACTGGCAGCTGAGACCAATAGGATCCGGCTGGAACTGGAGAATCATTTCCGGCAACTGGAAAAATATATGTTTATCCTGAAGTATTATGAAGATAAAGCACTCCGGCAGGCTAATCTCATTCTCGAGCATTCACTGAAAGCTTACTCGGCAGGAAACATAAGCTATATTGAATATGCCAACGCTTCTTCAGATGCCTTCGATATCAAGATGGAATATCTGGAAGCCATTAATAATTTCAATCAAACAGTGGTCAGGATCAATTACCTGATCGGCAGTTACCAGGACTAAAAGAACCACAATGAGTATAAAGAATCCCATCATCAAACTTATAGCCCTTCTAATGATCGCGGCATGCAGCAACCCCCGGGAAGCTGAAAAAACTGAATCATCTGCCCCTACGATAGTTAACGGAGAATTAATACTCAGCAGCAAACAACTTTCATATGCTCATGTTGAATATGGCAGCATTCAAAAACACCGCTTATCAAATGATGTAAATGCCCGTGGGGAACTGGTTTTACCTGTTAATGCAAAAGCTGATCTTGTAAGCCTGTATCCGGGGATCATCAAGTCCGTTTATGCCAGACAAGGAGAGAGGGTCGTAAAGGGACAGCTGCTGGCAAGCCTGAACTCACCGGCGTTCATAGAAACCCAGCAGCGCTACCTTATGGTTAAAAACCAGCTGGGAATGCTTGAACAGGAATATGAAAGACAGAAAGAGTTAAATAAAGACAAGATCGCTTCCGACAAATATTATCAAAAAGCCCTGTCGGAATATAACGTTGCACTGGCTGAATATACAGGCCTGGCCCTTCAACTGGAGATGGCAGGCGTGAAAAAGGAATCTCTTGATGCCGGGGAGATCACAGCGGAACTGCAGATCATTTCCCCCCTTAGCGGCCATATTGAACATATCGATGCCAACCCCGGCAAATATATCATGCAAGACGAACGGCTGATGCAGGTCATCAACCGGGACCAATTGCTCGTTGAATTAAATGTCTTCGAAAAAGATATTATGAAAATAGCTTCCGGTCAAAGGGTCACTTTTAAACTTTCTAATCTGGGCAGTAAGCCATATGAGGCTAAGATCATCTCTGTTGGCAATATCGTCAGGAAAGATACAAGAGTTGTTAAAGTTCTGGCCGAAATTAGCGATAATCAGGGAAGAATGCTACCCGGTATGTTTGTAGCTTCAGAGATCCATACCGGCGAAGATGAGGTTGACGCACTACCGGAAGAAGCAGTTCTCAGGATGGGCAATGATGATTATGTCATATTTTATACCAATCCGTAAGACAGGGTGAAGAAGGGACTTCATTTATCTCTGTTCCGGTCATTACAGGAAATATCGAAGACGGTTACATCGAAGTAAGCTTCCCCGAAGAAATCCCATCAGATGCCATGATCGTTGTTAAAGGCGGATATTATCTGAAGACAGAGCTGGCGAAGCAGCAAGAATAAAAAGGA
>Ga0164315_10004936_pt1 | contig 10398 bp, 10 predicted proteins | sample GuaBasSedimGuay6_FD_113737 | JGI IMG/M metagenome (GOLD analysis project Ga0164315, IMG submission 113737) | Subseafloor sediment microbial communities from Guaymas Basin, Gulf of California, Mexico - Guay6, Core 4569-2, 0-3 cm | ecosystem: Environmental > Aquatic > Marine > Hydrothermal vents...
GCGTTGCCGGCTAAACGCTCATTAGAGCGTTACCTTAACTTACTGGCATTGACTCCGCTCCCCGGGAAGGAGCCTGAACAGTCACTGCAAAACTCACTATTTTTTAGACAGAGGCATCTTTGCCTCTTTCCAGGCAGCAATACCGCCTTCCAGATCATTAATCTTGTTAAAACCTGCTTTTTTTAATAATTTTATAGTACGCGTTGTGGTATTGCCAGAATTACAATAAATTAAAATCGGCTTATCTTTAAATTTAGCATAACCATCAATACCTGATGCAAATTCATTTAAGGGGATGTTTTTTGCACCCTTGATGTGACCATTTTTATATTCAGTCGCTGCTCGAATATCAATAATCAACATATCATCATCATTATTCATTAGACGAATTGCCATTGATGGCGAGGCTAACAGCCCTTTATTGACCTGATGATCTAACTCAGCTTTTATAAGCATCACCAGCACCCCGAGCAGGGCAGCAAATAAAATTAAATTGTTTGTTACAAATTCTGTGAGATGCTGCACAATATTACCTAATGAAGTTGCCCTGTCGGGACATAATTAAAAAAAGAGGATAAGACGCAAAGAAAGCGTTACGAAGGCTGTCTATCTCGGCTCCCCCCTGGTATAACGCTTTGGAAAATACTCAGGTAAAAATAAAACTACAGAAAATCTTAATCAGAGGTTCCTTAGCTTACAGCCGCTGAACAGAATACTTCCTGCATCATACCGATCAAACGTAAGGTGCGCGTGTCGGCGATACGATAATAAACTTTGTTAGCATCTTTTCTTGATGCAAGGATACCCTTATCACGCAGTATAGCGAGATGTTGAGAGATATTGCTTTGTGAGGTACCGACAGCATCAACGATATCCTGTACACTCACTTCCTGATCACCTAAGGTGCATAAAATCTTTAGACGCAGAGGATGCGACATTGCTTTAAGAGAGCGTGAGGCACGGCTAATATCTTCTTCACGTGACATTAAATCGTGATCATTCGGGTTTATAGCCATGTTTCTACCTCAACTAGAGTATTTCTTAATAATATAATTAATAAAGCATACATTAATACACTTCTTTTTGAATTGAAATAGCAAAAGCCTTAAATTTAAGTAATTATTTTTACAATATCGGTCGGAAATTAACACAATACTCACCATAACCATGTTTTCTACAGACACCGAATTTCCTAGTTTTTGTTCACTATTTTTACTTTTAAGTCTTTTTTTCTGCTCCAGCATGGTTTATGCATCGGAAAATGAAGATATGGTGCATTATCAGGGCAAACTTGAAAAACTACAGAAAAGCATCGACAAAATTCAGCAACACCTGAAAGGCAGTAAAAGACAGCGTAGCGATGTGCTCACAGAACTGCAAAAACTTGAATCTGAAATCAGCAAAAATGCCTTAGTACTCAATGCATTAGCCAAAGATGTACAAACCATCCGAAAACAGAAAACAAAGCTGGAGCACGACTTACAACAACTAAATAAGCAATTAGACAGGCAGCACACAGTTTTAGCAGAACAGATGCGCTCAGCATACAGCATGGGCCATCAACAAAACCTGAAAATGCTATTTAATCAACAAAACCCGGCGCAAGCGGGTAGAGCACAGGAATACTTCAATTACTTCAATCGTGCCCGGACACAACAAATTGACAGCTTCACCGAAACCATTAAAAGAAAAAAACGGACAGAATTCGAGCTAAAACAAACCTTAATTAAACAAAAAACACTGCTACAGACACAAAGACAGAAAAAGAGAAAACGTCAAAAACAACGATTACAGCGTAAAAACTTACTGGCCGAACTGAGCAGTAAGATTAAAAACCAGGAAAACACCTTATCAAGCCTGGAAAGCAGCCGTAATCGCATCGAAGACCTGCTCAAATCACTTGGTGAACTACTCGCAGACATTCCCACCAGCCCGTCTGAAAACCAGCCCTTTGTGGCACAAAAAGGCAAACTACCCTGGCCGGCAAAGGGCACATTTCTCAGTAAATTTGGCCAGTCTAAAAATCAGGGTGACCTAAAATGGAACGGGGTATTGATCAAAGCTGACTTTGGCACACCGGTTAAGGTTATCAGCCATGGGCGCGTTGCCTTTTCAGACTGGTTACAGGGCTTCGGCTTTATTACCATTATCGATCATGGCGATGGTTATATGAGCCTGTATGGCAACTGCGAGTCCTTATTCAAGCAAACCGGTGACTGGATAAGTGCTGGTGAAGTTATTGCAACCGCCGGGGACAGCGGCGGACAGCCGCAAAGTGGTATTTACTTCGAAATCCGCTCCCGTGGCAAACCGGTTAATCCTGCAAAGTGGTGCACCTCAAAAGCCACACACGCCACTAACACTATATAATTAAGTACATACAATAATATTTATAGTGGAACAAGCTAGCATTAATGTGCTCTAAGCACTATCATTTACCTATCAACCGATTTGTGCTTAATCCATTATGCAAAACACAGGTCTTTATATATTTTAAAGTAGTATTTACCGGAGTTATTTATGAGCAAGCAATATAAGACCTTACTGGTTCTGGTCTTTGGCATTTTTGTTGGCATTTCAGTGTCATTAACCAGTAGCGTACTGGCAGAGAAAAAAAATGCAGAATCCACCGGCCTGCCTCTCAACGAGCTACGTAACTTCTCAGATATTTTTGCTCGCATCAAAACCGATTATGTTGAAGATGTTGATGATAAAACCCTGCTGGAAAACGCTATTCGAGGCATGTTATCCGGGCTGGACCCGCATTCCACCTATCTAAACCCTGACGAATACAAAGAATTAAAAATCGGCACTACCGGTAAATTTGGCGGCCTTGGTATTCAGGTTGGCATGGAAGATGGTTTTGTAAAAGTTATTTCACCCATCGACGACACCCCCGCATTTCGTGCTGGCCTGGAAGCAGGCGACCTGATTATCCGGCTTGATGATAAATCGGTTAAAGGCATGACATTAAATGATGCGGTCAAAATAATGCGCGGGGACCCGGGCACAGACATCAAATTAACCGTGATACGCGAAGGTGCAGACAGACCCCTGCCTTTTACTGTCACCCGCGACATCATCTCGGTTAAAAGCGTAAAAAGTCGAATTCTTGAACCCGATTATGGCTACATACGCATCAGTAACTTCCAGTCAAAAACAGCACGTGACCTGGTAAATGAAGTTAGCAAGCTTAAAAAAGACAATAAAAATGAATTAAAAGGACTGGTTCTTGACTTACGCAATAATCCCGGCGGCGTTTTAAGCGCAGCCGCCGATGTCTCTGATGCTTTTATTGATAATGGCAAACTGGTTTACACAAAAGGCCGCATCAATAATTCTGAATTTGAATTTAATGCAAAACCAGGCGACATTATGAATGGACTGCCATTGGTTGTATTGATTAATGGTGGCTCAGCATCTGCATCAGAAATTGTTGCCGGTGCATTACAGGACCACCAACGTGCTGTTGTCATGGGCAGCAAATCCTTTGGCAAGGGTTCTGTACAAACCATTCAGGAATTACGCAGTGGTGGCGCAGTCAAAATAACCACTGCACGCTATTTCACGCCAAATGGTCGCTCCATACAGGGCGAAGGTATTACCCCGGATATAATACTCGAACGTTATGAAATAAAAGAGACTAAAGACGAAACCTCTTCATTACGCATTAAAGAATCCGATTTAACTCACAGCATCAGCAACCCGACCAAGTCGCAGGAAGCCATAAAAAAAGCAGAAGAAGAAGGTAAAAAGGAAGAAAAAGAACATCCAAAACTAAAAGCTTCTGAAGATTTCCAGTTGTATGAAGCGCTGCTGTTATTAAAAGGCTTGAATATATTAAGTAAGTCTTGATACAAAACGTCTTACAATCATTGTTTAACAGGGAAGTTAAATAAATAAACTTATGGCTAGATGCTCCATGGTCAGAAAATTTCAGCTGCTCAGCACTACCTTCCTCGCTTTAGTTTTAATTAAGACACCTGTACATGCTGAAAAAATTGCCAGCATTATCATTGATGATGTCGGCAATAATTTAAAAAATGGGCAGGACATCATTAATTTGCCCGTTGCACTAACCATCGCCATTCTTCCGAAAACAAGCTACGCAAGAGAGCTAGCCCGCCTGGCAGTAAAAAATAATAAAGAAGTCATGCTGCACCTGCCCATGCAATCAGTGGAACATCATAAACACTCACCGGGTACGCTTGATTTACACATGACTAAAAACGAATTTAAACGGCAGTTACGGTTAAATTTAAATTCTGTACCTTATGTGCGCGGGGTAAACAATCACATGGGCAGTCTACTGACCCGGCATCCCGGCCATATGCGCTGGTTAATGAATGAACTCTCACATCAAGGTGGTTTGTATTTTATTGACAGTAAAACCACCAGCAAATCAATCGCTGAAAAAACTGCAACTGAATACCAGATACCAACCCTGTCACGCGATTTTTTTCTTGACCCCGATAACAAAGAAAACACTCTGCGTCAGCAATTTGACCTGTTTATTAATAAAATAAATCAACGTGGTTACGCCATAGCTATTGCTCATCCATACCCAAAAACCATAAAGTTTCTGCAAGATCATTTAACAGAATTAAACCAGCAGGGCATAACCGTGCTGCCGGTTTCAAAATTAATTCGTAACGTAAATCAGCTAAATAAAAAACGGGAGAACAAACATGTCGCATGTACTGGTGCCCCTTGCACAGGGCTGTGAAGAACTCGAAGCAATAACCATAACCGATTTACTGGTGCGCGCAGGTGTAACAGTGACCACCTGCGGTCTTGACGACCAACCAGTAAAAGCATCACGCGGCATCACCATTATCCCGGATACCAGTATTGATAAAGTAATGAATGAAAATTTTGACCTTATCGTTTTACCCGGCGGACTGCCCGGCGCTGACCATTTACGAGATAATAAACCGCTGCAATCTTTATTAAAAAAACAGGCCCTGGATAATAAATACCTGGCCGCTATCTGTGCAGCACCCAAAGCACTGGCTAAAGCAGGGGTGCTCGAGGGCAAAACGGCGACCGCTTACCCGGGAGTATTGGAGTCGCTTAATAACCCAAAAATCTCGATCTCACAAAAAGCCGTGGAAATTGACGGCAAGGTCGTGACATCACGCGGACCAGGTACCGCTATGGACTTCACCCTGACCCTGATTGAGCTACTCAAAGGCAAGGATAAACGCGATGAAGTAAGCCAACAGCTTGTTCGCTAAAAATTATTTCTTTTTATTTCAATGCCTTACGCATCACAATATCCTTATGAATCTTGCTCTTTATAGAATGTCTGATTTCCGGTAAAATACCTGATCAAATTACTAGGTTATTATTTATATTAGAGGCAGGGCAAACCAATGCAAGCAGAAGTTAACGGTCAAATTATACAGCTTAGCGAAGCTGGCTGGTTAGAAAATCTTGATGAATGGAGCGAAGAACTCGCTGCTGAAATCGCTAAAAGCGAGAAAATTGTCGACGGTCTTACTCCGGAGCACTGGGACATCATTAAAGAAGCACGTGAATACTTTCAGGACAACGGCACTGTGTGCGAGCCACGTGCATTCTCAAAAATAATGAAGAAAAAATTCGGTAAAGATCGCAGTGATCAAAAGTATATTTATTCTTTATTCCCCACTGGCCTGATCAAATGCGCTAATAAAATTGCCGGGCTGCCACGTCCTAAGGGCTGTAGCTAAATCGGTTTCGTTTGATTGCAATGTAAACAAGCACATGAATGTGCTTATATTACAGGTGACTTGTAATATTTGAAAACCAACATTCAGAAAAATACGCCATAGGCGTAAAAACGACACATTTCGGACTGCCAAATATTTTTAAAAGCATTTAGTCCACAGATGAACGCAAATAAAAAGCAACTTCTTTTGTAGTAACAGTAGGGTGGGCACGTTTTTTTGCCCACGTATTGACGTGCCGTTCCGCGTGGGCAAAAAAACGTGCCCACCCTACGAAACATTCTTCATTTTAAAAATCTTTTATTTGCGTGTATTTGCGTTCATCTGTGGACAAAATTGTTTTTCTTTATGCGGGCGTAATGGCCGAATTTACTCTGTCAGTAAATTCATATAAAGGTCTGCTTCAGGATTTTACTGAAATGAGAAATAGCAGTCAGTATCAACCAGACTTATTTAGAAATCCCCTGATAATCGCACACATTCCATTTCCTTTTATGCCTTTTTATAGGTAAACTTTTACAGCCTTTTCTATTCTATCCCGGAGTAACAGACATGGACGATGCTGCGCTCAGTTATCTACGTAATACTTTTGGTTATTCTGACTTTCGCCTGCAACAAAACGAAATTATCCAGACATTAGTTGCTGGCAGTGATGCGGTTGTACTGATGCCAACCGGTGGCGGCAAATCGCTGTGTTATCAAATACCCTCTCTGGTTCGCCAGGGCACCGGCATTATCATTTCACCCCTTATCGCACTCATGCATGACCAGGTCTTTGCCTTGCAACAACTTGGTATTAATGCCGCCTATTTAAATTCAACACTGGACGCACCAACGGCACGGCAAACTGAACAGGATTTAATCAATGGCAAACTGGACATGTTATATGTTGCGCCGGAGCGACTGACGACAGGCTCTTTCCTGAATTTACTGAGACAAACTAAAATCTCACTTTTTGCCATCGATGAAGCCCATTGTGTATCACAATGGGGGCATGATTTTCGCCCCGACTACATCCAGCTATCACTGCTGCATGAGCAGTTTCCTGACATTCCCCGCATTGCCTTAACCGCAACCGCTGATGAAAAAACACGCGCCGAAATTAAACGCCGGCTGGCACTAAACAATGCAAATGAGTATATCTCCAGTTTTGACCGGCCCAATATCTGTTACCGCATAACAGAAGCGCAGAGTAATGCTAAAACGGCATTATTACGTTTCATTCAGAATGAACACGAAAATGACTGCGGCATTGTTTATTGTCTGTCACGGAGAAAAGTTGAGGCCATAGCACAGTGGTTAAGCGAAAAAGGTTTTACTGCCTTGCCATACCATGCCGGTCTGTCTACCGCGATTCGTCAACAGAACCAGCAGCGATTCCTCAATGAAGACGCTGTCATTATCGTTGCCACCATTGCTTTTGGCATGGGCATAGACAAACCCGATGTACGCTTTGTGGCGCACCTTAATTTACCTAAAAGTATGGAAGCATATTACCAGGAGACCGGTCGGGCAGGGCGTGACGGCCTGCCTGCTGATGCCTGGATGAGTTACGGCCTGCAGGATGTGATCACACTCAAACAAATGATGGCAACATCAACTGCCGAAGAACAGTACAAACGTATTGAACAGCATAAACTTGAAGCCATGCTGGGCTTTACTGAAATCACCGCTTGCCGACGACAGGCACTGCTCAACTATTTTGATGAAGAACTTAAAGAACCCTGCGGCAATTGCGACAACTGTATTACTCCTGCTGAAACCTGGGATGCAAGTATTGCTGCACAAAAGGCACTTTCATGTGTGCATCGCACAGGACAACGTTTTGGCGTCACCTACCTGGCCGATGTATTAACCGGAAAAGACAATGAACGCATAAAACAGTTCGGCCACAATACGCTCAGCGTTTACGGCATTGGCAGTGAATACGATGTAAAACAATGGCGTAATATTTTCCGCCAGTTAATCAGTCGGAACTTACTCGCTGTTGATGTTGAAGGCCATGGCAGTCTACGCCTGACTGAAGCATGCCGCGCAGTTTTGCGCGGTGACGAAACCCTGTTATTACGCAAGGAAAGTCAACGTGCAAAATCCTCTCGCAAAGGACGAAAATCATACAATACCGACAAGGCCTCCAACAATGCATTATGGGAAGTCTTACGTGCCTGCCGTAAAAAAATTGCTGAAGAGAATGATGTACCACCGTTTGTTATTTTTCATGATGCGACGTTATCTGAAATGATGGAACGCCAGCCAGTCAACGACGAACAGTTTTTACAGCTCAGTGGCGTTGGTGAAAGTAAACTGGAAAAATACGCAGCCGCCTTTCTAAAAGTAATCAGCGAACATATAAACACCGAAAAGCAGGATGTAACGGATACGGTCAGCGAAAGCCTGTTATTGTTTCGTAGCGGCCTGAATGTAGATACTATTGCCAGCCAGCGTAATATCAAAACCACAACCGTCTACTCGCACCTGGCCAGTTGTATTGAACAGGGCGAACTCAAACTGAATGAAGTCATTGATTTAAATGAGCAGGAAATCAATATCATTCATGAGACGCTGTTAAGCGTTGATGATGGCAGCAGAAAATTAAAACCGGTTTATGACGCGCTTGACGGTATGTTTGATTATCACACTTTACGCTGTGTACAGGCAGCGGTTATACCTGGTTAACTAACAACATAAAAAAATTTTCACCACAGAGGCACAGAGGAAAATTTTGTATTGTTAACTTGCGCCCACGGCGCAGTTAACAAAGTAAAACTCTGTGCTCTCTGTGCCTCTGTGCCTCTGTGGTGAATATCTTTATTTTTGTCGTTAAGGTTATATGTCATATCATCAATTTATTTTAAATTTTTTATCTTTATCTGTTTTACGATTAATTCGTCAACAGCTTTGGATGTTGCCATGTTAATCGCATATTGATCATCCAGCTTTATACTTTTTAAAAACCACTGCTCTTCGTCTAACACGGCCATATTCTGCTTTAGGCTAACATCCGACATGCGTGCCAGGCCAACCGTGTCAGCGGCTTTCACTACCGCTTCTTTTTGTGACCACAAATCAAAAAATAACGCCGGTGTCTGCTCAATATCAGCTAACTCATCCGCTGACATTATCCTTTTAAAACTTAAACGTTTTAATAATCTGATCTGTTCAGCATCAACACCCACTTTTAGCGTAGCACTGGCAGCTATCACTATAAAGCTGCCTGAGTGTGAAATATTAAAATCATAATAATCCTTATCATTTTTCCAGAAAGGTTTTCCTGTCTCCGGGTACTGCACATCGCTTAGTTTAAAATTTTTAATGCCTTCATCCTGTGCACACAGTCGGAGCAAACGCAGTCCAGCCAGAGAATTTACACGGTCCTGGTAATGTATTAAGCGTTGAATGGATGCCTGCTTCTGGCTTGACAGCGCCGACAGCCATTGCTCTACCTGTATCGCATCTATCTGCGCCAGATCACTCTCTCCCTGGTGTTTAATGTAATATAAGCGAACGCTATTCATAACGATTAATTATAATCCTGATAGCGCTTCTTATAAGCATTACCAAAATGCACTTCGAATCGAAAAAATATTAACCATCTTGAGTGTCGGTTTGTTACTACTAGCTGACGGTCTTCATCAAGTGATACCGGCCAGGTCAATTCGGGTGATATCTCATAAAACAGCCATCTTCGATGAAAGTTTTTTCTGAAACGAACGCCAGCACGATAGTTTGTCGCCAAGGTTAAAGGTTCGGTTATACCACTAGCACTTATCTCATAGGATAATGAGGTTTTTTTGTTAACTCGTTGATATAAAACAAACGCCTGTAACCAGTCAATACCATCAAAGACCTCAGACAGCTTAGCTTCACTCGAAGATCGAAAGAAAAGCTGGTTCTGAAATAGTTTTTCAAAATCAATTAATGTACGGGAACTATGCACTGCCTTTTCGCGCTGTAACTCCTGTGTTAAGCGTAAAGTCACGGTTTCATATACCGGATAGGTATAACGATAACGTAATCTCACTCTTGGCGTAAAACTAACAGTAATATTAAACTTGGACCTCTCATTTTCAGTCACATCTAACTGCAAACCCAGGCTACTTGTGTTCCCCTGGTTATTGCCCGGCGCTATATCACGCAGATTTTCATCCTGATCACTTTCAAAAGTTAATCGCAAACGATCTTGCAAACCCGGCAATTCAATACTAAAACTAATATCCGTATTAAAGTTAAAGGATTCTTCTTCATCATAACTAAAATCATTTCTCCAACGAATATAGGTTCCAGCAGCACCCTCCTCGAAGACGCGTTTACTACCAAAAAAGTTATCGAACCAGAGCGCAGGCTCACAAAAACTTGAATTAACGTAGACCTGCGTGTCATCGTACCAGCTTTTTTCATAATCATAGGTATCTAATCCACGATCACAGGGGTCTTCCGGGTTTTCTATTTTATAGATACTGTATTCTTCATCTGACCATTCAACGTCCGCTGGAACAGGGTCAATATCAGCACCAGCTTTGTCGACACTAAAATCCGACTCCTGTTCATTCACTGATTGCAGATCAGCTGGTGATACTTCAGGTGATTCTGCCTTTACTGCTGCTGCAGCCATAAGCAAAAGCACACAGCCGGGCCTTTTTAGATATACAAAAAAATTATTTAAAGACACGTGGTTTATTATTTAATA
>Ga0164315_10004937_pt1 | contig 10398 bp, 9 predicted proteins | sample GuaBasSedimGuay6_FD_113737 | JGI IMG/M metagenome (GOLD analysis project Ga0164315, IMG submission 113737) | Subseafloor sediment microbial communities from Guaymas Basin, Gulf of California, Mexico - Guay6, Core 4569-2, 0-3 cm | ecosystem: Environmental > Aquatic > Marine > Hydrothermal vents >...
CCTCAGCACAGATCTTTGTCAGCGCCGCCGTCAGCGTCGTCTTGCCATGATCTACGTGACCAATCGTTCCCACGTTTACATGGGGTTTTGTTCTTTCAAATTTTTCCTTGGACATGCCTGTCTCCAAACCAACCGATGTTAAATTGTAAAAAAATTAAACCTATAAAAAATAATGGTGCCCATAACTGGACTCGAACCAGTGACCTCTCCCTTACCAAGGGAGTGCTCTACCACCTGAGCTATATGGGCCCTGATCTATCTAATGGGCCACTACTGTAATCGTGGCCTCATAACTCCAAGCTTTCTACCAACCGCACCAAGCCGGAAGATTTGGAGCGGGTGATGGGTATCGAACCCACATCATCAGCTTGGAAGGCTGAGGTTCTACCATTGAACTACACCCGCCTAAACTTCCTGCACCCGAGCCAAAACCCAGGCTTAAACTCGAATTATTACACCATTCAAAATGGTGGAGGGGGGAGGATTCGAACCTCCGAAGGCATAGCCAGCAGATTTACAGTCTGCCCTCGTTGACCGCTTGAGTACCCCTCCCTCGAGCAAGCCGCCTATTTTCTCTTAGCTATCATTAAGAGTCAATACATGACGTGCTGTTTTATTAAACAAATTCACACATTGAACCTAAAGTGCATGACGTCACCTTCGTGGACGATATATTCTTTGCCTTCGAGGCGTAACTTGCCAGCTTCTTTGGCACCATTCTCGCCATTGCAATTAATGAAATCGTCAAAGGCTGTAACCTCAGCCCGGATGAAGCCACGTTCAAAATCCGTGTGTATCCTGCCCGCTGCATTTGGTGCGGTTGCCCCGTTGGTCACCGTCCATGCCCTGACCTCTTTGACACCCGCAGTAAAAAAGGTCAGTAGCTCCAATAATGCATAACCTGCGCGAATCACACCCGCCAGGCCGGACTCCTTCAGCCCCAGTGCAGCCAGGAACTCCTCACGGTCTTCACGATCCAGTTGAGAAACTTCGGCTTCAATAGATGCACAGACAGGTACTACCCTGGCGTTTTCCTTGCTCGCAAGTTCCCTGACCTGATCAAGCAAAGGATTGTTCTCGAAGCCATCCTCGGCGACGTTGGCAATATATTCGACCGGCTTCATGGTCAACAAATTGAGATCACTGATCAGCTTTTTCTGATCTTTTTCCAGATCGAGGTTACGAACATTACCGGTTTCGCTGAGACTGTCTCTTACTTTCGTCAACAGGGCTACTCGCGCCACCATTTCCTTATCGCCACTGCGGGTTTGTTTCTCCGCCCTCAGTAATACACGTTCTACCGTTTCCAGATCAGCCAGTGCAAGTTCAGTATTAATGATCTCAATATCTGAAACCGGATCAACCTTGCCAGAAACATGCACCACATCGTCGTTTTCAAAACAGCGCACCACGTGTGCGATGGCGTCAGTCTCCCGGACATGGGACAGGAACTTGTTGCCAAGACCTTCGCCTTTTGATGCACCCTCAACCAGGCCGGCAATATCCACGAACTCCATGGTCGTGGGCAGAACCCTTTCCGGCTTCACAATCGCCGCCAGTTGATCCAGACGGGGGTCCGGTACCGGAACAATCCCGACATTGGGGTCAATTGTGCAGAACGGATAGTTTTCAGCAGCAATACCGGCTTCCGTCAGCGCATTGAACAAAGTGGACTTGCCAACATTTGGCAATCCGACAATCCCACATTTAAAACCCATGATTTAAATCCAATTTTTTTTGGCCAATTTTTTCAGTTGGTCAATTTAGTTTGCTGACCAAATTAGTCAGCTGGTGAATCAACGACGGTATGTAAATCCTTGGTCGCCTTCGCAACATTATCTGCAAGCAGATCAGGCATAACCGCAACGGCATCACCGATAGAATGCAAAATTAATCTTTCCTGCTCAGCCGGCGCGCGGCTCAAAACATATCCGACCACAGCTTCCTTGAAACCAGGATGACCGATACCGATGCGCAAACGCAAAAAATCGGTATTGTCCATATGCCGAAAAATATCCCGCATACCGTTGTGCCCACCGTGGCCACCGCCCTTCTTCAGGCGAATAGTTCCGGGTGGGAGATCCAGATCATCGTAGGCAATCAGCAAATTCTGGACGGGAACATTGTAGTAATCCACCAGTGCCCGAACAGCCTGCCCGCTATGATTCATAAAAACGGTCGGCTTTGCCAAAATGCAGTCTCTTCCGTAAACACGGCTGCGGCAGATTTCAGCAGATACCTTTGTCTGTGATCGAAACCCGATATCGACACCCGGGGTGCCAATACCCTTATGCAGGACATCCAAAAACCAAAACCCGGCGTTGTGCCGGGTTTGGCTATATTTGGGCCCTGGATTACCGAGGCCAGCGATCAGGAATAAACCGGACAACAGCTTCTCCGGCGTCTACTCCTTGTCAGCTTCGGTATCGCCTTCAGCAGGCTCACCAGCTTCTTCGTCAGCATCAGCTTCACCTTCAACCAGCTCTTCACCTGCAGCTTCAGCGGCTTCAAGTTCAGCCTCTTCAGCAGCTGCGGCACCTGTACCCTGAGATTCCTTAACATGAACCGTGTTGGCAATCATGATCGCGTCGTCTTCATCCCCGCTCAAGGCAGGAATTTCGACACCCTCAGGCAGCTCGACATCGGACAGCATTACGACACCACCCTCTTCAAGCCCGGACAGGTCTACTGACAGGTACTCAGGCAGGTCTGCAGGCAAGGCTGCGATTTCAACCTCTGTCACCAGATGCTGGATGATCAGACCGGAGGTCTTGCCAGCTTCCGACTCGTCTTCACCAGTAAAATGGATCGGTACGGAAATCTTAAGAACCGCATCAGCAGAAACACGCAGGAAATCGAGATGCATTATCTGCATTTTGTACGGGTGATGGTGAACATCACGGACAACCACTTTCTGGGTGCGGCCATCGGCCACCTTGATTTCCAGGATACTGGAGTAGAAAGACTCGTTTGAAGCAGCATGCATTAACGTGTCATGTTCCAGTGTCAATGTAGCCGGATCTTTCTGGCCACCATAAATTACCGCAGGAATTTTTCCCTGATGACGCAGGCGGCGGCTCGCACCTTTCCCTACATCTTCACGGAATTCCGCGTTGATAATATTTGAATCAGTCATGGTATTCCTCAAAAAATTATATATTCACCCCGAAGAAAAACCCGCTTCGAAGTCAATAAAGACCGTTTTCACGGCAGTTCATCCGCCCGCGCGACCAGGGGCGGCACAAAAAATTAGCCCGGCATTATAACGTATGCACCATAGGTTCGTGCAATACAATTTGAAATTAAATTCAGTCCAGGTACATTGAGCTGACAGACTCACCTTGCGCCATTCGACGGATGGTTTCCGCCAGCATCTGGGACACGCTCAACTGACGAATCTTACTGCAGTTCTTTGCAGCCTCGCTGAGGGGAATGGTATCGGTGACAACCAGTTCATCCAGTTCGGAATTAATGATGTTGTCAATTGCAGGCCCGGACAACACCGGATGAACGCAGTAGGCCACGACACGGACAGCACCTTGCTCTTTCAACGCAATGGCCGCTTTACATAATGTACCGGCTGTATCGACCAGATCATCGACCATCACACAGCTTTTGCCATCAACATCACCAATAATATTCATAACCTTGGAAACATTGGCACGTGGGCGTCGTTTATCAATAATGGCAAGATCAGCATCGAGGCGCTTGGCGATTGCCCTTGCCCTCACAACACCACCCACATCAGGTGACACAACTACCATGTCATCACTGCTTTGATGTTGCCACATATCGGCCAGCGTCAGGGGGGAGGCATAAACATTATCAACGGGGATATCAAAGAAGCCCTGGATTTGATCAGCGTGCAAATCGATGGTCACCACACGGTCCGTACCGACAACACCGATCATTTTGGCGGCAACCTTGGCAGTGATCGGCACCCTTGATGACCGGGGCCGGCGATCCTGCCGGGAATATCCAAAATAAGGGATAACAGCAGTGACCCGGGATGCCGAGGCGCGCTTGAGTGCATCCACCATCACCAGCAGTTCAACGAAGTTATCGGCAGTTGGCGCACAGGTTGGCTGAATCAGGTAGATATCACGACCACGGATATTTTCCATGATCTCAACGGCCACTTCACCATCGCTGAAGCGGTCGACAACCGCCTTACCCATGGGAACGCCAAGTTCCCGGGCAATGTCATTCGCCAATTTGCGGTTGGCATTGCCTGTAAATATCATCAGGGAAGGACCGTTCGATGTGTCGCGAACTCGGCTCATTGCTCTGTCACCTAAGATACTGTCATAAAAAAATGGCTGGGACGGCAGGACTCGAACCTGCGAATGCGGGGATCAAAACCCCGTGCCTTAACCACCTTGGCCACGTCCCAATCGTTTTCAATCTGTTGTCTTCACCGCCAGGCTGACAAGCTGTCCAGCAGCTGCGATCTATCTACCCCACCCACAGCGCGGACATTATATCGGCATTTTAATTCGCGTGCCGCGTTGATTGCAGTCTTTTTATCATCAAACGATAAAAAAATCGTACTGCCCGTTCCACTCATATGTGCCGACCCCCATGTTCGCAGGCCCTGCATGATACTTTTAAATTCCGGATACATCTTTTCGACGACGGCCTCACAGTCATTCCTGCCTGGCTGCAAACTGAGGCCAGACATATCTATGGCCTTTGAATCACGTTTAAGCTGCGGATGATTAAACACTTCCGCAGTAGAAATACCGAAGTCAGGAAAAACCAGTACATAAAATCTCGGTCCCAGTGCAACCGCCTGCAACTTCTCACCACGGCCCTGTGCCCAGGCGCTGTGTCCATGTATAAACACCGGCACGTCAGCACCCAGTTCCAGACCCAATTCAGCCAATTGTTGCGATGCCATTCCCAGGTTCCATAAGCGGTTCAGTGCAAGCAATACGGTGGCTGCATCAGAGCTGCCACCACCAAGACCGGCACCCATCGGGATTCGCTTGATCAAGTCAATATGAACACCCATGTGTACACTACAGCGGGCCTTCAGAAGATGTGCGGCGCGGACACAAATATCGTCGGCCTCGGCAATACCATCAATATTGCAACTGCGGGAGACCTGTCCACTGTCATTCACTGAGAACCTCAGCTCATCACCCCAGTCCAAAATCTGGAACAGTGTTTGCAAGTCGTGATAACCGTCCGGGCGCCGGCGGGTGATATGCAGAAACAGGTTCAGCTTGGCCGGCGCGGGCCATGACCGGGGTGCGGTTTCAGTTTGTGTCGACATCACCCAAATCCATTTTCCATCGGCTGATAGCCAGTTTCACCCGGTAGTCATCACGCCTGGCATCCAGTCTTACCGGCAGTTCCACACCGGCGGTTGAATCATAACGATTGAAATCAACACTCCAGCCAAACTGATCCAGATGTATTAACAGACCCTCAGAATCAAGCATTTCGTCCTCGATGGTTCCCGGCGCCGCCAAACCACGTACCCACCATTGCAGGGCTTCCACCGGTATCGGCCAGCCCATTCGGTCCTGTATTAAGGTATTAACCCCCGCTGCAGTTTGTTCAGCACCATTGGCCTCTGTCAGGGTCGCTTTTCCAGGACTGATCTGTAAGTGCCATGCACCACGCCCCATGGCGCCGTGAAAATTGAGCTCGCTGCTATCGGACTCTACATCCCATTGCAGCCTGCCACTACCTCCCCGATCGCCATCATCGAGTGAAATCCTCCCCACCAGGCCCCACTCGGAAACTGCACCGATCTTTCCGGTGCGGTCCTGGTAGGCTGCCCTGTTACCCGGCTCCGGCTCCTTCACCGACACGCCGGAGCAGGCATTTAACAGCAAAAGCAGGGCTGATAAGCAAAACCACTGCTTCAAGGCAGCTCACCAAATCGCTTCAGGGTTTCAATCAGGATTTCATTGTCAGCTTCCATCTGCAGACCCAGTTTCCAGAGCGACCGTGCCTCGTCTTTTTGCCCGCGAGCCCATAAGACCTCACCGAGGTGTGCGGCAATCTCGGCATTACGCAGCGTCTTCCAGGCCTTCCGCAGATATCCATCAGCCTCTTCCAATCGTCCGAGGCGATAGGAAACCCAACCCATACTATCGATAATGGAAGCGTCTTCCGGTTGCAACTTATAAGCTTGCAAGATCAGTTTCTCCGCTTCTTCATAGCGGTCCGTCAGATCAGCCAGCGTATAACCCAGGGCATTGATTGCCGCAGCATTGTCGGGCTCAACTGAAATGATCCGCCGAAAATCACTTTCCGCCAGGTCCAACTGTCCCAGGTTGACCGCTAACAGAGCCCTTGCGTATCGCAGCGGGATATCTTCGGGAAGTGATTTCACGCCTTCATTCAGAAGTTTCATGGCCTCGCCCCTGCGCCCCACATCCTGCAATATCTGCGCTTCGGCCTGATAGCTTTGCGACCTGATACCGCTATCGGTCCGGATACGAAGCTGTACCAACAGCTTACGCGCACCTTCTACATCACCCAGGTCAGCGAGCAAAAAAGCCTGGCGCATGGTGGCCCGCAGGGAACGGTCACCCGTGACCTGCTTGTACCACTCGATTGCCTCAAGTGGATGATCAAGCAATTCCGCGCTTTGTGCCGCATGGAAAGCAGTCTCTGAAACATTATCGTATCCGGCACTGGAAAACCCCTGGTACAGTGACTCTGCACTATCCCTGTCACCGGCATCCAGCGTAAAAATAATCCTTGCAAACCGCATTTCCGGTTTATCGGGTAATTGTGCTAAAACGTCCTGTGCAGAGACGAGATCACCACTCCGGTTTAATAATTCCGCATAAGACATGGCAGTAACCTGGTCGTCCGTATCCAGCTGCCAGGCTTGCCGGTACCGTTTCAACGCCAGTGTCTCATTCTTCTGGTTAACAGCCAGCCGGCCCGACCAGGCATAAAACTCCGCCCTTTCCGGCTCCAACTCTATTGCCTTGTTGATGAGTCCTGTCGCCTTTCCCAATTCACCAAGACGTGCAGCAAACTGGCTACGGGCGAACAGGGCCTCCACATTCAACTCTGCGCTAAACTCCTTGATCAGGTTATCCAGCACCTTGTTGGACCTGACCTTGTCATTAGCAGGCGCCAGCAATGCGGTAACAATACGCCAGCCATGTGCCTGATCAGCCGCGGTGAGATCAAGTATCCGTGCAAGCTGGTACTCAGCGCCCACATAGTCACCTTCCCGCAGCCTTGATCCAGCAGCCAGTTCACGTGCATCAAGACTCTGGGGGTCCAGCATTGCCCAGCGGTCAGACGCCAGTGCAACCATCTGCCATTCTCCGGCTGAAACCGCGACCCTGGCCGCCCGTTCAGCGATCTCTGGATCCTCTGATATCAGGGCAGCCTCAAGATACTCGGCTGAAGCACCGGAAAAATCACCTTCAGCGCCCATCACTTCCGCAGAAAAAATGTGGTACATCACATCTGGATCTGTTGGCGGTAAATCACTATCCGGGACGTCATTGGCAGTCGGTTCCACCTGCACAGAGGCGGCATCAACCACTTCCTGGGAAGGCGATTTTTGCAAGGATGAGCATGCCGTCATCAACAACATGACGAAAATGAACACGCCCGGCACCCTTTTCATGAAACAATAGTCATAATTCATAAGCCGAAGGATAACTGCTTGCAGCCAGCTAACCAATCCCCGATAGCACTCCATGATGATATTTGGACGCTAAACCGACATGAAAATCACGCCAAATCTGAATTTTCCCTGATTGGCAGACAAAATTTCTGCGTCAATTAGATACCGTCACTACCCATGCCACTGCTTGCCACCGGAATCAGTCACCACACTGCAACGCTCGAAATACGCGAGAAAATTGCTATCGCGCGTACTGACTACGCGCTGCGGGTAGGGGAGTTGCGTGAACTGGACGGTATTGAAGAAATCGTGGTCGTCAGCACCTGCAATCGAACCGAGATTTACAGCATTGGCCCTGGTAAAAGTCGCGAACAGATTCAACAGTGGCTGCAAGCCATGGGTGGTTTGAGCGATGCCGAAATGGAAACACACTGTTTCGTGCGCGAACGCGAACACGCGGTGCACCATCTTTTCCGGGTAGCGGGCGGGCTGGAATCATTGGTGCTGGGCGAATCCCAAATTCTTGGTCAGTTAAAGGATTCCTGGCAGATGGCCCACCAGGCGGGTGGTGTAGGAAGAGTCCTGGACCGCCTGTTTCAGCGTGCATTTGCCACCGGCAAGCGAATTCGCAGCAAAACTCGTATCGGTGAACACCCGGTATCGGTCGCATATACCACCGTCATGCTGGCAAAACAGATCTTCGGTGACCTGGCGAGCAAGACCGTCATCCTGGTCGGTGCCGGCGAAATGGTTGAGCTGTGTGGACGCCACCTGCATGACCGGGGCGTCTCAAACCTGATCATTGCCAACCGCAGTGTAGACCGCGCGGCTGAACTGGCATCACAGTTCAATGCACATGCGGTTTCACTGACCGAATTGCCAAGCGTGTTACACAAAGCTGATATCCTCATAAGCTCCACCGCCTCCCAGGAGCCGATTATTTATCCAGAGCCAGTAAAAGCAGCGCTAAAACAACGACGCAACCAATCCATGTTCCTGGTGGACATCGCCGTGCCCCGTGATATCCACCCCGATGTTGGAAAACTCGGAAACGTATACCTGTACACAATTGACGACCTGCAGAAAGTCGTCAATGAAAACCTGTCCAAACGCAGTGAAGCCGCCGAGGCCGCAAGTGCTGATGTCAGCGAATCAGTAGATGAGTTTATGCGCTGGCTGAACAGCGCACGCGCGTCGGTCTATTTACAAAAACTACACAAGCATGCGCGCCAGAACAGCGAAGAACTTGTCTCAAAAGCACTGCGAAAAATTAAAGCCGGCAAAGACCCCGAGCAGGTCATCACGCAACTGGCCAATACCCTGGCCAAGCGAATTCTGCACTTGCCCAGCACCCGCCTGCGCCAGGCAGCAGAAGAACAGGATGAGGAACTGCTCCGGGTCGCAAACCACCTGTTCGAGCCAGAGGAAAAGTCATGAGCCTGTTACCCTCAATACACACCCGCTTACACCAGGCCCAGGAAAGGCACGAAGAGATCGCCATGCTGCTGTCCACACAGGAAATCATGGCCGATCAGAACCAGTTTCGGGAATTATCAGTTGAGTACTCACAACTGGAACCGGTCGTGACCACCTGGACAAAATGGCAACATGCCGGGGAGTCCATGAATGAAGCGAAGGACTTGCTCAAGAGCGACGATGCCGAAATGCGGGAACTCGCCAACGAGGAACTCACCAGCGCGACCAAAGAGCAACAATCGTTGGAAGAACAGCTGAATATCCTGTTGCTGCCCAAGGACCCGGATGATGACAGTAATATTTTTCTGGAAATCCGTGCCGGCACCGGCGGCGACGAAGCAGCCCTGTTCGCAGGCGACCTGTTCCGCATGTATCAGCGATATGTTGAAGGCCACAAGTGGAAGATAGAAATCGTCAATACCAGCCACGGTGACCACGGTGGCTACAAGGAGATCGTCGCCCGCATCATCGGCCACGGTGCTTACTCAAGATTCAAGTTTGAATCCGGAACACACCGTGTACAACGCGTTCCGGAAACCGAATCACAGGGACGTATTCACACCTCGGCCTGCACGGTAGCAATCCTGGCGGAAAGGGAGAGCATTGAAGGCGTAGACATCCAGACACAAGATCTCAGAATAGACACCTTCCGCGCCTCCGGCGCAGGTGGCCAGCATGTTAACACCACCGACTCTGCTATCCGCATCACACATCTGCCCACCGGCCTCGTGGTCGAGTGCCAGGACGAACGCTCACAGCACAAAAACAAGGCCCGCGCCTTGTCACTTCTAAGCGCACGTTTGCTGGAACAGGAAAAGGCCGAACAGGCACGTGAACAGGCGGAAGCCCGCAAACTACAGGTCGGTTCCGGCGACCGCTCCCAACGTATCCGCACCTATAATTTCCCCCAGGGACGGGTAACCGATCACCGCATTGGCCTGACCCTGTACAAACTGGATGAACTGCTCGGCGGTAGCCTTGATATGGTTATTGAACCACTGATACAAGAACACCAGGCTGAATTGCTGACTGAACTGGGGAACTGAATGCGCACACACTTGCTGATATTCCTTTTCGCCTGTTGCTTCATCGGCAATGCAAATGCCAGCAATGAAGACACCAGCTACACGCTTTACCTTGTCCGCCATGCCGAGAAACAACAAGACGGTAGTCGCGACCCCGAGTTAACGGAAGTTGGCAAAGCGCGTTCAGAGCGTCTAGCCACCTGGTTCAAGGACAAGGACATCAAGGATATCTGGTCAAGCGACTACAAACGCACCCGGGATACAGCGAAGCCGCTGGTCTCCCGA
>Ga0164315_10004938_pt1 | contig 10398 bp, 7 predicted proteins | sample GuaBasSedimGuay6_FD_113737 | JGI IMG/M metagenome (GOLD analysis project Ga0164315, IMG submission 113737) | Subseafloor sediment microbial communities from Guaymas Basin, Gulf of California, Mexico - Guay6, Core 4569-2, 0-3 cm | ecosystem: Environmental > Aquatic > Marine > Hydrothermal vents >...
CGATGCAAAGTGCGTTGGAACAAATCCAAACGCAGCAATACGCGGCTGAATTGCGAGAGCATGACGTTAAAAAAATTTGGGGCATTGGGGTGGTGGTTTCAGGTAAACGGGTTTGGGTTGAGAATATCGCGTTGTGATAATCTGAATACCTTTGGGATAAAATGGTCGCGATCAAAAGGTGGATTTATTCGTTTAACTACAAAGATTCGAGATAAGCAAGGATAGCTTAACACTGGGGTGGTGAAAATGGTGTTCGCGCCTACCTAAAGTTTTGGGCGCATTCCCATTTTCACGGTTGAGTACAACGAATTACGGGGATAAACGAATAAGGCATAACGAGCTAATTTGTGAAACGAAACGTAGCTGGGATTCGTTCGAGAAATGTTTTGAAAAAATGTGTTGAAAATATATAGCGTTTCCCGATTGAATAAACTACACTTATACACGGAAATGGATCCAAGGTTCCCTTAAGGCTATTCACATTCAACAACTGAAGGGTTGGTGTATTAATAAAATATCAACTTTCATTCATTATAATCTGGATATCATTTTGTACTTCATTCAATCGGGAAACGCTATAAATTCGCGTTTTTGATGGAATTATCAATCAACTGGAAACACGTCGGGTAGTCTGAGTTTTAATTCGTTTATCCCCGTAATTCGTTGTACTCAATACCGAAAAATTGAGATTAATAATGAATGACCATTTTTTTTGGAATGTGCCCAAAGTTTTTGCGTGCCAAAACGGGCTATTTGGTAATTTGTGTGATACCAATTGATAATAAAAACAGTAGTTTGTAACTAACAGAAACATTTTATGAAATCATAACAAATATTGAGCAAATTTTCCTTTCATAAGGCTTTCCCAATTTTCCTTTCCATCGGTTCAAGTTGGACGCTGGTATAATTAATATTGAGCACCTGTTTCAACAGATATTTGTGGACATTGAGGGGAGATAGATAAATATATAATTTATAATCAATGTGTTACGAACAACTAAAATTACCAAATAGCCGTTTTTTTGTACAAGGTTCACATGAAACGAATGATCATAAGACATTGTAAAGTTGATGACAAAACTTTCCTAATAAAACTCTTTATTCAAAAATTTAATGTGAGTCTTAAAAAATCAAATTTAATGTGAGTCTTAAAAAATCAAATTTAATGTGAGTCTTAAAAAATCGAATCCAATTTCTCTATCGCAATTTCAGCATTTAAATAAAACAACGTCAAACGTAAATGGATATGACTGTTCAAGATAAAATCATCTTAACCGGATCGGCTGGTTTAGTTGGGCAAAATCTGATTGTGCAGCTCAAGCTAAAAGGTTATCGCAATATTGTTGCTATTGATAAACAGGCCTATAATTTAAATATTATCAAGCAATTACATCCAGAAGTCGAAACGATTTTGGCTGATTTGGTTGACAGTGGTGATTGGCAAAACGCTTTTGCAGATGCGGCGTGTGTTGTCATGCTTCAAGCACAAATTACCAGCAAAAATCCGGCCTTATTTGTCCGCAACAATGTTGAATCAACGGTTCGTGTGCTAGACACGGTACACAAACATCATGTACCTTATGTTGTGCATATTAGTTCCTCGGTGGTGATTTCGGTGGCGGATGATGATTACACCAAGACTAAAAAACAACAGGAACAGATGGTGATTGATAGCGGCATTAAACATTGTGTCTTGCGCCCTACGTTGATGTTTGGCTGGTTTGATCCCAAACATCTTGGTTGGTTGTCGCGCTTTATGGAATGGGTGCCGGTGTTTCCTATTCCAGGGCATGGACGTTATATGCGCCAACCTTTGTATAACAAAGATTTTGGTCGGATAATTATTGATTGCATTGAAAATCAACCTGATGGGGATATTTATGATATTGTAGGTAATGAACAAGTTGATTATGTCGATATTATTCGTACTATTAAAAAGGTCAAAAAACTCAAGACATTGATTATTCACATTCCTTATGGGCTTTTTTACGCACTGTTAAAAATCTATGCGGTTTTTAGCCGTAAACCACCTTTTACGGCCGATCAATTAAAGGCCTTAACTGCTGGCGATCAATTTACCGGTGTTGATACCGACGATGTTTTTGGTGTGGCGCAAACGCCTTTTGAAGCTGCTATCCGCGAAACCTTTTGCGATGAACGATATAGTAAAATTGTTTTAAAACGCTGAAGCCAAACCTGACAGGTTTAGTTTCGTTAAATACTTTTTGGCACTGGGGTGGTTTTTGGGATGGTGTTATTATCAAAATATTGGTAATGGGCTTGTGAAGTAATAGGCAATAGGTAGGCTGTTGATTTTTACGAAGATGGTGGGCAAGCGGGCGGGCGGATTTGTGATAATGTTTGAGAAAGTAGTGCCCGCTTACCCACCCTACGAGACTATGCGGTTTTTAGCCGTAAACCGCCTTTTACGGCCGATTAATTAAAGGCCTTAACTGCTGGCGATCAATTTACTGGTGTTGATACTTATGAGGTTTTTGGTGTGGCGCAAACGCCTTTTGAAGCTGCTATCCGTGAAACCTTTTGTGATGAGCGGTATAGTAAAATTGTTTTAAAACGCTAATAATTCAAACCTGACAGGTTTTTAAAACCTGTTAGGTTTAGTTTCGCGTTAGCTAGCGTGGTGGGATATTGACGTTGATCCACATCCTCAAAATAAATCCGTTTATTCCGTCAATCCGTTGTACTTTCAGTATACAAATGGCTAACAACACTAAAAAAATCGCGGTAATAGGTTCAGGCCCGATGGGTTTAGCCTGTGCTTACCAGTTATTAAAAAATAATCATCAGGTTGATGTTTATGAAAAAGATGATCGCGTGGGCGGGATGTCAGCCTGTTTTGACTTTGATGGCTTAACCATTGAACGTTACTATCATTTTATTTGTCGTACCGACACGCCGCTTTTTGATTTGCTCAATGAGCTAAATATTTCTGAGAAACTGTGTTGGCAAGACACTAAAATGGGCTTTTTTTACAATGGGGTACTTTATAAATGGGGTGATCCGCTTCATTTGCTCGCTTTCCCGAAATTAGGCTTAATTTCAAAACTGCGTTATGCCTCCCATGTGTTTTATACAAAAAGTATTAATAATTGGGATAGCCTAGATAAACAGAATGCCATACCTTGGTTAACCAAATGGGTGGGCAAAAAAACTTACCAGATGCTCTGGGACTATTTATTTGAACTGAAGTTTTATGAGCATAAAGATAATATATCGGCAGCTTGGATTGGCACCCGTATCAAAAGGGTTGCTTTGTCGAGAAGAAACCTGTTTACTGAAAACTTAGGTTATTTGGAAGGTGGCTCAGATACGTTACTTCAAACCTTGGAAAAACAGATTAAAGCCAAACACGGAAATGTTTTTTTTAATGCGGGTATTGAACGCATGATGACTGACAACAATCGGGTACAAGGTGTGGTTGTTCAGGGGGAAAAACGCTTTTACGATGGTGTGGTGTCCACAATGCCGCTGCCTTATGTGCCTCGTGTGGTGCCAGATTTACCGGTAGAAATCATTGATAAAATCAACGCAATCAAGAATTGTGGTGTGGTTTGCGTGATACTTAAGCTGCGTTCACCATTGACAGAAAATTTTTGGCTAAATGTCAATGATCCAGAGATGGAAATACCGGGGTTGATAGAATATACCAACCTCTATTCCATGCCAGAAAGTATTGTCTATGTACCTTTTTACATGCCGCAAACTCATCCTAAGCACCAACAAGATAATTCATCATTTATCAATGAAGTCCTTGGGTATCTGCATCGTATTAACCCGGCGTTTTCCAAAGACTGGGTGTTAGCCACTCAGGTGTCGCGTTATGAGTTTGCCCAACCAATCTGCACGCCTGATTTTTACGATCAATTACCACCGATGCAAACGCCGATACGAGGTTTTGTTATGGCTGACACTTCATACTATTATCCGGAAGATCGTTCTATTTCTGAAAGCGTCAAAGTGGGTAACACGTTAGCTCATTTAATGGATCATCAGGTTAATTAATTAACTTGATAATGTCGCTTTTCAATCTGAATAACGTTTTTTCGTACAAGGTTCGCCTTGTACTCCTGGGTGAGTATATTTCGTACAAGGTTCGCCTTGTACTCCTGAAAAATTACGCACGCCGTTTTTTTGCGTGGTACTCCTGATGATATGAATAATGATGAATAAAAAACACGTTTCTGGAGGAACAGAACACTAATTACTTGATAACTGATAACTGATATGGATTTACAAAAAATTTATGCCACTCGCTTTATTGAAGAGGAGTTGCCTACCAAAAATAAGATTTGGAAAGTCTTATGCACCGATTTTTTCAGTCAATTTGTGCCCAAAGCCGGTACCGTCGTCGATATTGGCGCGGGTTATTGTGAATTTATCAATCACATTGATTGTCAGAAAAAAATGGCCATTGATTTGAATCCTGATGTGAAAAAATTTGCTCATCCTGATATTGAAGTGATTAATGAATCATGTATGGCCATGCATTCGCTCACTGATAACAGTGTGGATATTGTCTTTATGAGCAATTTTCTGGAACATCTGTTAAACAAACAACAAGTCTTTGAGACGTTGTGTGAGGCGAAAAGAATTCTCAAAGTGGGTGGAAAAATGCTGATATTACAGCCAAATATCCGTTTTTTACCAAATAATTACTGGGATTTTTTTGATCACCATACACCCTTAAGTGATAGAAGTTTGGTTGAAGTGCTAGAATCGTTAGAACTTTTGATTGTGAAATGTTACCCACGATTTTTGCCTTATACCACTAAAAGCAAGCTGCCGAAAGGCACTTTGTTTATAAAACTCTATCTCCACTTGCGTTGGATATGGCCCCTATTTGGAAAACAAGCTTTTATCGTTGCTGAAAAAAGGTAAACTTCAATGAATTTTTTTATGTTGATTGGTATCTATGTGGTACTCAATTCTTGTGGACAACTGTTAATCAAAATGGGTACCCTAGAAATGAACGGGGTTGCCAGTGTTTATGATCTGTTAAACTTTAAGCTGATAGTCGGTATTGGCTTGTTTGGCATGAGTTTCTTGACTTGGATTTATATTGTTTCCAAAAACAATCTGTCTTATGCTTTTCCCTTCGCAATGGGCTTAGGCTATGTGGCTGTCATTCTACTGTCTCTGTTAGTATTAAAAGAAAAAGCCACTTACTTGCAGATGACGGGTATGAGTTTGGTTTGGATGGGCATTATTTTGATGTCGTTGCATAATGCTTAATAAGATTCCCTAGGTGGAACCTAGGGCTATTCGTAAAATACTTGGCTCAGGAGTCCAAACTTTAGTTTGGGCAGTTCCAAGATAAATCTTGGACTCCTTTTACCCGTCAATAGAACATTGACAGAGTACTAGGGCTATTCATATTCAACCCTTTCAAGGTTGGGGGAGGCAAAATTGTGATAAAGTGTCAGACGCGCCAACCCCTATAGGGGTTTTCAGGCTAAAGTTTCGCGGAGCGAAACATTTACCTGAAAATGTGAATAGCTACGTTCCACCTTTTTTCTTTCTGCCTTAGTATTCATTACAAGTGCTTGAGTTAATAGCATTTACTATGATCTGATAAACATTTTTTAGCTAGTTGATTATGAAAGAAATTAAATTTTACCAAACCCTTGAAGAAAATTGCCCTGTTGAAGAGTTTCTTGATTCACTGACAAGTAAACAAGCACAAAAAGTGGTTTGGGTATTGCAACTGATTGAAGAGCTTGAAACACCACCGGCACAATATCTCAAGAAGTTAGTGAATACTGATGATATTTGGGAAGTGAGAGTCCAGTTAGGCAATAACATTTTTAGACTACTCGGCTTTTTTGAAAATGAGCAATTGCTTATTCTGAATCATGGTTTTATGAAAAAAACTCAGAAAATGCCATCACAAGAAATCAAAATGGCAGAATCACGCAAAAAAGATTACTTCAATAGGAAAAATACACCATGAACGATTTACAAAAATATATCAGTCACCGCAAACAGCACGACAGTGAATTTGCCGAAGGGTTTGACGAAGGTTATCAAGTTTTTAAACTTAGCGCAATTCTTCGTCAAACTCGTGAAGCCTCTGGTTTAACTCAAGAAGACATGGCACAAGAGCTCAAAACGAAAAAGTCTGTGATTTCCATGATTGAGGAACATGCCGAAGAGATGACACTTTCAACTCTAGAAAACTTTGCCGCAGTACTGGGTAAAAGGATTGAATTTTCGATAAGATAAACAATAGTTTATGGAACATTGCTTAGTACACGACAGCGGAAATTAATTTATTTCAGGGTTTGGGGGAACAAAAATTGTGATAAAGCGTTAAACGCGCCAACAACCCTGATAGGGGTTGAATGTGAATAGCTTTACCTGTGGTAAAGTTAAAAATTGTGTGCAACATATAGGCCAGACTATGGAGATAATACGCAGTCATCGACTTTTCTACTTAAAGCTATTAGCGGTGGCTCTCGTTATTTTTGGCGCAAGGCTCTGGCTGATTCACAACTTTGGCAGTTCGGTACCCTACTGGGATCAATGGGATTCGGAAGCGGCCGGTTTGTTCTTGCCTTGGTTAAACGGCACGTTGACTGTCGGCGATCTCTTAGCACCACATAATGAGCATCGAATCTTTTTTCCCCGCCTTCAAGCGTTGTTGTTACTCATTTTAAATGACGGGCAGTGGAATCCTCTGCTAGAAATGGTTGTCAATGCGTTCATCTCTACCCTGACCGCCATTCTTCTGATGATTGTTTTAAACAACCTGTTGGGACAAGCAGTTCAAAACTGGGTTTTATTCAGCGTCGCTTTGCTATGGAGTTTGCCCTACGGATGGGAAAATATTCTAGCGGGCTTTCAGTCAGCTTTTTATCTAATGATGTTCTTTAGCCTCATTGCATTGTGGGGGCTATTACTCCATGATAACTTTCGTTTAAAGTGGTGGATAGGTGTGCTTTGTGCTTTGGCTGCCTATTTTAGTTTAGCATCTGGTTTTTTGATTTTATTAGTTATCATGGTTCTTAAACTGTACTTAATAGCCATTGATGCAAGTCACAGACCATCTCATTTACCCACGTTGCTAGTCAGCATGATTATCACAACCGTCGCCGTGCTGTTATTAGTTGAAGTACCTGGCAATGCGGTCTTAAAAGCCAACAACATCACGGAATTTCTGTTAACCTTTGGTAAAACCTTAGCATGGCCCGGTGTTATTTACCCGTGGCTCAGTTTAGTGCTTTATTTGCCATTTTTGGCTTTGGTGTTCAGAATATTGTGGTTACGTCGAAAACCTTCACACGCTGAATTGTTGGTGTTAGCTTTGGGAGGATGGGTCATACTACAGGCGGCAAGTATGGCATATGCACGGGCTCAGGGTGGAATGTCCCCTACTTCAAGATATATGGACATCCTTGCATTGGGCGTGCTCGTCAATTTGTTAGCCTTTTATTTTATTGCCCAAACTTGGTATGGTTTACCCCGCCTCCTAAAACAGTATCTCAACATTTCGGCTTGTTTATGGAAACAGCTAGTTATACTAGGGATAGGTGGGCTAACGGTAATGGGATCATGGCCGGCTATACAACAGAGGCATGCGCAGGGTATTGAACAATTGAAAAATACCCGTGAATTCCTTCGCACTGGCGATTTGAGTGTGTTTCAGAATAAACCACGTTTGCATATTCCTTATCCCATTGCAGAACGTCTTGCCAGCTTATTAGCTAATCCACAACTCCGTGCCATTTTGCCACATACTCTCACTGTGCCAACATTGCTTCAATCTCATCAAACGCATTCAATTTTTGTGGCCAACGGCTTTTTTCCTACAACCGGTACCTATCAAAACGAAACCACACTTGGTTCTTATAATAGTCTGGGTAATCCTGCCGTTGGAACGTTTGAAAGTACACCAATTAAGTTGGCGCAGGGTTTTATGGAAATTCCAGTGGCGGGTTATTTGGGAGAAAAGGACTTGACATTGCAACTTGTGGTAGAAGGTCAACCTGATCCTATTATCATCAAGCCGGCCGCCCTTTCGAGAGAAGGCTGGGTATCTTGTTATGTACGTGTGCCTGACCAACCTTTCAAGTTGGTTGCCATTGACAACCGTCCTGATTTATGGTTTGCATTTGCGATGCCAAGAGGTATAGGCACGTTATCATTCGGGGTCATCTGGATACTCAAACAGGGGGGCATACTGTTCTTCATTGGTTTATTCTTGCTCAGTTTACTTTACTGTGCTAACTGTGGTTACCCACTGAAAAGGAAAGTATGATGATTGAAAATATATATAAACAATCCATTTCTATGGAAAAAGTTGTTGTGAGTTTAGGCATCGTTGTCTTAGTTTGGCTATCGACAATCCACTTTGGTGCGCCGACGGCGAGCAATGATCTTAGTGCCTCTTGGATTCAATCACTGGCTTATGCATTTAAACATCATTTTCAAGCCGGCGTTGATTATTTGTTTACTTATGGTCCATTGGGATACTTTCATCATCCTCAATCTAATTATGATGCTGACTTGTTTTACAACTTCATTGCTTGGCATATCATCACAGGCTTAGTTTTAGCGGTTATTTTCGTCACCCAAGCTTCTAAAATTGATAGTAAAATAGATAAATTTATCTATTTATTCTTAATTGTAGTCGTTTTGTCGTCATTTCCCGATGATCCGAGATACTTTTTGGGTATCATTGCCTCTGTGATTTTAGCCCTCACTCCACCGCCCTTTTTTAGGCGCAGTCTACTTCGATATACAATGCTAGTGGGTTCAGTGCTGTTGTTTTTGGCCATCGTTTCCCTAACTAAATTCACCAACTTCGTTTTAGCATCTGTCGGTGTTCTCGGTATGGCAGTAGTGAGTTGGCACAGCCATTCACGCAAACTCGCGATAATAATTCCATTAGCCTTTCTAGTTTTTATCCAATGTGCATGGCTAGTCAGTGGGCAATCTTTATTCAATTTGCCGGTCTATATTATCAACTCCCTACAGATAACAGGTGCTTACAGCGACGCTATGTCAAGCGGATTCAAAATCATGGAGATAAAGTTAGCAATGGTGAGTATTTTCGCCATGGTGCTTATGATGCTGCTGAGTTGTTTGATTAAACCTTGGCAGTTTGAAAGGTTTGTCATTGCCAGCTTGGTATTGTTTGGTATTTTTTTAGTTTGGAAAGCCGGCTTTGTCAGGCATGACGCACATTCTCTGGTATTTTTTAGCTTCGCAACGTTAGTACCGTTCTTTATTGAATATGATAAAGGCAGGCCTATATTTTTAATACTGACGTTTCGTGCATTGCGTTATCTTGCTATTTTCACAGCACTCAGTGGGTTATTTATGGTTGGCAGCACCATGAACTACACAGCTAGCAACTTCATTGGACAGTGGAATCAACGAATTGTCAATAATTTCACCACGCTTATTAATTTACCTGATTTTAAAGCTAACCAAGATAGAATAGTTAGCAATCTAAAACAACAATATAATCTGCCAAAAATTCGCGAACAAGTTGGGCGGGCTACGGTTGATATTTTTTCTTGGGAACAAGGTGTACTTTTTCTTAATGGACTGAACTGGCACCCGCGTCCGGTTTTCCAAAGCTATGTCGCTTTTACACCGTCACTTATCACTATCAATGGTGACTTTTACGCTAATGAGCAAGCACCTGAGTTTGTGATTTTTAAATTGCAAACGATTGACGGGCAATTTCCGTTAATGAATGATAATGAAGCCCTCAAAATCCTGCTACGCGACTATCAACCTGTCTTAAGTGAAAAAGGTTACTTGTTGCTCAAGCGTGTTCCGCGTGGTCAAGGGCGTGTCTCGACGGGTGAAACTTTGCTAAAACAGGAGATTAAAATAGATGAACCCGTTGATATTCGTTATCTAAGCCACCAACCACTTTTGTTAAGCTTAGACATCCGTAAATCTTGGTTAGGCCATCTGGCTTCACTACTCTACAAACTTCCGCTTCTGTCTCTAGAAATAGAAGCCACAGATGGTACTAAAATGTCATACCGTATCATTCCGGGAATGACTCAATCAGGTTTTGTGATTAACCCTTTGATTCTAAATCAAGCTGATTTGGTGGGGTGGTACACGGATAGTGCCTTGAAACGAGTTGCAACTTTACGTGTGGTAGTCAAACCTGAGCCGTGGTTGCAATACTTCTTCAACAGTAATGTCGTATTAAAAATCAGCGAATATAAAGTGACACCCTATCCGGTGGATGATACTTTTAAACAAAATTTGCGGGTGGGTTTATACCCAATGTTTCATTCAGTCCCCTATCAAGTCAGTTCACCGAGTCATAAAGCTTCGGAAGATGGTCAACCAGTCTTGATGGTCCATGCCCTAGGCGAAATGCGTTTTCGAGTGTCTGCTGGCAAGCAC
>Ga0164315_10004939_pt1 | contig 10398 bp, 10 predicted proteins | sample GuaBasSedimGuay6_FD_113737 | JGI IMG/M metagenome (GOLD analysis project Ga0164315, IMG submission 113737) | Subseafloor sediment microbial communities from Guaymas Basin, Gulf of California, Mexico - Guay6, Core 4569-2, 0-3 cm | ecosystem: Environmental > Aquatic > Marine > Hydrothermal vents...
GTCCGGTACCACGCACCGATCTCGGGATAGAATCGTTCCCCCATGACGCAACATAGGCTTGCGCTTTCTGAAGAAAGCGCTAAAGCGGACAGAGACTACTCGCCATCCATGGCTCGCAGCGTTATAATTTCTAACTAGCTTTTTCAACCCACTCAAAAAACGATAACAACTTGATGACAGAAAAAATCTGAAGAATCAGAGTTTTTATTGATACAAATTAGCCAGCAAACGAAGCCGTCTCAAGATGTTAAGGCGGTTGCGGCTAAATAAAATACCCAACAAGTCACAGATAATTCAATGAATTAAGTCGAATGAGTGGGTCTATTATTTTCCCGCAACTGCCTAAATCCAATGATTTTGTCGTTGGGACCTGCACTTAGTGTCGACGGGGAAAAGAGTATAAAATGAGCGTCCATGCCCATTTTACCGTAGCGAACCGCGACACGGATTTTATTGGGCTCTGGCTGTCCGGTACCACGCACCGATCTCGGGATAGAATCGTTCCCCCATGACGCAACATAGGCTTGCGCTTTCTGAAGAAAGCGCTAAAGCGGACAGAGACTACTCGCCATCCATGGCTCGCAGCGTGATTTTTGTCTAAAATTAAAACAAACGGTTGACAACTAAAATTAAAAGAAATAGACGGCATTTAGTCTCGTTTAATGAGACAATCAAACCGCTTAATACAAATAATTTTTTCAGGTAAATACGATGAATCGCATTAAGAAGAAATCCGCAACCCAAACCAAAACTGCCCACCGCACCACGCACCGCGCCGAGACTCTTGGTCTAAAAAAGGGGCTCCTCAAAAACGGATTTTCTACCCACACAGGGGCTCAAGCGGGAGTTGGTTTGTTTGGTATGTAGAAAAAGTATGGCCCCCATTTGATGCCGTTCAACTTAGTGTCACGGGGCTTTGATAGGCAAAATTGGCGGCCTTTGCCCACACGTTGTTTGGCTTTTTAGACTGGGCGGGCAAAAAAAATAAACTTCATAATAAAAAGGTGTTATTAAGCAATACCTTCGCCAAAAGTTGAGCATTAAATAGGGTTAAAATGAAAACTGGTTAAAAATCAATAAGATTCGAAATAGATTCCAAATGGGTTCAACTGAGTTCAAAAATACGATAAGTGGTTGAAATTTAACCAATCTTGCTGAATTTCCATTATATTTTTGCAACAATTGGCGAAGGTATTGTTAAGGTAAAAACAATGAATCGCATTAAGAAGAAATCCACCGCCCAAATCAAAACAGCCCACCGCACCACGCACCGCGCCGAGACTCTTGGTCTAAAAAAGGGGCTCCTCAAAAAAGGATTTTCTACCCACACCAGAATCCAAGCGGGAATTGGCTTATTTGGTATTTAGTTGTTGATAAAAGGGGCCGCATTTTCAGCGCAACCTAAATCACTTCTTTTGGCATAAGAATTTTTGATAGAACCCCGTGAATTTAAATAAAGCCAGTATTTTTAAAGGCACAACCCAATCACTCAACTTCTCACTTTGGCGCAAAGAAAAAATGACTCCGATTAACACTCACACTGTTTCCGCGATTGTCAAACCGGTCCCCAAAACGCCGCCCTACAAAGGCCTGAAAACGACCACTTTTGTCCGTGCCGGCAGCAGCTTAGAGTCGCTGCGGTATATCCTACATTCATCACACTATAATTCAAATTTCATATTTAGGCAAAATTGGTATATAATAGCAAAACTAATTACTACAATAAGAACTTATCATGTCATACAACCATCAAATTCAAAAAATAGAAAGTAAAACCTTAAACCATTTAGGCTTAGTGGCAGGCATGTACGATGAACTAGGTATAGGGAATATAATAGATGAAGCCATAGAGCAAGATGAAGAAAAGCGTTTCGTTAGTATAGGTAAAGCTGTCAAAGCTATGGTACTCAATGGTTTAGGCTTTGTCAACCAACGTCGTCACGATTTCCCAAAATTCTTTCAAGACAAACCGGTAGAGAGGTTAATTGGAGAAGGTATAAAAGCCGAACAATTGAATGAACATGTGATGGGAAGGGCTTTGGACGATATTTATGACTATGATGCGACAAGTTTATATTCCCAAATTGCTGTGGGAGCAACTCAAGTTTTAAACCTAGAATGTCGTTCTTCCCATCTTGATAGCACGAGTTTTCACACAGATGGTACTTATGAAACAAAAAATTGTGATCTTGAAAATGAACCCACAACTGAAAAAGTATCTGCCAATCTGGAAGAAAATAATGTTGATTCGTCCAGAATCATTCAGATTACGAAAGGTTACAGTCGAGATCATCGCCCCGATTTGAATCAGACGATATTGCAACTGATTGTTGAAAATCAAGCTGGTATTCCTTTACTGATGAAGTCTATGGATGGTAATAGTGATGATAAAACCGGTTTTAGGGAAACGATCCAAGCACATATTAAGCAACTCACAGAAGCTTATCCTCTTAAATATATCATAGGTGATAGTGCACTCTATACTGCAAGTAGTCTGCATACTTTATCACAGAACCCCAGCATACATTGGATAAGTCGGGTTCCAGAAACAATAACAGAAGCAAAAGAAGCTATCGAAAAAGTCGAAATAGCAGAAATGACGGTTATTGATGAACAAACACGTTATGAAGTGACAACCTCTGACTATGCTGATATTGAACAGCGGTGGATTATTGTTCATTCCTCCCAGGCTGAAAAACGTGCAAAGCGTACTCTTGATAAACAATGTCTCAAAGCGAGTACCGCTAACTTAAAAGCTTTTAAAGCCTTGTGTAACAAAACTTTCGACAAAAAAAAGGAAGCTCAACAAGCTTTACAAAAATTTTAGAAAAAATTGATGTTTACGAGTGTAATCGATGGTATCATTCGAGCAATACCTCGTTACAAAAAAAGAGGCAAACCTCCTAAAGATGCTAAACCAGATTACTTCGTTTACCAGATAGAAGGTTGTTTGGCAAGTTTATTGTTACCGAGGGAAACACGCCTTAAAAGAAAAAGTTGCTTTATCCTTGCCACTAATGAACTTTCTGCTCAAGCTTTACCAGATACAGAAGTTCTCGTTCAATATAAAAACCAACAAAAGGTAGAAAGAGGTTTTCGCTTCCTTAAAGATCCCATGTTTTTAGCGGATTCACTTTTTCTTAAATCACCAAAACGCATTATGGCCTTAATGATGGTGATGACAATATGTCTTTTAGTCTATGCTGCCCTGGAATATCGAATACGTCAATCGCTCAAGGAAAAAAACCCAACATTTCCCAACCAAAAAGGAAAATTCACTGAAAACCCGACTATACGTTGGATTTTTCAGTATTTTGTGGGTATCCATCTCGTGGTTATCCAACAAGCTCAAAAACCGGTTCAAGTAATTGTGTCTAATCTTGATGAACACCATCGAAATGTGCTTTCTTTACTTGGAAGACGCTATGAAGCTTTTTATTACTAAATTTACGATTATGGTGTGATGAATGTAGGGTATATGTTAGGGTCTCTTGATATACCAGTTATAATAGATTTAGAAAAGGACGAGGTGCCAAAAACACCAAAAACCTCAAAAACGTCAACAACATCAACAACGTCAACAAGGAGGACGGGACCTATTAATCCATGGATAAACTATTAATCCATGGATAAACTGGTAGTCCTGAAATGTGGGTGATATTTGGGGACGTGCAAATTAAAATATGCCAAACGAACTAAAAGATGTTTTATTTCCTGGACTAAAGGAATATGATAAGCAGATTTTAATTTGCATGTCCTCATTTGTCATTTCGATGTCAGGAGAAATCTTATGGATGACCAGATTTCTCCTTAGGTCGAAATGATACAACTATTCAGAATATCACCCACATTGCACCACTACCCGGTATTTGTTGGTAAATTGGTGGGGATGATTTAAAAAAAACTTGACAATTGAAAGACAAAGAAATAAACTAAATATTATACCTATTTAATGTCACTCATTGATTTTAGCTGGACGGGGTTTGCAACCCCGTCCGCACGTTTCGGACACCGATTACAAATCCCGTCCAGCATCCAGAACCCACAAAACCAAGCACTATCGATTAAATCGGTATAATGTCTACTATTTAGAGTCTCGTTTAATGAGACAATCAAACCGCTTAATACAAATATTTTTTTTAAGGTAAAGACGATGAATCGCATTAAGAAGAAATCCGCAACCCAAACCAAAACCGCCCATTGCAGCACGCACCGCGCCGAGACTCTCGGTTCAAAAAAGGGGCTACCCAAAAATGGATTTTCTACCCGCACAGGTACCCAAGCGGGGTTTACCGTATTTGCTATTTAATTAAAAATTTTAATGGTAGTCCTAAACAAGTAGTGATCTAAACCTGACAGGTTTTTGAAACCTGTCAGGTTTGTGCTAAGAAATCACTACCTTTTTAGCACTACCTAAAAATTTTTAGCGGAACCGAAATAGCTTCTTCCGCCATCATTTTGACAGAATTCGGTGAATTTAGGGATATCCAAAAAATAAAATATCCCAGTCTTTTCTAGGGTGGGCAACGGTTTTTGGTTGCCCACCGTTCCCCAATCACTAAAACGGTTTTAATTAGCATTCATTTGGGATAATTATTTTTTTGGAAGTGCCTTAAAACCAGTCTTCCTCAAAAAACAACTCAATCACTTAATTTATCACTTTTAGGTCAAAAAAAAATGACTCCGATTAACACTCACACCGTTTCCGCGACTGTTAAACCGGCCTCAAAAACACTGCCTTATAAAGGTCTGAAAACGACTACTTTTGTCCGTGCTGGCAGCGGTTTAGGTTTAGATACGCAGCGCTATATGTTAGCGTCTCTTGATATACCGGTTATATTAGATGTAGGAGAGGACGGCATAAAGGCCGCACCCAAAACTTAGGAAAATGCCGGAGATTAGGAAGGGGCATCAAAAAGGAAGGGGGCTGTAGACGACTAAAAAGGTGCCTGAACAATTCAATCCATTATTCCATCTCATTTAATCCGCCCACACCTCAAATCTTTAATTTGAGCATATAGCATTTGTCATTGTACAGCTTCTTATCGTTTTAAAAGGCATTCTCATGTATTTGGGAATGCCTTTTTTTTTATTGTATTTCAACCGGTTCCGATACATGAAAATAAAGTACAGCTTCTTTCCGGATTTTACGGATTTATATTTTCACCCTTTTCAATGGAGCGAAGTATACTGGAAGTACAGCTTCTTTCCGGATTTTACGGATTGATTTGTTGGAAGCCTTTTTCATTAACTTTGCGGATAAACTAAACAAATGTGTGGATTAGCCGGTATTCTGAAAAAAAACGCAAACCTGGGTTCTGAAATCGAACCGATTTTGCGCACGATGGGCCATCAAATCGCTTATCGGGGGCCCGATGATGAACAACTTTTTATCAACGGCCCGGTTGGGGCTGTTTTTCGGCGGCTGTCGATTGTTGATGTGGCTGGCGGCAGACAGCCTCTTTTCAATGAAGACAATTCACTAATGCTGATGGTGAATGGCGAAATTTATAACCACCGTGAGTTGAAATCACGCCTGAAAGAACCGCACCAATTTCGGACGCAATCGGATTGTGAAATCGTACTGCATCTTTATGAGGAAAAAGGCGAAGATTTTGTTAACGATTTAAACGGCATGTTTGCCCTGGTTCTGTGGGATAAGAAAAAACCAAGACTTATCCTAGCGCGTGATCGCTTGGGCATCAAACCTTTGTATTATACTGAGTCAAACCAACGCTTGCTGTTTGGCTATGAAATCAAAGCCTTATTGGCGTACCCGGATTGTCCGCGTGAATTTGATTGGGTGGAAGCGTTAAGTCATCAACATCAGCGGATGTATCCCGACAATTCTCTGCCTTCTTTTTTTAAAGACATTAACTATCTGCCAGCGGGCAGTTTACTGATTGCGGAGGTGCCAACCAATCAGATCACCGTCAAACGGTATTGGACTTTGACACCGTTGTCTGAGGAAGAATATGCGTTGGATACCCGCACTGAGCAACAGATTATTGCCGGCTATGGAGAATTGCTGGCTGACTCAGTTAAACTGCGCTTGATGGCTGATGTCGAAGTGGGGCTTTTTCTAAGCGGTGGTATTGACTCAGTATCGGTGGCAGCGTTGGCTTCCCCTCATCAGCAACTCCATACTTTTTCGGTGCTGAGTCAAAGTACTTTTCAGAATGGTGACGCGAGGGCTGGACATATCGCTGCAAAACATTTGGACATTCCCAACCATCAGATATTGTATTCATGGCATGATAATCCGTTTACGCCAGAACATTGGAAAGCATTGCTCTGGCTGTGCGAAACCCCGTTATGTAATGCGGAACAGTTGTATAAATATCATTTGCATCGTTATGCCAAACACCTGCGTCCAGCATTGAAAGTCATCTTGCTGGGGCAAGGCAGTGATGAACTTAACGGCGGTTACAGTGTTGATTATGTTAAAGAATATCGCCCGGATTTAAATGAACAAGACAGAAACTGGTCAGCTTTTTGCGCTGATTGCCAGAGCCAATGCTAATTTAGCGCAGTACGGCGGTGTGCTGACAAAAGACTTTTTGGCTTCATGCAGTCGGCAAACTCATTATCGCCATCCCTGGCTTTATTACATTAATCTGCATTTGCAAAATCTGCAAATATACAACCTTTGGCATGAAGATCGGACGGCAGCGGGCAATAGCATTGAAAATCGGGTGCCTTTTTTGGATCACCGTTTGGTTGAATATACGATGAAAATACCGCCAAAACACTATGAAACCCTGTTTTGGGACAAAGCGATTTTACGGCCGGCGATGATGCATCAATTGCCATCTGAACTGAGCCAACGTCCGAAGTGTCCGTTTTTTTATGGCGAGGATGTTCGTTACACGCGACGAATGCTGTTTAATCTGCTGACGGCCGATGATAATGCTTTAATTAGGGAGGCTTTTTTTGAGGGGGGCGGTTTGCCTTTTGATAAGCAGGCGATTGAAGGACTGATAAACGATATTCCGGAAGATCCTGAATATAGTTTATTGGAATCGTTGTTGCCGTTGGTTAATATGGGATTGTTGGCAAAAATGGCGCAAGCACCGGTTGAGCAAAGCCAACATCATGCTGATTCTATTGGGCTGTTGCCGGAGATAACGATTGACAATTGGGAAGAACAAGCAGATAACCTTGCCTTACAATTAGCGATTAGACGAGAAAAGGCGGAATTATTAGATCGCGCGGTGGCATTGACACCGGGCACGCGGTTATTGAAAATGGATCAGATAGCAGAAGACAGTGCCTATTCTTACCTTTCGGTTGACGATAAAATTGAATATGAACTGCCTGAAGATGAAATGCAAGATTGGCTGGCAGTGTTGCGAAGAATTGACGGTAAACGCTCAATCAATGAAATTCTTTCTGAACTTGATATGCCGGCTTCAAAAATCCGCAAGCATTTGGAAGAGGCGCTTGATTATGGGATTGTTAGTTTTTATTAACGGTTAATGGTTAATTATTTATTTTGGGCAATTGTTTTGGTTCCAACGCTCCAGCATCCTGACGGTTTGGTGACGCAGGTTCGTCACAGTAGGCATTCCGGCAGCGTTGGAACGAAAAAAAAGTAGATGTCGAAAAATAACAAAGTATGAATGAAGTCAACTTTGAAGAAATTGAGGATGCAATAATGGGTTCAGTCAACCATAGTCTTATACAGGCTATGATAACAAGCTTGCTTGTCAATGATGACAGATTCACGGTTTTTACCGAATTGAGTTTGGATGTGAAACCACACGATTTAAGCAAGTATGACATTAAGGCAAAAGACGAATTGAAGCCTGATATTTGTTGGTATTCTAATGAAATTGGATTTCAAGAATTTGATATTTTGAAAATGACCGAGATGCCTTTGTTGGCTATTGAAATTCTTTCTCCAAGTCAGGACACTAAAGAATTGAAAGACAAAATTCGCGCCTATTTTGACTTAGGTGTTAAGTCATGCTGGTTAGTGATACCGGATGTGCAATTGATAAGTATTTATGCCAAACAAGGTGGGTTTAAAAATTTTGATATGCGTGATACTGAGGTGATTGATGAGGTGATGGATATTCATTTACCTATTCAGAAGGTGTTCAAAAGACGTTCTAAGAATATTCAGAAGGTGGATTAATTGGTGTGAAACTGAGGTGGTGTAGGTATACGGGTGTGATTAAAAGGGGTGTGATTAAAAGTGCGTGGGTAAATTTTCGGTTTCCAAAATAACTTTTGGACTCTGTTAGATTGTTGGCTTGGAGTCCAAACTTTAGTTTGGATGACTTGCCCAGCACTTTTAATCACACCCGCGTAAGGATTGGAAGTTGCCCACCAAAACCCCATCATAACCCTAATGTGGTGGGCAACGATAAAGCTGTTGCCCACCCTACATTGCTGAACTTGAGGAAAAACAACATGAAAAGCATGACCCAAAAGAAGTCTACCCGCACCAAGACTGCAAACCGCACTCCAGCCCCAAAAACGGACGCAACTTCAGTGAGTTGTCGGGTGGGAAGAGCGTTAGCGAAACCCACATTTTTTATTGCAGTTGCTTTATGAACGGTGGGTTTCGTTCCTCTACCCACCACGTCTTTTCACGGAACGAGAAAACGGCCAAGCGAAACATTTAAGGGAAACCATTATGTCATACAGTGATTTTAAAAAAGTTTCAGAAGTCACCACAAAATTCGGTACTAAGGTTGAGAAAAAAAATTTATTGATACCTTGAGTATCAAAATAACACCAGTCTACTTTACGGATATGACGGAAAAGTTGAATAGCACCATAAGTTTTATTAACGAGGTTGCTACCTGTGAGGATATTATCAAACCTATATTAAATCTGGTTGAGAAAAAATATGAGGCGTTGCAGGTATGGTCTCACGTAACCTACAACGTTGATAAAGAAAAGGGGCTAGTAGGTGAGCCTGATTATCTAATAGCCCCTATGACTGCTCAGGCTCTTATGTCAACCCCTCCAATCTGTGTCATAGAAGCTTCGCCTGACAAATTTGATGAAGGGTGGGCACCGGCTTTAGCTGAGATGATTGCAGCGGGAAGCCAAGGTATGGAAATATGCTACAGTGTTGTTACCACAGGAAAGGCTTGGGAATTTGCTAAACTATAAAATAACGTATTTACCAAAGTTCCTAACCAAATATCGGCTACAGATAATTTGCAAAAGGTTTTTGATACGTTGAATTGGTTATTTGACAGAAGTCCACACGCACCAAGACGGCAAACCGCACTCCAACACAAAAAACGCAACCTCAGCAACAGGCACGGGGGCTCTCTACATGTACGGGTACTCGTGCTGGGATGAGTGTACACGGTTGGTAAAGATTGGGAAGCCCTTGTAGGTTTTCGTTATGAACGGATTCCAATAGGTTGGATTTATTGGAATTATGTAGGGTGGGCAAAAAAAAGACTTTACCCACCTTACATTTAAATCCGTTTAGACCCAAAATCCGTTGTACTAAACTCATAAATCCGTTGTACTAAACAGAGGAAAACAAAATGAAAAGCATAACCCAAAAGAAATCCACTAGCACCAAGACGGCAAACCGTACGCCAACCCAAAAAACGCAGCTTCAGCAAAATGCACGAGGGCTGTAAACATGCACGGATACTCGTGCCGGGCTTAGCGCGGGCGGTTTGTAAGGATTGGGAAGTTTGTTGTGATGGTGTCGGTATAACTGGCACACAACCGGCGATTGACACCGGTTTGGTAAAAATTCACTTTGGTTCCATCTTTTGCTACGAGGGTGGGCAAGCTTAATAACGATTTGAGTATTTTTGAATGCCAAATATCGCTTGTCTGCCCTCTACAAGTTCATGTTAATTTTAAATCCTTTCTTATATACAATCCTTGTCGTTTGGTTTTTTTTCAGACAACCGTCCTTTCTCTAACCACAAATGTCGCCATTGTGCACTTTCCCATAGCTCTTGACGCACCGCTTTCTCCGCTTCTAACAGGGCGCGGTAACGTGAATCTTGTTGCATGAGCTTTGTTGGGATTTCATCCTCAACCACGCGCCCCTCTTCCACAACCAACACCCGGTAAAATGTTTGGGTATCACCGACATAGTGCGAAATAAATAACAATGTCGCTTCCTGCCAGTACTGACTGGTGCGTTCTAACAGTGTTCGGCGTTTTTCTCGGTCCAAGCAGCGAAACGGCTCATCAAGTATTACCAATCGCACCTCGGGGCGAAGCATGGCTCTACCCAAGCGCACTCGTTGTCCTTCCCCGCCTTCTATTCACTCATCATTAATCATTCATCATATGTCATCCAATCAGGACGCAAAAAAAAACGAGAGAATGTCTATTCTATTCACTCATCATTAACCATTAATCATTCATCATTCATCATATGTCATCCAATCAGGACGCAAA
>Ga0164315_10004941_pt1 | contig 10397 bp, 7 predicted proteins | sample GuaBasSedimGuay6_FD_113737 | JGI IMG/M metagenome (GOLD analysis project Ga0164315, IMG submission 113737) | Subseafloor sediment microbial communities from Guaymas Basin, Gulf of California, Mexico - Guay6, Core 4569-2, 0-3 cm | ecosystem: Environmental > Aquatic > Marine > Hydrothermal vents >...
ACTGTAAGAGCACTTGTTATAATTGAAGAAAACATATTGTTGCTTCTTATCTTTCCATTGGTTTTAGAAAGGGCATAAAGTACAGATGGAATACCATGACCAACAGGTCTTTTTAATACGTATTTTATGAAAATTATTGTAAGCCCAATTCCTATAATAGGGAGTAAAAAGTATAGAAATTTAAGCTGAAATGTTGTTACTATTGTTTCTACTAAATATTGAGTATAGTGAACAGCATTCTTAATTGCTACAGCTGCTAATCCAGCCAATAGACCAACTAAAGCACTAAGAATCATAATAAAATTCTTTGGACTAATATATCGTATGCGATATATATATAACCTACGGCGTAATTGTTTGATGTATTGCTTCACTATTTTTAAGAGTATTGTATGTATTGTAAAAAACTATATTATCATATAATAAAGTATTTTTTAAAGGCGACAAAAGTAGTCTTAATTATGTTTATAATCTAAATAATTAATTATATTTTTCTAATAATTTATTATAGTCATTAATCTCATCTCTATATCTTGCTGCCTCAATAAAATCAAGCTCTTTGACTGCTTTTGCCATACTTTGCTTACTCTTTTTAATAGCTTTTTTTAGCTGATTAGCATTCATGTATTTTACTACTGGGTCAGCTGCAACTGAAGTTCTATTTTCGGCAGCACTATATTTTGCATTTTGCTTGTCGATATGTGAGTTTGCAACAGCAGTTTGGTTCATTATTGAGTCTGTAGATCTTTTTATTTGTGTAGGTGTAATGCCATGCTTTTCGTTATATGCTATTTGTATCGATCTTCTTCTGTTAGTTTCGTCAATAGTTTTTCGCATGGAATTAGTGATTTTATCGCCATAGAAAAGAACTAAGCTATTCACATTTCTTGCAGCTCTTCCAGCAGTTTGAGTAAGAGAACGTTCCGAACGAAGAAAACCCTCTTTATCAGCATCAAGAATTGCTACTAACGATACTTCTGGTAAATCAAGCCCTTCACGAAGTAGGTTTACTCCTATTAATACATCAAAACTACCTAGGCGTAGTTCACGAAGAATTTCTACACGCTCTAGTGTGTCAACTTCCGAATGTATATATCTACTTCTAATACTTAGATTTAAGAAATACTTATTTAACTCCTCAGCCATTCTCTTGGTAAGTGTTGTAACTAATACTCTTTCTTTTTTCTCAACACGAATCTCAATTTCGTTAAGTAGGTCGTCAACTTGGTTTCCACTTGGTCGCACCTCTATAATAGGATCTAATAATCCTGTTGGTCTAATCATTTGTTCTACAACAACACCTTCGGCACGTTGTAGCTCATAATCAGCTGGAGTAGCTGATACGTATAGTGTTTGCTTAGTTATTTGTTCAAATTCATCAAAAACTAAGGGTCTGTTATCCATGGCTGAAGGTAGCCTAAAACCATAATCAACCAAATTAGTTTTACGTGACTTATCGCCACCATACATTGCGCGTATTTGTGGTAATGTTACATGACTTTCGTCTATTACCATAAGAAAATCTTCAGGAAAAAAATCTAAAAGTACATATGGCCTCTGACCAACTTTTCTGCCGTCAAAATATCTAGAGTAATTTTCTATTCCTGAACAATATCCTAGTTCTCTTATCATTTCTAAATCATAAGTAACTCTATCTTCAAGACGTTTTGCTTCCAAAGGTTTTCCAACTGAATTTAGGTAGTCCATCTGTTTTACCAAATCATCTTGTATTTGGTATATGTTATCCTTCATTTTGCTTTGATCTGTTACAAATATATTTGCAGGATATATTTTGACAAAGTTAAGACTCTCTGATTTTGTGCCGCTCATAGGGTCAATTACATCAATGCTTTCAACCTCATTACCCCAAAAACTAATTCTGTATGCAAAATCAGTATTTGCAGGATGAACATCAACAGTATCTCCTTTTACACGAAATGTGCCTCGCTGAAAATCAATCTCATTTCTTGAGTAAAGACTATTTACTAAATGCCTTAAGAATAAATCTCTATCAATATTCTGACCTACTGTGAGCATCACAATGTTATTTGTAATATCAGCAGGGTTTCCCAATGAATAAATGCATGATACTGACGAAACTACTATTACATCTCTACGACCAGAAACAAGAGATGATGTTGTACTTAAGCGCAATTTATCTATTTCATCATTTATCTGAAGATCTTTTTCAATATACGTATTGGTAGTTGGGATAAAAGCCTCGGGCTGATAATAGTCGTAATAAGAAACGAAATATTCTACAGCATTATTAGGAAAGAATTGCTTAAACTCTCCATATAATTGTGCTGCAAGGGTTTTGTTATGACTTAGAATTAGGGTAGGGCGATTAAGTTTTGCAATAACATTTGCAATGGTAAATGTTTTACCAGAACCAGTAACGCCCTGAAGCACCTGTCCATTTTGACCTTGCTCAACTCCATTTATTAATTGCTCTATAGCTTGGGGTTGATCACCGGTAGGTTTGAAATCTGATTCTAGTTTAAAATTCATTTTACAAAGTTAGGTATTTTAGGTTTTAGTTTTGCTATTTCATAACACAAAAAAATAGCCCAGCTAAATAGGCACTTTCAGAAGTAATCCACTTTTTAAAATTTATCCGAAAAAGATTGCCAATTATTTTTTTAATTCCACTAATTCCAGAGGTTTGTATACAATTGGTTACGTATTTTTTATACTTTTTTTATAATCAAGAAGAACTAGGCGCAACTATCCCTTGATTTTTAGTTAACCATTAAAATCAGGCTGCTTTTTCTAATTCTTTTTTAAGAATTCTTCTTCCTATTTCTAAAGCATTTGCTGTATGAATACCGAAAAATATCCATAATTTTTCTGTTTTTTCTGTTTTTGCCTTAATCTTTTTTAGATGATAATGCTCCTTTTCTTTTCCAAAACTACCTTCTAACCTTGTCGCTCTTTCCTTTGAAATAATCTGTCTTAATGCTTGTTGTTCTTTGTAGTCTTTTGACTTTTTCCCTTTGGGTCTAAAATCTGTTTTTATTTTATTAGTTGTTACATATTTTCGATTTGCATTGGTGGCATATATTGCATCAGCACCTAAATTATTAACTTTTGTTTTTGTTAATTGCTGTGCTTTACTTATTGTTTTCACTAATTGTGTTCCTTCATTAAAGGCATCAAATGTTATATGTTGTATGAAATTAATGCCATCTATTTGTAGCTTATTTACCTTTGCTCCAAACTCTACCCTTTTTATCTCTTTTCCTCGTACAATTGGTCGTAAATAATTCTTTTGTATACTTACAATCCTGTTTTTTGGATACTCACCAGTTGTGAATAATGAATGCTGTTGTTGGTAAATTGTTTGTATAGTTTCTCGTCGTTTATCATATAAACTAGGCATTTCAAAGATATGTGAAGATTCTAAATTATCTAGTTCTGTATTTATTTTATTGAGTAAATGAAGTAATGATCTAGTTAAAGATTTTCTTTTACTTTTAGTTTTTCTTCGCATCTTGCTGTATCCTAAATATCGCTTTTTCCACTTCAAATATTTTGTTCTAGGTGTTTTTACTTCTAGAGAACTACATATTTTTTTCATTTGTTTATAACTCCATTCAATAGATTCCCAAAGTAATTTTTGATCGGTAGGATACCTAACTTCGCTTTCATAGCAAGTAGCATCAGTAAATACATTTCCTTTATTTTCAATGTACGGATTCCAATGTTGAGAAAGTACAATTTCTTGTTCTGAAATATTTAAGTTCTCTGCTAATTCACATCGTACCTGACTCACTATTTTATGATTTGTAAGTCGGTCAAAGCCAAGATTTATATCACAGAAAAATTGATAATCTATATTGGAATTGAATTGTTCGATTAGCCTTCTATCTGAAACTTGTGCATAATGTTTCAAAAACATTAATCCAAGTTTGCCTTGTGGGCTAAAAGTACTTGTAGGTCCTTTTGTATAATCTTTTAATCCAAATGATTTTGATAATTCTTGCCAAGGTATGGCTAAGTATATTTTCCCTAAATCACTCTCTAAAAAACGCGAGTAATAGTTGTCGAAATTTTCGCTAGCATTAAAAAATGAAAATTCGTGCTGTAATCCAGAAATTCTTTGTATTTTGCTCATAGAAGTTTTTTTTAAACCCCGTTTAGAGGGTCAACTCTATGATAACGGGGTTTATTTCTTTGCAAGATACAACTTTAATTGCTAATATACAAGTATTTACGACACTTCTGAAAGTGCCTAATTAAAGAAAAAGCCACAATTTATTCAAAATTGTGGCTTTTATTATATTGTATATTTTTAATCTTCAACTCTCAATCTACGTGAAATATACTGAAGACTGTGAGCTTTTTTATTACAAACCCAACTTCTTTTTGATATCCTTAGGAAGAGCATCTTTATGAATTACTATATCCATAGTTTTATACTCTACAAAAGCTTTTGATGCATAAAAGTAACCATCATATTTTTGGTCAACACCCCATGAGTTTTTGATTTTATAGTAGAGGTTACCATTTTGATCTTTAGCAATGCCTACAATGTGCATTCCGTGGTCATCAGTTGTTTGGTAGTTATCATAAGCCATTTGTCTAACTTCTTGAGTAATTTCTTTCTCTTGAGCAGGACCTTCTGCAGAAAGCAAACCTTCTTTGATTTCTTTAGCACTTTTGTCTTCCCATTTAGCTTGCTCTAAATCTGATAAGTTTTTAATATCAGTTTCAGGAACTACAGCATAACCATTGCTCCATTTAAAACCTTTTTCGCTAACATCAGCAGCCCAAGCTACAGTCATATCATTCTCAATAGCATTGTCAATAACTTGCATAAGTTCATTTAAAGGCAGGTTATAACTTAAATCTAAAGCCCAGTTGTCAGGTACTTCCACAGCAAACTCTTCGTAAAATGGGTGGTGAGAATATGAAGTAAGGAAAACATAATCGTCATAATCAAACTCCATAATATTATCAGCAAAAGCACGTGGTGTAACTTTCTTTCCATCATACTCAAAGTCTTCAGGAATTGGGCCTAAATATGTGTTTATAGTTGCTTTAATAGCATTTGGCCAAACTGGTGTCAATGTTCTGTTTTTGTCTTTTATTACAGATTGTACCATTGCTAAAAGCATTGCATCCATTTCGCCATGAACATGGTTTTCTGTCCCGTAATTAAGTCCATTATAAGCTTCTTCAGTAGTCATTCCATATTCTTTAATCACATGAAAAACATCGCCAAAACCAGCACCTGCACCATAGTTAAGGTTTCCGTGCATACGTACATATTGAATTGATTTATCGTAATAAGTATGGTGTACAGCAAACATTTCTGATAAGTCAATATCTCCTTTGCCAGTACGCATTAATTCTGCTTCGATAAAGCTAATTGCACTAAAACTCCAACAAGTACCTGAGCGATATTGGCTCTTTACCGATGTGTGAGGAATTACTTTTGTATCCGTAAATACATATCCTTCTTGTTTTTCTTTTACCTCATCTTGAGCAATAGCTCCAAGGCTTATTAGCATTACTAATGCTAAAGTTAATAATTTGTTCATTTTATTTTGGGGTTATAATTAATAATTTATTCAATTTGCAAATATAATTAATATGTAGTGGTCATATCTTCATCAACAGCAATTATAAAATCTGCACTCATCTGAGTTTCCTCACTTATGGTATCAATATTTTCTTGAGATACAGTAGTAATGGTTGCTATTTTAAGTTCTGGATTTGCCTTTTTTAGATATAATATTATGCTTTCATAATTATCAGAATGGTAGGCTCCATTAAAATGGTAAAAATGTTTTCCTTCTGTCCAATTTTTAAGAATAAAATGAGCCATTGTCGCATCCTTTAATGCTTGCGCTTTTACAATATTCGTCATTCTAGCACTTTTGTGACCACCCATTGCAGCAATCATTCCTGTATAACAAGCCGCGTTCTCAAAATAGTGAATAGGTAGTGGTGCAATATATTGCTTTGCTTCATCACTAAGTGAGTCAAGTGCATTCAAGCTACCTTTATTCACAATTGCAGCGTATCTACGAGGTACGTTTGTAGCGATCATTGGAATATGGTTTTCCTGTGCAAACTTAAGTATTGGAGCATAATCAGTTTTCTCATTAGGCCATAAACGAGCTTGGTCTTCAAAATATTTATATTTTACTGCTCCCGATAAATACTCATCAATAATTAATTGTTGATCAGCTTCGTACATCTCAGCACCCATCACAAAGCTATCTCCGTGCTTTTGAAATAAGGCTTTAGCAACTTCAAACTCTAACCAATGCGAAATAGAATTATTATGTAGCTCGCCAAAGAAAACAATATCAGCCTCGCTTAATTTATCAATTACTTTATCAAACTTTTGAACCTTAGCTTTTTTGTTAAAAATATTATAAGGTTTTAGATCTGAGGTCATTGCCATTATTACAGCTGATGTAATTAGAAGTATTATAAATTTAAATTTCATGTGTATAATTTTTTAATTAATAAGAATGGGAAAAGTATAAAAAAAAGGCTGATAATATTATTATCAGCCTTTTTTATTATTTGTCATCAGTGTTTTATTTTCTTAGAATAGTAACAGTACCATTCATCTCAGTTTCTTTACCATCAGCTAAGAAAAGATTCCAGTAATAAACACCATCAGTTAGGTCTTCACCGTCCCATTCGTTTTGGTAATTATTGCTTTCGTATACTTTCTTACCCCATCGGTTATAAATGATTAGTGTAGAGTTAGGAAAAGCGTTAAAGAATGGTGGAGCACCATCGCCAGTAAGCATTATTCTAAATTGGTCATTCATACCATCTCCATTAGGAGTAATAATATTAGGAACATCTACTTCACAATTAATTGCTGTAACAGTTACTTTGTCTTCGCAACCATTAACATTAAGTGATAGTTCATAATCACCCATTTCATTCTGCATAAAGAAGAAGAAATCTGTTGACGATACTTGCGAGCCGTCCTGCTTCCATAAATAATTATATACAAAGCCTGATGGAGGGATTGGCCCTCTAAATCTAACTCTTTGGTATGTACATACATCTTGATCTCCTGCAGCCCAATCAGAACCTGGCATTGGCTCGTCTTCTACTGCTTGGTAAGGAATCCCTTCAATAATTGTATTTTGATCTATTACAGTTATATCTCCAGAAGTAGAACATTTTACACTTGAACTGATAGTTGGATGCGATACAGAAACAGAATAATTTCCTGATATGCTTACATCTATTGTTCTATCATTACTTCCTGTAGACCATTCAAATACCATATCCGCATCTATAGTTGGGTATTCTTTATCTACGTCAATAGTGAATGGAGAATCTGAAGCCCATAAGCATGTATCAATGATTGGCTCAGGTCCAGTAATAGAATATATTTTAAAAGTATCATTATCAACACATCTAGTATTACTACCACCATCTACATATAGATAGTATATTCCTGTATTCTCAAATGTATGAGTTTGACTTGTTCCTAAAGAAAAACCATTATAGTTTGTCCAGTTATATACAGTGCCTTTTCCAGCATCAAATGTTACGTCTCCTCCTGAGCAAAATGCTGTATCAGGGATTGTACCATTAATTACAGGTTGATAAACTACTTCTATTTCTATCATATCAGTTCCCGGACATGCCATTGTAGTTGATCCATCATTAGTTTTTATAGAAAGATAATTAGTTCCTTCAGTTAATGTTCCAGAATCGATTATTAAGCTATCTTGGGTAGGAGGTAATCCAGGTATTAGATTTCCATTCATATACCATTCATAATTTACGGTTGTAGTATCTGCAATGGTATTAACAATAAGTTCTTCACCCTTACATAAAAGAGTGTCGCTTCCTATTTCTACAAGCATACCTCTAATTACTAAACAGTATGAGAATGTTTGAACACCATTATATCCACATGCTTCATCTTGTATTGTTACAGTAAAACATTTTGGGATTGTACTTACATCATTTGCCGTTGGTAACCATTCGAAAGTGGCATAAGCACTATCTGAATTATTATTTATGATATTAAAGTTAGCTCCTGGAATACCATTATTCCATGAGATTTTAAATCTTTCGGGATTACCAATATTACCAGGATTAAATGTGTCTGCATCAAATCCATTAATATGAAATTTTATGGGATCATTACTTCTACATTTTTCTAAATAATAGACGGTATCAGCAGGGTTGTATGTAGCTGTGAGGTTAGTATCCATTCCACTTAATACGGGGAGCATATTATTACAAGCCACTACCACAAGTTGAATATCTCTGTATACTGAGCCAATATTTTCCATAATGCCATTTATTTCGCGCCATTCGTCTACTCTAATACCAGTTACAGTGGATTGAACCATTGTAGGAGTAAAAGTAACATCACCAGTTACCTGGTTAATAGTAATAGGTGTACTTGATAATAAAAAGTTCGTTGAAGAATATGGAGGCAAATACATAACCGAAGTTAGTGGACTTGGACCACTAGTATAAGGAGCATAAAAAGAATAAGATAATGAATCACCATCAGGATCTTGTGCACCGTGATTAAAGGTAAATTGCTGATTAATACAAGTTATTGCAATTGGTCGGTTCGAAAATGTTGGTGAACTATTACATGGTGCGTCCAAATTATTCAATTTTGCTGGTATATACCATGAACCACTAGTCATCAAAGTAGAAATTGGATTTCTTGCACCACTTGCCCAATACATAGACCACTCATCGCAAGGAGGCATTGTTACTACTGCTTGATATACGACTTCTTTAATTCCATATGGATGACCATAATTTGGGCTATTTCCACCGTTAAAACTACAAGACGTAGGCAGTGCTGCACAACCAGGAGTAATTTCCATCCCCGTACCAGCTATCTGTGGTAAAGAGATATTCATATTGAATACAGGGTTGCTCGAACAAGAAAAAAGTATTGGTGCTTGAGCGGGTTCTGATATACCACTACAATCTTTATAGAAAGATAAAGTAATTCGGTATGTACTACCTCCTAAACAAGTATAAGTTAAATCGGCGCCAGCAAAATGGCTAGCTTTTAAAGGAGTACCTATACTTAAGGCCAAAATAATACTTAAAGCTAAATTTCTTAAAAGTTTCTTCATTTATGTTTTTGTTATAAATTTACTAATATTTTATTGACAACGACTTAGTTTAAAGGTTTAATGTATTTTAGAAAAATATTTAATACACTTATTTACTCGTTCATCAATAGTTCCGTTTACTATTATAAAAGGTGATTTTGTAGAATTTAGTAGATTTAAATACATCTCAAAAATTTCATCTCTTCTGTGAGAATCTGTTCTCAATTCATCATATATCCATTCAAAGTCTGGCGAAGATAATATATATAAATCAAACTTTTGAATTTTTCTCAGATTCATTATTTCTTTAGGTATAAAGTTGAACTTATCTTTAGCCCATATTTCCATTGTAAACATCTCGGTATCACTTACGATAGCTGTATTTAAAGGCTCAATGTGGCATTGAAAAAATTGTTTTTTTGCAATGGTAATTAAATCATCTATTTTGCAATTTGAATAATCGTGGGTTTCAAAAAATTCACGAGCATATTCCTTAACATATGGTATATCTAATTCCTCAGCCAAAGCTTTTGTCAAAACTGACTTGCCACTACTTTCTGGGCCTATTATTGCTATTCTAAGATTTCTCATTATTTATTGCATTTTTCCAACTTATATATCCCATTATGGCCACTACTAAAAATACAAGATATTGACCAGAGGTTAGAACTAATCCTTTATATGCATATAGTGGTATTGAAATAATATCACCAATAATCCAAAGTGTCCAGTTTTCCAACTTCTTGAGCGACATAAGCCACATAGCAATTAAAAATACTGATGTGGTAATAGCATCAATATTAGGAACAGTGCTGTCGGTATAATTTATTAAGATAAAACGAATGATAAAGAAAAATAAAACTCCTAAAATACTAAGATATATTTTCTCTTTTTTCGTGGTCCTTGTTATTAATCTAGTTTTTACCTCACCTTTTTGGTGAGTCCAGTTATACCAACCATAAAAACTCATTATTAAATAGAAGAAATTTATTCCCATATCGGCATATAATCCATATTTCTGACATATATAAACGTATATAATTACACTTACAATTCCCGTTGGAAAAACTAAGATATTCTGCTTTCGGGAATAGATGACGCTCAGTAATCCAAATATTACAGCAATTACTTCAAGAATTGTTGTTTGGTGAATATTTTGGAGAAATAAATCTAATAAATTATCCATTATATCGCTTATACTCTTTTAGTTCATCATTAATTATTTTAAGTACGAAAACTGAATTTGGAAGTTCAAAAGACTTCTCTATTTCGTTGGTAATAATGCTCATTATTTCACTATTTTCACCAAATACC
>Ga0164315_10004942_pt1 | contig 10397 bp, 6 predicted proteins | sample GuaBasSedimGuay6_FD_113737 | JGI IMG/M metagenome (GOLD analysis project Ga0164315, IMG submission 113737) | Subseafloor sediment microbial communities from Guaymas Basin, Gulf of California, Mexico - Guay6, Core 4569-2, 0-3 cm | ecosystem: Environmental > Aquatic > Marine > Hydrothermal vents >...
CGTTAAAGAAATTGTCATTACCGGGGGCGACCCGTTTCTGAACAAGAAAAACATGCTGTGTGCCATCGATGGATTGAAAGAAGTACCCCATGTTCAGACCCTGCGTCTTGCCACTCGGTCCATTTCCTATTACCCGCACCTTTTTTACGACAACGATGCGTTCTGGCTCAACTATCTCAAGATAAAAAATATGGAATTGCAGCAGGCTGGAAAACGACTCGAGGTCGCCACCCATTTTATCCATCCGGATGAAATCTCCCTGGACAGCCTGGCTCTCATTTCCGAGCTTGTGAAGAACGGCATAGCGGTTTATGTGCAAACGCCTTTTCTGGAAGGCTGCAATGATGAAGGACCTGAACTCACAAGACTCTTCAGTTTATTGAGAGGGGCCGGCGCGGAACTCCACTATATCTACATCCCCTGCAGCCCAATCCACGGCAACAGTGTTTATTGGAGCCCTATTTCAAAGGGATTAGAGGTATCAAGGTATCTTCGAGCTCATCTCTCGGATCGTATTATCCCCAGAATTTGTACGGCGACACCCATTGGGAAAATCGATTGGCATTCCAGCGGGTGGGCAGTGGAAAGGGATGGGGCAGATGAGCACTTTATTTGGATCAGGACACCCTACACGCCGGAATACTTCAAGGCTTTTGCCGAGAGAATGGACCAGTTCGATAATGTCCGGGTCAACAGTGAAGGTACGCTGGATGCCCGGTTTATGGCTCAGATAGGGGATGAACGTTTATTTATAGGCTCCCGGAAAGCGGGTCCCGCCAAAACCGCAGTCACTGACCACGAGGCCCTGAAAGATTTGCAGACCGTAGCCCTGAAAGACCAGAGAATCGGCTGTGCCATCGTTTCTAAACCGTCGAACAAGCTTTCGAGAGCACACGAAACCCGTGTGGAGATCGATGCGACAGCAGGTGATGAGGAACTCGAATATATCCGGAGGGACGATAGAATCACGGACGTGGTCTTTTCCTCCAAGCAGGATGCCATGGAAAGCCTGTATCAAATCGAAGCCCTTATCCGCCGAATTGGCAACATCCACCACGTAAATGCCGTGAGGCTGCGAAGCCTCAAATTCAACTACCACCCGGAGATTTACACCCGGGGTGTTATCGATCTGCTGGGTTCCCTCAATCGTTTGACCGTGGCCAATCCAATGAGACTGGAAATCGAGACCCAATTCCTGCATTCAAACGAAATCAGACCGGCCCACGAAAAACTGGTGAGATCGTTGAACAACAAAGGTATTACGGTCTACAGTAACACGCCGTTGCTGGCAACCGTCAACGATACCGCAGACAAAATCCACAGTCTGGCTTTTGGGTTGAGGCAGATCGGGATCGAATTTCACCAGATCTACGTGGCGGGATGGCCCCTCCAGGAAGCGTGGAGCGCCAAACATCCCGTGGACCTCCAGGATGTCATCGATATCGCCACCCGGGTTCGAAGGGATGGAAGCGGCAGAGAAATACCACGATATGTGGTATTGACGGAGCTGGGGGACGTCGATTTTGGTTTGACGTCAAAAATTTTGACAGACAACGGACAGATGCGTTTAACGTTACTGCCCTACACGCGCGATTATTATAAAAGCATGGACCCTGAATTTGAGTGGCCCGAACGTGTCACAACCGACCATGACGGCCACCCGGTTCTTCCGATTTCAGGTCTCATCAACACCGCTGACTTTTTTATGACCTGAGTCGAACACGGGATCGATTTTGTTATTGCCGAAAGGATTGATTCCCTTATTTCACGCATGGCATTAAGGCCCATTTGATGGCCGGTGAGTCCGAATTCTCAATTTGGTCAAGGCATAGAATGCCACCATTTTGGAGCTTGAATACGGTCGGGCTTTGCCGACCGGTTATGAGAAAGGAAATCAGTCGTTCTAAAAAGGGCAGGTGCCCCACCACCATTGTATTAGCCTTATAATCCACTTGGGATGCAAAAGCTGTAATATCATCCAGCGGGTTGATACTTACTACCTCCTGCAATCCAAGCACCGGCATCAGGAATGTAGCCAGAAGTTTTGCTGTCTGTCGGGCCCGTTTTTTCCCACTATGCTCGATCTTTGCGACTTTCACCCCATATTGTTGAGCGACTTGGGCGATTTTTTTCACCTCCTCGATGCCTTGAGGTGAAAGGCCTTTTTCAGGATCAAGATCTTTGGTTAAGCTTATGCCGTGTTGGACAATGTAAAAAGCCATGGCTTCTCCTAAGTATGATTTGGTAATCTATTGCTTCTCTCTTGCTGCTGCGAGGGTAGACGGCGGTTTTTGCCCTATCCAGATATTCTGGACTCATGTCCGTGGCCAGGATGCAGATATCAGAGATATCGGTATAAGAGTTTCGCAGGGCCTCCCATAATCTCATGCATGTGACGTGCAAGGTGTTTCTTTACTCCTTTCCTGACCTTGCGGTAACCAGCCCAGGAGAATCCGAACCTATTAAGGATTTGGCGGAACTGTGTGTCTTCCATATTAGGCTTCCTGATCTCTATTTTCATTTCAAGCTCCTTTCTGCTAACACGTCGAATGCACCGAAGGAACAACTGTCAGCATTTATTCAATATCTGCATTACACGATTTGGTCTATCTTTTTCAAGCTAAAAGCCTTTTATCTAACTTCCAGACCAAGTTGAGTCAGATCTGGTTTCCATGAGATAATAAACTGAAAATCCAAAGGAAAAAAGCAGTCAGACATATCGAAGGTTATGAGGCCGGCTGATATCCTGAAGGTTTGAAGAGATATCTTAAACGATCAGTTTCTACATGGAGTGTTGTTTACGAGTATGAATTGTTAGAAACCTGGGGGCGTACCGCTTAGCAATAAAAAGCCGTAAACTGCAAAAATAAACTGCGTCCCTTTTTTTATTATATTCTATTTGACAGCTGCTACGATTTATAGTGGAATACCGTTCTCGATATGTAAAAAAGCTTATACTATGAAGCAGGAGGAAAATTTACTATGAGTCTCAAAAGAAAGGGATTTTTAGAAGGTCATAAGAAAGTCGCCGGTGATAAACTTGTAACCCGTATGTCTTCTCTCAAAGAGAAAGGTTTGGACGCCGTCGCGATTAAACGCGACAGCTTTATCAAAAAAATGAGGGCCGACATCCGCAAAGCAAATTACCGCCTGGCCTGTATTGCCGCCCAGGAGAAGTTAAACGCTGATAAAGTCCAAACCAAAACAGAAAAACTGGGTGCCAAAAAAAATACCCCTGATAAGCCGTCGGCAAAGATCGCCAAGGGTGCTCCCGCAAAGAAGGAAAAGAAAGAAAAAAAGAAAGAAAAAAAGAAAGCGCCACCTCCTGCTTCAGATGAGCAAGAGTAGGAATCGGCTGCTCATCCAAATTTTTATTGATCCCTGTCAATTGATCGTAACATCCGGCTATCATGGTTGACCGGAAGTGTACATTTAAAAATTGCAGAATGCTGATTCCATTCCCCTCTTTTTGTTTTCAGATCTATCCACAAAACATAAGGTGTCAGACATATCAAAGGTTTAGAGACAGACTGATAATTTGACCTTAATGAATGCTATCACAGGTCTTAAAAGTAGGCCTTGTTTGTTCTACGTTCGTGCAGAACGTGCATAACCGTCAATGAATTGATGGTATCACAACTTTTTTTCTTGCTGGAATAATAGATTTCTGGCAATATTTTCGAAGGTATCCATAATCTTTCACCTAAAACAGTTGAACGCCATAGAGAGAGTATAAGAAACAAGATAGGCATAAAAAAATAAAAAGATAAATCTGCAATCCTACCTGTCCTCACTTTTATAATACCCAATTTAAATGTGTATTCTATGTGGAATAAAAAGGGATTGCCAATTATTATTGCTTAAAATAGAATATTCATGACAGCTAATTGGATTTGCTCCTTCCAATTAACTGTCCAAAGCCCCTGAGGCTTCGCACTTTTAGGGACGTTCATTTGTCAAATGTCAAAGCTTTACGCCTCCTTAACTTCAGGGGTTTTTTTAGTTTATACAAATGTGCCCACTATACCAGATGTTGTTGTGTCCATATCTATAGAAGAAGCTGTTCTATCTCCAACGATTATGTAGATATCAGGCACCTGAAATATCACCGGTGAGCGTCTATTATCACCACCGACCATATCTTGAGTTGATGGAGATCTCAGTGGTACCTTGGGCATGACCAGATGGTATCGGTAATATTTTCATAATTTTCAATTAGCAAGATGATCTCATTGTATCCTTAATTTCCAGTATGCCCACGAACTACAACATGTAGGGTCGCCACAATTTCTATAAATAAACAATACCATTTGTACGAAGCTCTCATTAAATCGCGATTAATATTTTGGAGAAACAGATTTTTCATTAAATTTCCTAACATTAACAAGCCAAATGAACAGCAAAACAAAGGTTAAATTTAAAGAAACAATAATAGGCGATCTCTCCGGAGCCCTATCAGCGGCAATAATTACTATGCCGATGGCGATTGGTTACGGTATTATTGCCTTTGCTCCCCTGGGAGTAGAATTTATACCCCAAGCTGCCATGGTAGGCATATTTTCAGCTGTATTTGCTGGATTCTTCGCATCATTCATGGGCGGAAGCCCTATTCAAATTACTGGCCCCAAGGCACCTTTGACGCTTATCTACGGATCACTTATTTCAAGCCTGGTTTCGATGCAGGCCATCTCACATCATACAACATCAACTGTCTATATCGTAATTGGATTAGCGTCACTTTGTCTGTTGATAGCAGGCATTTCACAAATTGTTTTCGGTGCTTTAGGAATCGGTAACTTAATAAAATATATCCCCCAACCTGTCATTGCAGGATTTATGACCGGCATCGCATTTTTACTGATTACAAAACAAATGAGCATTATGTTAGGATTAAGCAGCGGTCAGTCGATATGGAAAGTATTAAAACAACCCGTTTTAATAAATCCTTTGACAGCTATTGTTGGACTAACAACCATAATTATCATTTTTATATCAAAGCGGTATTTTAAGAAAATACCTGCCTCCTTATTAGCCATTGTAGCAGGTACCAGTTTATTTTATGCCATAACGTCTACAACTGATTACAGCATAAATGATGCCATAATTGGAGATATACAGGCCCGATTGCCTGACCCCTTAACTTTTTATCACTTATTGCGTGAGCTTCATCACATCGACCTTACAATCGTATTACCCAAGATTATTCTGACCGGCTTACTCTTAGGTTTGTTCGCCTCTATGGAATCACTCATGAGTTCTGTTGTTGAAGATAATCTTACCGGCGCTCGGCATAACAGCAAAAAAGAATTAATTGGTCAGGGCTTAGGGAATATTGTTTCTGCAGTTATTGGGTCGATTCCGGCAGCAGGGTCAATTCCTCGTTCAATAGCTAATTACAATGCGGGCGGGAAAACACGATTGTCAGGCATGATGTGTGGGGTCATTATTTTCGTAATCATAATGACCCTAAGCACTTTAGTCGGCAAAATTCCTATATCGGTTATAGCTGGAATAATTTTTGTGGTCGGCTTGACTTTAATAGACAAGGGAACCGTCAACATTTTACGACGAATTGTCATTTCAAGGAAATTTGAAAAAGAACTTGTAACAAATTTTACGATTACCTTGGTTGTTGCCGTAATTACGATTAGTGTCGATTTAATAACCGCCATATTCATTGGTATTCTTATAGCGTCCACACTTTTTATATTCAGTATGGCTCAATCTATAATCAAACGTAGGTATTATGGCGATGAATATCATTCGCGGAAAAGACGAACTATAAGAAATATAAACTGGTTGGAAAAAAAGGGTCGAGAAATTGTTGTATTAGAGTTGCAGGGGCCACTTTTTTTCGGCTCTGCTGAGAATTTAGTGATAGAAGCGGAAAAATTACTGAATGAATCAACATATTGTATTTTCAATTTTAAACGTGTCAGCGAAATCGACAGCACCGGTGCAAATATCCTCATTCAACTAAAAAAACGAATCCAAGATAATGGGAACTTTCTTTTATTCAGCCAGCTATCTAAAAAGGACAGATTAATAAGTTATCTTGAAGTTATGGATCTGACAAAGGACCTGATCGATAAACATACATACTCTGATACGGATATGGCTTTGGAATGGGCAGAGGACCATCTTTTAGATCGGAATGGGCTGCGAATAAACACATCAAAAAGCACCAAACTTTCTGAAATGGAGCTATTCAAGGATTTTTCCGAAAAAGAAATATCGTTAATTCAACCCAAAATGGTAAATTTATCCTTTAACAAAGATGAAATCGTATTCAAAGAAGGCGATAGAACAAGAGATCTGTACCTCTTAACCAAAGGAAAGATGAGTGTAAAAATTTATCTTCCTGAAAGTGATAGCCAAAAACGTTTGTTCACCTATTCTCCCGGCACAGTATTTGGTGAAATGGCATTTCTTGATGGTGATTCCAGATCGGCAAGTGTGTGGGCTTCAGAAAAGTCGGAAGCCATGTGTCTGTCTATCGAAAATTTCCGTCGCCTAAGCCAAGAAGAACCTGAATTATCTACAAAGCTTATTCAAAACCTTGCGATAGAGATTAGCGGTCGCCTTAGAAGAACCTCTAATCAAGTACGGCTATTGGAAGATAGTTGACAGTTTATTCAATATATTGTGGACCAAGGAACAGATATGAAACCTGAGATAAGAGAATACTATACGTAACAAATGCCGTTAGAAATGTGTACCATAGAGAATGTTGGGATTAAAGCCCTCCCCGCCGATAGACAATCTTTCCATCAAAAATAGTAATGTCCACTTGTGTGTCATGGATCTGCATGGGATTCACATCAAAGATATTACGATCCAGAACGATCATGTCCGCCTTTTTCCCTGGTGTCAGTGTACCCAGTTCCTGTGATCGACCGTAAAATTCCGCCGGAACCGTGGTGTAACCTTGAATTGCCTGTTCCACGCTGATCCGCTGATCCGGGTACCACCCGTTTTCCGGCGTGCCGTCCCGGCGCTGCCGCGTGACGGCGGCATGAATTCCCACCAGGGGACTCGGATCACACACCGGTGCATCGGAACTGAACATTATTGGAATGCCGGCATCGATCATCTCTTTGTAGGCGTAGGTATGCCGTCCGCGAGGCCCCACGGACTCATCGATCATATTGATATCCAGAATCATGTTGTGAGGTTGAACGCAAGCGGCTACACCGAGTTTTGCCAGGCGTGTGATGTCCTCGGAGCGGATCATCTGGGTATGTTCGATACGGTGAGGAAGCAGCGGGGGATCGTAACGATTTTTATCATCGCGTGCGCGTGTTTTTGCCAAATCTTCAAACAGAGTAATGATTTCACGGTTGGTCCGGTCTCCGATGGCATGGATGATGACCGCGAGTCCTGCTTTTTCGGCTTTTTGAACGGCACGCTTCAGTTCAACCATGGATGACAGGGGCATACCGTATTCGGCGTCCAGATAGGGTTCGAGCATCCAGGCGGTTCGTGCGCCCATGCCGCCGTCGGCAAAGTATTTAAGGTGCCCGATACGAAGGCGGTCGTTGCCCATACCGGTTCTCAGTCCTAAAGCGGCAGCTTCTTCCAGGCGTTCACCTGGCAGGCTGACCCAGCATCGCAAATTGAGCTCATCTCTTTCATTTAACAACTGCCATGCCTTTAAGGCGGTCGCACCTTCAAGCCCTCCCATGAGCCGGACATCATGGATACCTGTCAAGCCCAGTGAATGCAGGTGAGAAATGCCGTCCCGCATGGCCGCAAGGATTTCTTCGCTGTCAGGCTCGGGGATGACAGCCTTGATCAGATTAGGCGCCAGTTCTCGTAGAATACCCGTGGGCTCTCCCGAGGCATTTTTTTCGATGACACCGTCTTCGGGATTCCGGGTGTCCTTTCCGATACCAGCCAGGTTCAATGCCATGGAGTTCACGGCAACAAGATGAAGATCACAGCGCCAGAGTGCCACGGGGTGGTTCGGTGCAACAGCATCCAGACGGCTTCTGTCGGGCATGGTGTGTTCAGACCAGTCTGACTCGTTCCAGCCTTGGCCTAAAATCCAGTTTCCGCCAGGCATTGTCCGGGCAGCTTTATTTACTTTTTCAAGGAGTTGTTCCAGGGAAGTCTCGTTTGCCAGCTCGAGCTGATTTCTCCCCATGGCCCAGTCGTAAAAATGGAAATGAGAATCCATCATTCCGGGTAAAACCAGTCTTCCTTCGAGATCGATTCTCTCCGTGGAAGAATCCGCGATAGCCGAAATCACTTTATTATCGCCAATCGCCATGATTCGCTTGCCCTTGATGGCTATTGCCTGGGATCGTTGGTTGTGTTTGTCCATGGTGCGGATTACACCGTTCAGCATTACAAGGTCTGGACTAGGTGAGTGAGGGGTCATATTAAGAATCCTTTTGGAAACGGGTCGTTGTCATCTACGACGAACTGATGATAACCGGTTATCTGGGCATTTCCCCGAATCTGGCCTACAATACCGGCAAATTTGTCCACAGAAAGTGTTTTGACGATGCGTCCTTCGAACACCGTTCCCAGGGGCCCGGCATTTTTATAAATCTCACCAGCGCTCAGCTTCCCACTGTGGTGGAGCAGCGTCATTCTGGCCGTGGTGCCGGTGCCGCATGGAGAGCGATCCATGTTGGACTCGCCGTATATCACCACGCTCTTGCCGCTTCCCGATTGGGGGTCATCATCATAGAATTGCGTGACGTCCACGGTGTTCACCTCCGGTCTTTCGGGATGGTAGACACGGAGTGTCCGGTTGGCGGCCTCGATTACTGCCATCCCCAAGGGGATAAGCTGATGGCTGTTCTCCGGGACCAGGTCTATGCCGATGGACCGGGCCGACACCATGGCGAAAAATCCGCCCACGCAGACCAGGTCCACAAGAACCTTCCCGAATCCGGGGATTTCGAGTTCACGGCCCATATCGAAAACAAATGAAGGCACCATCTCGATGGCCACGGATTCCACATAACCATGTCGGATCCGGGTGTGCGCTTCCAGTGGGCCCGACGGGGTATCAACGGTGATCACCGTATCACCGTCAGCACGAAGAGCCCCGACCTCGATCAGGGTAGCTACAGCACCGATGGTGGCGTGACCGCACAGATAGGGATAACGACGGGCGTCCATGTAAAACAGGCCGAAATGTCCGTCCGGGCTGACGGGCTCGGTCACCACGGCAGCCATGATTCCCCGATGTCCCCTGGGCTCGCGTGTCAAAAGCATGCGGACATGATCGTAACGGGCTTCAAAACGGTCCCGTTTGTCCTTCATTGTGCTGCCGGGCAGGGTGCCCACGCCGCCAATCAGCAGCCGGGTGGGTTCCCCCTGGGTATGAGAATCGATGGTAATGATTCTTTTCGGAAACCTGCCGGTGAAGCCGTTTTCGATCTGATCCAGTTTCAGCATACACAGACTCCCTTTCCTGGAACCTAAGGTGAGCGTTTCAAATTTTAAGAATATAGGAAATAAAAACAAAACCTGAAAACAGCAGTGTCTGTTTTCAGGCTCCAGGCCCAACAATTGATGGTAATACGTTCAGCCGGTTCATTCCATGGGAATCAAGTGGCAGTGGTGTGGCGATACTTGTACGCTGACCTGCTCGCCGATGTCGTAGATGCGTGTTCTCATCATGCTGATGACATGAATTTCGCGGTCGGCACTCAGCTCAATGAAGTAACTGACCTCTCCTCCCATGTAGCTGCGGTCTTTGATGCGGCCTTGAAAGTGGTTCATTCCCTCCACCGGTTTGAATTCATCCTTGGGAAAGGCGTCGAACCGCTGCGCGCGGACAACCATTTCCACCTGGTCACCTTTCGAGAACCTGCCTTTATTTTCTGCAAAGAGAATATCGCCGGTCTCAATTTTAACGTTTATGTGATGGTTGTCGACAGCGACGATTTCGCCCTGAATGAAATTGGAATGGCCGAGAAAGTCGGCCACAAAATGGTTGGCCGGTTCATTGTAGACAGATTCAGGGTTGCCCTCCTGCTGCTTGCGGCCATCTTTCATGACGAGGATTTTGTCAGACATGCTTAAGGCTTCACGCTGGTCATGGGTAACAAAAATGGTGGTGACGCCTATCATCGCCTGGAGGTTGTCCACTTCACGCCGCATCTCCTCCCTCAGGTTTTCGTCCAGGGCGGAAAGGGGCTCGTCCATCAGCAGGACATCCGGTTCAATCACAATGGCCCTTGCCATGGCAATACGCTGCTGCTGGCCGCCGGAAAGCTGGCTCGGCATACGATTCTCAACACCGGGCAGACGAACCATTTCCAAGGCGCGCGTCACCTTTTCCTTGATATCTTCCTTGGGCACATCCCGGTATTTGAGACCGAAGGCCACATTTTCAAAGATGGTTTTGTGGGGGAACAGGGCATAGTTCTGAAATA
>Ga0164315_10004944_pt1 | contig 10396 bp, 9 predicted proteins | sample GuaBasSedimGuay6_FD_113737 | JGI IMG/M metagenome (GOLD analysis project Ga0164315, IMG submission 113737) | Subseafloor sediment microbial communities from Guaymas Basin, Gulf of California, Mexico - Guay6, Core 4569-2, 0-3 cm | ecosystem: Environmental > Aquatic > Marine > Hydrothermal vents >...
CGCCTGTTCGATCGTACCCATAACAAGGTTAATCTGACCCCGGCCGGGGAGCATGTTTCCGAGTTTGCCGAACGCATCTTTGATTTGTACGCCGAGATGGAAAATAAAGTACGGGATTTAACCGGCGAAATCAGTGGGGCTCTCACTATAGGCGCGAGTACTACCATCGCAGAATACATGCTGCCGGCTTTACTGGGTGAATTTAAGAGCCAGTACCCGGATATCAATTTACGACTCAAGGTTTCAAATTCAGAAGGAATCGTATCGATGGTGGAACAGAATGTGATCGACCTCGGTCTGGTTGAATCGCCGGTAAGTAATAAAAACCTGATAGTCGAAGTTTGTCATGACGATCAGCTGGTGGTTGTGGTCGCTCCGGATCATGAGCTTGCAAAAAGTGGAGCCAAGGTCAAGGCTGCCGATATTGTCAAATTTCCATTTGTCAGTCGTGAAGAAGGTTCAGGCACACGAGATTTCATTATGCAGTATCTGCTGGAAGCAAAGGTCAAGCCCAGTGATATGAACATCTGTCTGGAGCTTGGCAGTCCCGAAGCGATCAAGGGCGCGGTCGAAGCCGGCATGGGTATAACGATTATTTCTCGCTCGATAATCGGCAAGGAGTTGAAATTGAATACGCTGTGTGAACTGCAACTGGACCCACCGTTGGGCCGGCCTTTTTCATTTGTGCGCCAGCGACAGAAATTTCGTGTCGCGGTAATGGAAAAACTACTTGAGTTTGCGCAGGCGTATTTCGGTAAACACGCCTAGCTCTGAGCAGGGTCATATGAGCGAGTCATTGCATCATGTTTGAGATTTTTCAGCAGTGGTACCACCGCTATTTCACCGATCCGCAAACGGTGATATTTGCGTTTATCCTGATTGTTGGCGGACTCCTCCTGTTCGTCCTCAATACTCATTTGATGCCAATCCTGGTCGCTCTCGTTATCGCTTACCTGGCAGAGGGCATGGTTCCCTGGTTGCACAAGATCAATCTTGGGCGAACGACCGCCGCGAGTATCGTGACTGCGCTCATGATAACGGCGATCCTGCTGGTATTTTTCGTCTTGTTACCACTGCTGTCCCAACAAATTAGTGAACTGTTCCGTGAAATGCCGAGCATGTTGTACAAGGGGCAGCAGTTATTGTTGCGCTTACCGGAACAGTATCCCGATTATGTCTCCACCAGTCAGATCGAGGAAATTTTGACCCTGGCTCGTATCGAGTTGACCTCTTTCGGACAACGCGTGGTGAGTCTGTCGCTGTCGTCGGTAGTCGGTATAATCACCTTCCTGGTGTACATGATTTTGCTGCCTTTGATGGTATTCTTTTTCTTGAAAGACAAGGATTTGATTATCGCCTGGCTTGCAGATTTTCTGCCCGATGAGCGTAGATTGCTGCGCACCGTATGGGCAGAACTCGATATCAAGATCGCAAGTTATGTACGTGGCAAGGTGATTGAAGTGTTGATCGTCTGGTCATCGAGTTATATCGCGTTCATGGTGATGGGCCTTGACTACGCGATGCTGCTTAGCCTTGTGGTGGGACTTTCGGTGATAATCCCGTATGTTGGCGCCACAGTGGTTACTTTCCCGGTGGCTCTTATTGCATTTTTTCAATGGGGATTCACTTCCGAGTTTGGCTGGCTGATGGCGATTTATGCTTTCATTCAGTTTCTTGATGGTAACCTGCTGGTACCATTACTTTTTTCAGAAGTAGTCAATCTGCATCCGGTTGCAATTATTGTCGCGGTTGTATTCTTCGGCAGCCTGTGGGGGGTGTGGGGTGTTTTCTTTGCCATTCCGCTGGCAACGCTGATTCAGGCGATTATCAAGGCGTGGCCAACAGCGGAATTAATTGCCGAATGATACCCGGAGAGGTACTTTTCTCGTACCTCTCCGGGTATCATTCGGCATCCCGGAAGGCGCAAAGCGCCTATCCGGGATCTTGAAAAGGTGTCTCTAAGTTAAACAACGGGTTACGCGGAAATTACTCCGTGATAATTAAGATTCCTGCATTAGCAGGAATAACTTCAAAATGTCCGCTTTTCTTTATAACATACGCCCCTTAATTGGCCATGGGGCCGCAGAGGTTATTCATGTTTACAGGCAGTATTGTGGCGTTGGTGACTCCAATGCTGGACAATGGCGATATCGATTATTCGCAGCTCGAAGCATTAATCGATTTTCATGTACGTGAAGGTACACAAGCGCTTGTTATCGCTGGCACTACTGGTGAATCTGCCACGCTAAGCCATGCCGAACATTGCGATTTGTTACACAAGAGCTACGAGATAATCAGGCAACGCTTACCAATGATTGCCGGCACTGGCGCCAATTCAACCGCGGAAGCCATTGAACTTACTCAATGCGCCGAATCAAGCCGGGCGGAAGCAGCGTTGCTGGTCACCCCTTACTATAACAAACCAACCCAGAAGGGCCTTGTTTTGCACCACCAGGCGATAGCCGATGCGGTTAATATCCCGCAAATTCTGTATAACGTACCAGGACGCACGGCCTGTGATATGCAAGCCGATACCGTCGCTGAGCTGGCGAAGGTGAGCAATATAGTCGGTATCAAGGAAGCCACCGGCAGTATGCAGCGACTGGCCGATATAAAAAGCCGGGTAGACGATGATTTTGCCTTGCTTACCGGCGACGATTCGACAACCTGTGAGTTTATTCTTAACGGTGGCCATGGCGCGATATCCGTTACCGCCAACGTAGTGCCCGCAAAAATGGCTAATATGTGCCAGCTCGCACTGGCTGGCAAGGCAGTCGAAGCCCGCGCAGCCGATGCCGATATCGCGCAGTTACACCAATTGCTGTTTATCGAGTCTAACCCGATACCTGTCAAATGGGCTGTGTCCCAGATGGGATTCGGTAAATTGAATCTGCGCTTGCCGATGACGGTTCTCGATGAAAAGCATCAGCAACCGCTCAGGCAGGCTTTAGTTTCCGCAGGTGCTTTATGAAGTTTGCTCGACTGACAGCGCTGGTTTTACAGGGTGCGCTACTTGCCGCCTGTAATAGTGGTGATTTTCGTTACCAGGATTCGACTCTGGGACCGCCACTGGAACTACCTCCCGATCTTGCTGGATCTCAAATCGAGTCCAAGTTTGAGTTACCGGCTACGTTGTCGGGTGATAATGCGAACGCAGAGAGGGATGAGATTCCGGTACTGGCCAAGGTATACACCTTGCTGCTGGAGAGCAATGGCGACATGTACTGGCTTCGGGTTGAGGAACCAGTGGACAATCTCTATCAGCTGGTAAAGAATTTCTGGGCGGCAGAAGGCTATAGCCTGGACGTCGATGAACCGGTAATCGGCTTGATGCAAACCGAGTGGATATATAAAGAAGAAGGTAGAGAGGAAAGCGATTCATGGTTTGATAAGCTGTTTGACTCTGAAGATTTTTCGGCCAGCCAGGATCAGTACAGAACCAGGATCGAACGCGACGAGACGAGTAACCTGAATCGAATTTATATTGCCCATCGGGGCACTGAATACAAGCACGTACTTACTACTGACGCTGGTCGAGATGATGAGCGTAGTGACACCGAGTGGGGTTTTCGCCCGCGCGAGCCTGAGTTCGAAATTGAAATGTTGTCTCGCCTGATGATTTATCTTGGCTTGCAGGATGGTGAAGTCGAAAAACAACGGTCAAATATAAAGCTGTTTAAGCCACGAGCCTTCCTGGACCTCGATACCGATGAAGGTTCACCTTTCCTGATTATAAATGACGTTTACCAGATCGCCTGGAATCGGGTATTTCATCAGCTTGAACGAATGAATTTTGAAATTACCAGTTTCGAGTTCAAGAGCGGATTCTCCGGTGAAGGTGTTATTATGATCAAGACTCCTACCCTTGAAGTTACCGAGGGAGAGGGGTTCTTTTCTTTTCAGTCCGATGAAAAGGAAGGGAAAATAGAACTCACGCTGGTTTTTTCCGAAGAAACCAATCAAACGACACGGCTGATACTGGAAGACGACAAGGGACAATTCGACACCTCTCCAGAGGGCAACGAATTTATTAAACTGTTGTACCAGCAAATCAAGTAATCGGTATGCGCATAGCGTCATTGGGCAGCGGCAGCCGGGGCAATGCAACCCTGGTGCAGTATCGGGAAACCACTTTACTGGTAGATAACGGGTTTTCGTTGAAACAGTTCAGACGCCGCCTTGATCGACTGGAAGTCGAACTCGATTCAATCGACGCGGTTTTACTCACGCATGAACACGGCGATCACAGCGGCGGGGTTGAACGCCTGTGTGTAAATCATGGAATTCCGCTATGGACGGCAGTGGGTACCGCTCGCGCCACACTTAGCCCTGACTTTGAATATCAGCGGTTGGTGGCCGGTCACGCGATCACAATCGGTGGCATCGAAGTTGTGCCGGTCACCGTGCCGCATGACGCCAGCGAACCGTTACAGTTTATTTTTCATCAACTCGACAATGGCAAGCGGCTCGGCATACTGACCGATACTGGTCATATTACCCGTCACATCATCGACGCATTCAGTTGTCTCGATGCGCTGTTGCTGGAGTTTAACTATGACGCGGAGATGCTGGCGAATGGTCCATATCCGGATATGCTAAAGCAACGTGTTGGTGGAAATCTCGGTCACCTGTCTAACCAGCAATCGCTTGAGTTGTTGCGTCAGATCGATACTGGCAGCCTTAACTGCCTGATCGCTGCGCATATTTCGGAGAAAAACAATAAAGCCGTGATCGTTGATGGACTGATCCGGTCTGTGCCTGATATTCCGGTTCCGATACTTGCCGACCAGGAAGCAGGTTTCGACTGGATCTCAATTTAACACTGGACCTTAATCTAACAATTAGTCCGAGTCTTTATCGAACTCGATTAAGGCATAGGCAGAGTGGTTGTGGATTGATTCGAAGTTTTCTGATTCGAGAACATATTGCCGAATCCGGTCGTCCTTGTTCAGCTCACCGGCAATATCGCGCACCATATCTTCGACAAATTTGGGATTGTTATAGGCCCGTTCGGTGACGTATTTTTCATCGGGTCGCTTGAGCAATCCGTAAAGTTCACATGAGGCCTGCTGTTCGACAATATCGATAAGTTCTTCTATCCAGATGAAGCCGCTGATTTTCGCGCTAAGCGTTACATGCGAGCGTTGATTGTGAGCGCCATAGTCTGCAATGGACTTGGAGCATGGGCACAGGCTGGTGACTGGAACTTGCACCTTGATTCGGGTGCTGCTGACACCTGAATTGATTTCGCCGATCAGCGACACTTCATAATCGAGCAATGATTCTACCTTGGAAACGGGTGCCTGTTTATTCACGAAATAAGGGAAATTCATTTCGATATAACCCGACTCCGCTTCTAGTAGCTCGGCCATTTCGCAGAGCATTTCATTGAACGAGGTATAGGATATTTCCTTTTCATGATCGTTAAGAATTTTAACGAAGCGTGACATGTGGGTGCCCTTGAACTGATGGGGCAGAAACACGAACATGCTGAATGTGGCTATGGTGTGTTGCTGACCATCGGAGCGATCTTTGACTATAACCGGATGCCGGATGTCTTTGATGCCGACTTTGTTAATTGCGAGCTCACGTGTATCCGCGGATCCCTGAACATCGGGGATAGTCGAAACCGTGTCAGTTGCTGGTTCACCATTCATTACTTAATCCTTATACAAGTCCTGCTTGCATTGCTGCCGCTTGCTGAAAGAGTGATGCACGAGGCTGGTATCGATAGCATGGTAATAACTGAGTAAAAGGGTAGGTTATTATACTGCGCATCCAGTCCAAGGCAAATATTCATTGCGAGGATTATCCCACTAACTATGGCCAATGGCGATAGCCGTGCAGTCAATGGTGTGCGAATTGTTTGATCACAGTCGTGCAGTTAGCGGAATCATCGATTTCGCCTGTTGACTGAACCAGCCAGCGACGAGCTGGAATCAGGGGGTAGGTAACTCTATTGTTATTATTATGAACTAAGCGGGGGCAACGTCTTCAGCTTGCGGGCCCTTGGCGCCATCGGTAACCTTCATGGTTACGGCCTGACCTTCCTGAAGTGATTTGTGACCTTCAGATTGAATGGCACTGTAATGAACAAAAACGTCTTTTCCACCCTCTTGCGAAATAAAACCATAACCCTTGGCATCGTTAAACCATTTAACCGTGCCGGATACTGTTTCAGACATAATATTACTCTGTAGCTTGTTGATATTTTGTCGGATTTTAAAGCCCAACAGAGGTCATTGTAGGGGAAACACTGGGCGGAAGCCATTATTTAAACTAATCCGGGAGCTGGCTAAGGTGCAGAATCAGAGTTCATTGCAACAGATGTAATGTACTGTGGTAATCAAGCCTGGGTAAATTCGACGATCGAATTAGTTAGAGTTACTGGATCGAGTCCGTAATCTTCAAGTACCTGTTCCCGACTGCCCTGTGATGGAAACATATCGCCGAGGCCGAGACGTAATACCGGGATACTGATGCGTTGTTGGTTAAGAAACTCTAGAACCGCCGATCCCGCACCACCCGTAATACTCCCGTCTTCCAATGTCACCAGGTAGTCGTGACTGGAGGCCATATCCAGAATCATCGCTTCATCGAGAGGTTTGATAAAGCGCATGTTAACCAGGCTTAAGTCCAACGCTTCGGCGACTGGTTCGGCGATACTATAAAGGCTGCCGAACACCAGTAGCGCGGTTTGCTTTCCGCTTCTAACCTGCAACGCCTTGCCAATCTCGACGCGAGTGTCAATATTTACCGCCTCGGGTTGGGCAACGCTGTCTCTCGGAAATCGAACCAGCGCGGGCCCTGGGTATTCGTATGCCGTGTTGAGTAATTCAAACATATCCTGGCCGTGCGCCGGGGCCATCATGACGATATCTGGGATACAGCGACAGTAAGCGATATCGAAATTTCCGGTGTGTGTCGCACCATCAGCACCAACAACGCCGGCGCGGTCGACCGCAAAGGTTACATCGAGGCCCTGCACGGCGACGTCGTGGATAAGTTGATCGTAGGCCCGCTGCAGGAAAGTTGAATAAATTGTGACCACTGGTTTGAGCCCATCGCAGGCCATCCCGGCAGCCAGGGTTACTGCGTGCTGCTCGGCTATGCCGACATCGTGGTAACGCTCCGGTATTTCGGCTGAAAATTTAACCAGCCCCGAGCCTTCGCGCATGGCCGGAGTTATTGCATGCAGCTTCGGATCCTGCTTGCCCCTGGCGACCAGCCAGTCAGAAAAAATATTGGTATAAGATTGCAAACCAGGCTTGCTCGAAGATTTAACCTCACCGGTCTCGGCGTCAAATGGTCCAACCCCGTGAAATTTACAGGCGTCTTCTTCCGCTGGCGGATAACCTTTGCCCTTGCGCGTGACTATGTGCAGCATGCGTGGACCGGATATGTGTTGCAAATTGCGTATCAATGACAGCAAGTCACCCAGGTTGTGACCGTCTATGGGCCCAAAGTACGAGAATCCAAGTTCCTCGAACAAGGTCCCCGGTGTCACCATTCCCTTGACGTGCTCCTCCGCTCTTCTGGCTAGTTCCCAGGCGCTGGGGATTCTTTTCAGAACCTTTTTGCTGCCCGAACGCAGGCTGGTGTAAATCTTCCCCGACCAGATACTGGACAAATACTTCGACATTGCGCCGACATTGGGTGAAATTGACATTTCATTGTCATTCAGGATGACCAGCAAATCGGTGTCGATGGCGCCGCCATGATTGAGTGCCTCATAGGCCATTCCTGCAGTCATGCCACCGTCACCAATAATAGCCACCGCTTTGCGCTCGATAGCTTGCGAGTTGGCTGCAATCGCCATACCCAGGGCGGCACTGATAGAGGTGCTCGAGTGACCTGCGCCAAAATTGTCGTATTCCGATTCGGCAATTTTGGGGAAACCGGAAAGGCCTCCGCGTTGCCTCAGACTAGCCATTTGATCGCGTCGGCCGGTTAAAATTTTGTGCGGATAACATTGATGACCAACGTCCCAGACCAGGCGATCATTGGGAGTGTCAAACAGATAATGCAGCGCAATCGTGATTTCCACCGATCCCAGGCCGGAGGCGAGGTGACCACCGGTTTGCGACAGGCTTTGCAACAGGAATGCGCGAATTTCCGCTGCCAGTTCCGGTAACTGGCTCTCGTCCAGCTCACGCAAATCCATGGGGCTGTCAATACGCGACAGTAGTGGAAATGTTTCGTTTATGTTATTCAATGAATTGCTATCCGGCACAACGCTTCGCTCAGTTTTTCCGCTCGACGAACCAGGCCGAAATATACCTTAAAATGTCAGCTTCCTCACCAAATATTAAAAGCGCCTGCAAAGCCTGTTGATGCAGTTCCTGCGCTTTTTCCAGCGAAGCCTGCAGACCGATAACAGATGGGAAGGTGGGTTTGTTCAGGGCCCTGTCGGCGCCTTGTGTTTTACCCAGGGTGGCAGTGTCACCGGTGACATCGAGGATATCATCCTGTACCTGGAATGACAGGCCTATACACTTGGCATAGGAATCAAGCGCTTTGAATTGTGTTTCGTTCAAGTTGTTTGTACTGAGCGCGGCAAGTTGCACACAGGTTCGAATCAAGGCACCAGTCTTATGAATATGCATGGTTTCAAGCTCGGCGATATTCAAGCTATTCCCGACTGCCGCCAGATCGATTGCCTGACCGCCTGCCATGCCTCGTGAACCGGAAAACAGGGATAGTTTTTCGATCATCTGCAGGCGTGCCGACGCGTCTTCCGTCATCTGTGGATCGTGGCTCAGGATGTAAAACGCCAGCGCCTGCAAGGCGTCACCTGCAAGAATAGCGGTAGCTTCATCGAATTCACGATGACAGGTTGGTCGGCCACGGCGCAAATCATCATCGTCCATGGCGGGCAGGTCATCATGAATTAACGAATAGGCATGTATTATTTCTACCGCGGTGGCGGCACCATCGACTTTACCCAGCGGGATACCTAGTGCTGATGCGGTTGCGTACACCAGAATCGGGCGTACTCGTTTGCCGGGAGCAAGTGCTGCGTAACGCATCGCCTGATGTAAACGCATGGGGTTGACATCTACCACGGGAAGCCATTGATCGAGGGCCGCGTCTACTCTGTGCTGATATTCCTCAACCAGAGACGCGAAATTCTGTGCATCAATCTTCATCTGGGTCTTCGAAGGGAACGGTTTGCTGTAGTCCGTTTTTTTCGATTAATTGTTCGACCCGTAATTCGGCGTTGGCAAGGGTATCCTGGCAATTCTTTGCCAGCTTGATGCCTTTTTCAAATTGCTCAAGTGATTCTTCCAGTCCCAGTTCACCGGATTCCATGTTGCTGACGATCTTTTCCAGATGTTGCAGGGATTTTTCGAAGTCCTTGAGCTTGTCTTTGTTTTCGGTCATGTCATTACTCGCAATCGGATAAACGCGATTATAATGCATCCAGCGTATCAGCTAAATGACTGACCGGGATTAACTTGATATCTTTAAAGGTTCCGCGTTTGGGCATATTGGCCTGTGGAATGATCGCCGCTTCAAAGCCATGCTTGCTGGCTTCACGTAAACGTTCCTCGCCATTGGCTACCGGTCTGATTTCTCCCGACAGACCAACTTCGCCAAAAACCAGTGACCGCCGGTTGAGCGGCCGATCGCGGTAACTGGATAAAATCGCGAGGATAATGGCGAGGTCGGCACCGGTTTCGGTGATGCGTACACCCCCCACGGCATTGATGAACACATCCTGTTCATACAGTGGAATGCTGCCATGACGTTGTAAAATGGCGATTAACATGGCCAGTCGGTTCGATTCGAGACCGACGCTGAGTCGTCGCGGATGGCCGCTATGGCATTCGCTGACCAACGCCTGGATTTCGACCAGGATTGGACGGCTACCTTCTCGTGAAACCATGACCACACTGCCCGATACCGGCTGCTCGTGCTGTGCCAGGAATATTGCCGATGGATTACTCACTGGTTTCAAGCCCGCGTCGGTCATGGCGAAGATGCCAAGTTCGTTGACCGCACCGAATCGATTTTTGACCGCGCGAATAACACGATAGCGGGTGGTGGCATCGCCTTCGAAATAAAGCACGGTATCGACCATGTGTTCGAGTACCCGTGGTCCCGCCAACTGCCCCTCCTTGGTGACATGACCGACGAGGAAGATGGCAACATTGGATTGTTTGGCAAATCTGACCAGGGTTGCGGTGCTTTCCCTGATCTGACTCACCGAACCGGGTGCCGATTGCAGGCTATTGCTGAATATGGTCTGGATCGAATCGATGACCATTATCGCCGGCTTGCTGACACCGGCCTGCGCGATAATTTCCTCGACGCAGGTCGAGCTCAGTAATTGCAAGTTGTCACCGGGAAGCCCGAGACGCCTGGTGCGCATACTGACCTGTTGCGGTGATTC
>Ga0164315_10004945_pt1 | contig 10396 bp, 7 predicted proteins | sample GuaBasSedimGuay6_FD_113737 | JGI IMG/M metagenome (GOLD analysis project Ga0164315, IMG submission 113737) | Subseafloor sediment microbial communities from Guaymas Basin, Gulf of California, Mexico - Guay6, Core 4569-2, 0-3 cm | ecosystem: Environmental > Aquatic > Marine > Hydrothermal vents >...
ATGATTATTCCAATAGAGGAACCACTGCTAAGACTGCTGAAATGAACTTGCTTCAGCACATGAAATATGGTCATGATTCCAAGATTAGACCTGAAACCATTGAGGAAATGGGAGAAGTGAAACCTTATGTGGCTCCCATGAACTGGAGTGGTATTGATGGATTTACGGGGCCTTATAGAAGAGCCAATAATGAACAAAAAGCATTGTATGATCCTGTAATTGATTCGATTAATATTTGGTTTAAAGCTAATTGGCCAGGGATGAACGATGAACAAAAAATGAAATGGAAGTATCAGCGTTATATGCAGGATTATCTGGCCTGTATTTCTTCCGTGGATGATAATGTGGGTAGGGTGTTAGATTATCTTGAAAAAAGCGGATTAGCTAAAAATACGATGGTTGTGTATACTTCAGATCAGGGATTTTACCTTGGTGAACATGGTTGGTTTGATAAGCGGTTTATTTATGATGAGTCATTCAAAACTCCCTTAATGATTCGCTGGCCAAACGAGATTAAGCCCGGTATCACAAATGATGAAATGGTTCAGAATCTGGATTTTGCTCAAACCTTTTTGGAGGCTGCACAAATAAAAGTTCCCGATGATATGCAGGGTGAAAGTTTGATTCCACTTTTAAAAGGAGATATCGCGCAGTGGAATCGTGAGGCTGTTTATTATCATTACTATGAATACCCGGCAGTACACATGGTTAAACGACACTATGGGATTGTGACAAAGGAGTATAAGCTGGTTCACTTTTATTACGATGTAGACGAATGGGAGTTATATGATCGTAAAAAAGACCCACAAGAGATGAAAAATGTTTACAACGATCCGCTCTACGCCAGTATCGTAGAAGAACTAAAAATAAGCTTAGCAGAATTAAGGTTAAAGTATAAAGACTCAAAAGAGCTTGACCAAAAATATATCGACATGATTAAACAACAATAGTTCGGTAGATTTTGAGCCCTACGAGGGTTTTAAACCCTCGTAGGGCTGATAATCAAACAGAGACAAAAACATTTGGAATGTTCACAATATTCAGTATTTCAATGATTTATTAAAATTTAAAGCTCTAGTTTAGGTATTCTTGGGAAACTCAATTATTTAATAATTAGCTTTTTGTATATTGGTGATATGTTTATTTGGTTATTCGGTGATGATAAAATCACCAAATAAACGGATAAACAAATAATCAAACCATTATAAGATCAAAAAACCACAGAATATTTAAACCAGAGCCAAATTTAACGACCTATTGTAAACAATAAACGGATGAAAAAAATAATAGTATTTGTTTTTATATCAATATCCCTTTTAGTTAGTTGTCGCTATTTGTCAGAAAAAGGAAAACAACAACCAAACATTGTTTTGATTATTGCTGATGATCTTGGTTTGCCTCAGGTTGGATGTTATGGCAGTAGTTATTATCAAACACCTAATATTGATAAATTAGCTGAAAATGGGGTGAAATTTACAAATGCTTATTCTGCAGCAGCAGTATGTAGTCCTACAAGAGCTTCAATATTTACAGGAAAATACCCAGCTCGTTTACATCTAACTGATTTTATATCCGGCAATAAAGACACAACTTACCCTTTAATACAGCCCGACTGGCAAAAAGTACTTCCACTTGAAGAATTAACTATTGCTGAAGTTTTGAAACAAAATGGTTATAAAACAGCCATATTTGGGAAATGGCATTTAAGTAAATCAAAAACACCGCCGGAAAGTTTAGAATATAATCCTGACAAACAGGGATTTAATGAAAGCTTTATTACTTATAAACCAGCAACAAATTTACCAATTGGTGATTGGCAGAAACCAGAAATTGATGGTCATAGTGTTGACACAATTACCAATAGGGCAATTGATTTTATTATACGGAACGAAAACACTCCTTTTTTCCTGGTAATTTCTCATAATTCTATTCATGATCCATTAATGGAGAAAAAAGCATCTATTGCAAAATTTAAGGAACTTGAATCTTCAGAAAAAAAAGAAAACAATCCTATAATTGCCGCAATGATTAAGCGATTGGATAAAAGTGTAGGAAAAGTGTTTTCAATAATTGAAGAAATGGATTTGCTTGACAATACCATAATCATTTTTTATTCTGACAATGGTGCAAGAGATACATATGCTTTGCAAACACCTTTTAGAAAGGGGAAAGGTTGGTTGTATGAAGGGGGAATAAGGGTTCCAATGATTGTACATTGGAAAGGAAAAATATCTCCAAATACAGAAATTGAGCAAATGGTATCTTCTATTGATTTTTTTCCAAGTTTTATTGATGTAACATCATCAAAATCTATTTGTGATAGTACAATTGATGGAATTAATTTATTTCCTGCCATGATTAGCAATGAGCAAATAGGCCGGCAAAGTTTGTATTGGAATTATCCTCACTATCATAAAGGGTCCTGGATGAAACCGGCCTGTGCAGTCCGTTCAGGTGACTTTAAGCTTATTGAGTGGTACGAACAAAAACTAATTGATAAAAAAGGGGTATACGAACTGTATAATTTAAAAGATGATCCTGGAGAGGAAAATAATCTTGCGGAACTAATGCCTGAGAAGCTAAATGAACTAATTGGGCATTTAAATAAATGGAAAAAAGATATTAATGCACAAGAACCATCAATAAACCCAAACTACACAGCAAAAACAAAGAAAGAGGATAATTAAAAGTAGATGGGAACTTATAACAGGGCAAACGCATGAAAAAAAGTAATATTAATTATGAATGCTCACCACCGTATTAATTGCCACAGATTCTAAAACAAGCTACGCTTGTTTTTTGTTAAAATAATTTTAATTATTTTTTTAATCTTGAATCTGTGGCATTAATTTGTTGGAATTCTATTTCTCATCAAAGGCGAGTAGCTCAATATGCTGTGATTCTGGTGATTAATAGATTAAATTGTTGTTTTTTGCAAATGCAAGTATTTTATTAAATTTATTAAGAATAACTTCTTCATGCGTTTGCCCTTGAACTTATAAGTTTTATGTTTGCCGGGGCGTTCAGATATTTTGAAAAAAGTCAAAAAACAAGGAATGTTGTAATCAATTTGGCCGATAACGAATAATTTAAAAAGATAGTAAGTAGAAAATATTAATCAACTATAACAACCATAATATCTAATAAGAAAAATAGTATGTCTGAGATAAAACTTTTTATAGCAACAACCATTGATGGATTTATAGCCAGAGAAAATGGTTCGCTCGACTGGCTAAATGAAATACCAAATCCGGAAAATCTTGACTATGGATACGGAGATTTTTTAGCTGGAATTGATGTTCTTATTATGGGAAGAAAAACCTATGAAGAGATTCTAGGATTTGGAATAGAATGGCCTTATGATAACTGTACAAGCTTTGTCGTTACTTCTGAAACAAATTATCAAACCAAAACAGCTAATACGGTCATAATAAATAATCTTGACAAACAGCATATTGATAGAATTAGATTATCAAGCAAAGAAAACATTTGGATAGTTGGTGGTGGTCAATTAATAACTGAATTTATAAACAATAACTTGATAGATGAAATGACACTTTCTCTAATACCAACAATTCTTGGAAAAGGAATTCGGTTATTTCCAAACAGACCCAAAGAAACAAAATTTGATTTGGTAAATACTGAATCCTTTGATACAGGAGTTGTTAATTTAACATATAAAAGGATTAAAAACCAGGAACAATAAATTGGCTTTAGTATCGATTATATTGAGATTAAAGGTAGTTGGGAAAATAGGCTTAATGAAATTGTTGAAAAAATACGGCACACGATAGCACTTGTAAGTTGAATATTTACAAACACTTAAATTATGTGTTAAGAGTAAATGAATGTGAAGTACTTAAAAATGCTAGTGTCATTCAAGGCTATTTTGACGCTCAAAGGTCTTTTGCTTCGGCCATGCTCAGCAGAGCCAGACGCTTTGTGGTCTGCATTGACCTTCAAGCGTTCGCAGAACCTTGAAGCGCCATTTTATGTTTGACTTGAGACAAGCCCAATAGTTTGTTTGGCCATTTAACAAATAGAATGTAAATTGCAAAGAAAATTAAAAAATCCAAACTATTAACATAATAGAAGTATACATAACGGTATGTATATTTTGTTTAATGTAATTATGATGCTTAAACGAACCTACATTTTTATTTTAATCTGCGTCTGCCTGGGTATGAGCGTTTTTTCACAACCTAAGATTAACTATGATGAAGAAAAAATTGATCTATACGAACTTCCCGATCTCCTTACTCTTGAAAATGGCCAGAAAATACAAAGTATAAAAGAATGGGAGAATAAACGAAAAACAGAGATCATAAATCTTTATAAAAATGAGGTTTACGGAAGAATTCCCGGGAGGAAATTAATTCCCCCTACTATTGAAATTATTGAACAAAGTGATTCCGCATTAGATGATATTGCCATAAGGAAACAAATCGCACTAGTTTATACAGCCCCGGGCAAAGAACTTGCAATAAACGTCCTACTCTATCTGCCTAAGGACATCAAATATCCACCAATATTTATGGGTTATAACTTTTACGGAAACCATACCACAATTAATGATCAGAATGTAATTCTTACCAGTTCGTGGGTGCGTAATAATTCAAATTTTGGTATAACAAACAATAAGCCTACTGAAGAATCAAGGGGAAAAAGGAATTATCGATGGCCAATAAAAAAGATTCTTAGTGAGGGTTTTGGTATAGCGACGATTTATTATGGAGATATAGATCCGGATCGGAATGATTTTTCAGACGGTATTCATCCATTTTTTTACACGGAAGGGCAAAATGAACCAAATGATGACGAATGGGGTTCCATTTCAGCTTGGGCTTGGGGTATTTCCCGGGTTATGGATTATCTTGAGACAGATGAGCTTCTAATTAATTCTAAATTTATTTTATTCGGTCATTCACGCTTAGGCAAAACCTCTTTGTGGGCAGGAGCACTTGACACCAGATTTGATATTGTTATTTCGAATGATTCAGGTTGTGGAGGAGCGGCTATTTTTAGAAGAAAATATGGAGAAACAGCAGCAATAATAAATGTGAACTTTCCTCATTGGTTCTCGAAAAATTTCAAAAAGTATAGTAACAATGAGAATTTGTTACCGGTTGATCAACATATGCTAATCGCATTAATTGCTCCAAGACCGGTGTATATAGCAAGTGCCGAAGATGATAGATGGGCAGATCCTAAAGGAGAATTTCTTTCAGGATATCACGCAGGGCCTGTTTATGAATTGTACGAAAAAAAAGGATTGACCAGTTCAACATTACCTACAACCAATGTACCTATCCATAATACCATTGGATATCATATAAGAACAGGCAAACATGATGTCACCGATTATGATTGGGAACAATTTATGATATTTGCCAATAAACATTTTAAGAACGAAACTAATTTAACCAATTGAAAAATCGAAAAATTTTAAAACTTATTTGTGAGAAAAAGACTTTATAAAAAGTGCCCTTTTTTCTTATGCATCAAGACTCACTGAAACCATGCTTTTGGGAGTTATTACGGGACGTTTACCCAATAAAACGATGATAAGCTGAACTTTGAATGAGATATCGCTTTGTCAATCTTTATTTTGCCCCACCTTTTTTGCCTGATTTTATTAAAACAAAAAGCCCAATAGTTTGTTTGGCCATTTAGCAAATAGCTTGTAAATTGCAAAGCAAATTAATATTCCGATTTAATTCCATAAGGTAAATAAATCCACCTTTCCCTTTATTCTGTTATGCACAATTATAAAAACCAAACGCATGAAACAAATTAAATTTTTAATTCTCTTTATCCTAATTGCGGGATGCAATCCCAATAATTATGAGTTTGAATATGATATTATTATAACAGATATAGCCACAAATCTTGATGGATTAAATACGGTATATGACGATTTTAATTCTGATTTGCCTTATGCCTATGATAGAATGGATATATACTTTTCGACAAATAGAAAAAGTGGTGGAAACGATTTTGACATAATTGCTAAAGAACTTGACTTTTCCTATCATTCGAAAGACGATATTTTAAATTTATCCATCTCAAATGAAGCGATAGTAAAAGAAGCATCTGATTTACTATTGGATATTGTTAATACCGAGAATAATGAATTAGGACCATTTTCATTTCGTGATGATGAAGATTTCATTTTTATGTATGCAACTGATTTTAACGATACATTCAAAATTAATCTAGTTGAATATACGAATTGGAACAATGAAAGAGAATCTGTTATTTCTGACCCGATGGAAATTTCCGGCATAAATGACTTCGGAAATAATTTGTATCCTTCATTAAATATGAGTAAAAATGAAATGTTTTTTTGTAGTGATAGAAACGATGCCGTTTTTAATATTTATTCTGCCATCTATAATAATGAGTTATCAAAGCAAACACTTGTTGACGGGGATATCAAATCTCTACAAAAGGAAACAATTTTATCCAGTCCTTTTGATGATAAATGTCCATTTATAAAAGACGACATAATAGTTTTTACTTCAAACCGAGAGAATGGAATGGGCGGTTATGATTTGTATTTCTCTTATTTTGAAAATGGTTCGTGGACTGCACCTGAATTATTTGGAGATAACGTAAATTCAGAATATGATGATTATCGACCGATTGTTTTTCAAATGTTAGGATTTAATTTGATGATATTCTCATCCAATAGACCAGGAGGGCAAGGTGGATTTGATTTATATATTGTAAATATTGACGGAATAATAAAATAACAGGGCATAAAAGTGTCATATGTAATGCGGGTTTCAGCGATTTTTGGGGCTGCGGTTCGTTGTTGCAACACCGCCAATTCGTCTTTGACGATTTGACGGAAAATTTGAAATATTGAATAAACGAATTGGCTCAGTGCGTATTTGAAAGTTTCGTACTTTTAATTCCGCACTACGCATTGCCCTGGCATAACTGATATTTGCAATAAAAACGAATAATAATGAGATGGCTGTTTTTTACGGTAATATTTATAATATCACTCACTTATATTTCTCGTGCACAAAATTCAACAAGGTTAATAATTGACAAAAAGACATTGATTTATAAGTTTGAAGGTTTTGTTGAACTTAATAAAAAACAGAAAATGTACCATATTGAAAAAATTGAATATCAAACAACAAGGTGTTTCGGAACTTGTCCCCAATTTAAAATCGTGATTGACAAATCAAAAAATGTAACTTTTGATGCCCAACACCATAACAGAAAAGATAAAAATGAGAAATAAATAAAAGGAAAGTATAAAGCAATAATTAAGGACAAAGATTTTGATGAATTAGTTAACTTGTTGAATGATCTTGATTTTCCAAATTTAAACGATAATTATAAGGACGGTAGAAAAGATAACCATGCTTGTTTTCTAACGATTACCTATGACAATGGAAAGCTGAAAAAAATCAGCGATTATGGATTAAGTAGGAATTCGGGGCTAAAAAAATTATATAATTTAATGTTTGAATTAAGATTTAACCAGGAATGGGAAAAGAAGTAAAGAAAGAAGGTAATTAGTAATAAAAATTGAATATATTTAACGAACGTAAAAATCAGAAATGTTTTTAAAATTTCTACAGCAATCCTTTACTAAACCCTCCGCCCTAAAGGGACGGAGCTACTGATTTACAGTTATTTATTAACATTCTTACATCGAACTCGGGTTATTGTCAAAATATTTCTAATGCATAGTTTGGCTAAAGTGAAACTGAGCTTCGTAAAATAAGCTGAAGTGTGAACGAGAATGTTAATTATTATAATATTTAAACAAAAAATGAATAAGATGGAATGGTATAATGCACCTAAAAATTACACTGTTGAGGAAGAAAAGCTTATCATGGAAGTAACACCCCTATCTGATTATTGGCGTAAAACCCACTATGGTTTCACGGTGGATGATGGATCATTTTATTATGAAACAAGAGGCGGGGAATTTGAAGTTTCATTAAAGATTACCGGAGAATATAAAACACGTTTTGACCAAATGGGCTTGATGCTACGTATTGATGAAAAGCATTGGATAAAAACGGGTATTGAATATGTTGACGGGGTATACAATTTCAGTGCGGTTGTTACAAACGACTATAGTAGTTGGAATGTTATTGCATTAAAAGGAAAACCAAAATCTATTTGGATTAAGGCTATTCGTAGAATTGATGCGGTAGAGATTTTTTATTCTTTAGACGGAAAAATTTATCATATGAGTAACCTTGCCTATTTTCCTGAAAATAAACCAGCCATGGTTGGAATGATGGCTGCAAGTCCGGATGGACAAGGTTTTAAAGCAATATTTGAGGAGTTTAAGATAAAACATTTGCCAGATGAAAGGCGTCTGAAATGGTTAAAAGAAAATAAGTAATAAGTCGTAGAATTTGAATATATTCGACAAATGTAAAAATCATAAAATTTTAAACCTTAGTTATGAAACATCCATGTAATATGAACTTTGACATACAGGGAAGTGATTATTCAAGGATGTTCCATCTGACCATTAAAAATAATTAAAAATAAACAGATGAAAAGAAGAGACTTTATAAAAAGTACGGGGATTTTAACCTTAGGAGCGCTTTTGCCGTCGTCGGCCTGGGCCTTATCAAACAACAAACGCTTAAGAACTGCTCATATTGGAGTGGGTGGAATGGGAGGTTCTGACCTGGCCTCTATTTCATCACATGAACTGGTAGATGTTGCTGCCCTTTGTGATGTAGATTCAAAGGCTTTAAAGGCGGCAAAAAAATTACATCCTAATGCAAAAGTATTTACAGATTATAGAATTCTTCTTAAAGAGATGGGGGACAGTATTGATGCTGTAATTGTATCAACTCCCGATCATACCCATGCCCCGGCCTCTATGATGGCCATGGAAATAGGGAAACCGGTGTATTGTCAAAAACCATTGACACACCATGTTGCAGAAGCAAGAGCAATGCAGAAACTGGCTACAGAAAAAAAACTGGTAACCCAAATGGGTATTCAGGTACACTCTTTTTATGACTATAAACTAGCTACTTTGTTGATTCAGTCAGGGATCATTGGAAAAGTTAAAAGTGTTAGGGCATGGTCACCAAAAAATTGGGGTTATGATGGACCAGAACCTCAAGGTTCTGACCCTATACCAAAAAAACTAGATTGGAACCTTTGGCTTGGTACTGCAGAGAAAAGGCCTTTCAAGAAAGACATATACCATCCTGGTAATTGGAGAAAAGTAATGGATTTTGGGTGTGGAACATTGGGAGATATGGGCGTACATATTTTTGATACTCCATATAACGCCCTCGAGTTGGATGTTCCCAAAACGATTAAAAATAAATGCAGAAAACCTACTGGTTTTGGATTTCCTGAAAATAATATGGTAACCTATGTATTCCCTGGAACAAAGCATACAACAAAAACATTGAAATGGGTATGGTATGATGGAAAAGGAGCACCTGAAAAACACAAAGATTTAATACTACCTAATAATGAAAAACTTCCTGGTCAAGGGGCAATGTTTATTGGTGAAAAAGGGCGACTATTATTACCACATTTTATGCAGCTCCCAAAACATATTGTTGATGGAAAATATCAGGAATTGGATTTATCGGTGATTAAAGAATCAGATAATCTGGGAAAACCAACAGAAAGTTATGATACGGAAGGAAATAAGCATTACCATCAGTTTGTTGATGCTTGTTTAGGAAAAGATGAATGTAGTGCCCCTTTTTCTTATGCATCAAGACTTACAGAAACCATACTTTTGGGAGTTATTGCGGGACGTTTTCCCAATAAAACCTTACATTGGGATAGTAAAAATGCAAAGTTTTCTGAATCAGAAGCAAATAAGTTTTTAGACGCTCCATATAGAGATTTTTAATATGGACTTGAATACCAAAATAAAGTGTGGCTTTCGGTTAATTAATGTTTTATAATAAGTTAGAGCTGTAGTTTAGAATAATTATGCTTTTATACACAGTTAGGATAAACGCTACCTTGTCTACTGATGAAGGCAGAAATTTTCTTGTTTAAACTTTATAACAATTAGCATAATTATTTTGAACCAGAGCTAAAGTTCGCTTTTATTGTATTGGTTGGAAATGTCACATTGATTTCAGGAAAAGGTAAATGACATAAAATTGTTCTCCACCTTAAGGATGGGGCTATTGATATTGCTTTAATCATAAGTTTATAAATAATTGAGGTTAATATCTGTAATAAGAATTAAAAAATGAACATTATGATGAACCTGCAATTACCAAAATGCCAGAACATAAAAAAAACCATTTTTACACTTTTTTTTATGTTGCTTTTAAGTTTGGCAAGTTATAGCCAATCAAGTAAAGAAGTAACGTTTAATAATGACTGGACCTTTAAAGGTGAGTCATTAAGTGGTGTGCAA